>Ga0102934_1001477_pt1 | contig 16457 bp, 14 predicted proteins | sample SalPonR2_A_D1_MG_FD_78175 | JGI IMG/M metagenome (GOLD analysis project Ga0102934, IMG submission 78175) | Salt pond soil microbial communities from South San Francisco under conditions of wetland restoration - Salt Pond MetaG R2_A_D1_MG | ecosystem: Environmental > Aquatic > Marine > Intertidal... | reverse complement strand
TGTTACCTCCTCTTTTACCTTCGGTAGTGAGACATTTTGTTTATCCTTTCTATAGAGGGTATAGAAAAGACAGGGTCCTTTCGATTCTCAGCGATCTGGAGGATAATCAGCGGCTCGGAAAAGAACAGATAGAAGAGATACAATGTAGGAAGCTCAAGAAGCTGTTGAGTTACGTTTCCATCCATGTTCCCTATTACAGGGATCTCTTCAGTAACAGGGGAATAGAACCCGATGAGATAGAAAGCCCCGCTGATTTTAAGAATATACCGTATCTGACAAGAAATGTTATTACAAAGAGCAGCCGTGATCTTATTACAGGAGATCCGCTGATGAAGGGATATGCTTCGAGTACCGGCGGGTCTAACGGTGACCCTCTCTATTTCTACTGTGATCTTGCGGCCGGTCCCGTCCGCCGTGCCAACACAATCAGGCAGTTCCGCTATGCCGGTATTGATATTGGCGACAGGCAGCTGCGGCTTATGGGAGATCAGCTGGATAGAACATGGAAGGAAAACGCCGCGGCGAAGGTAAAAGATTACTTCAATAATATTAAATTCCTGTCATCGTTTGATATGTCAGACGAAGCGATGAAAGAGTATATCTATGTTGAACACTTTTTTAAACCCTCTGTTATTGTAGCCTACCCTTCAGCTCTTGCTCTTCTGGCTCATTTTTGTAAGAGGAGGGCTTTGAAGGTTTTTAAACCGAAAGCCGTTGTTACAAGCGGGGAAATGCTGTACCCGGAGCAGAGGAAGATAATCGAAGAGGTCTTTTCCGCCCCTGTTTTCAACAGATACGGAACCAGTCAGTTTTCCAATGTAGCCAGCGAATGTAAACAGCATAAGGGGTTGCATGTAGCGAGTGATCTCTTCTTCGTCGAAGTAATTAACAATAGCGGGAAACCGGCTGAAGCGGGCGAAAAGGGGGAGCTGGTCATTACAGACCTGTCTAACTTTTACATGCCCTTTATAAGATATAGAACCGGAGATTATGCGGTTCCGGCAGGAAGAATTTGTGACTGCGGAATAGGTCTGCCTCTCCTTGAAAGGATTGAAGGACGCAGCTTAAATACTATCAGAACTGCTGAAGGCAAATCTGTCGGGGGTGCTTTCTGGACTAGACTTTCGAGAACAGTGCCGGGGATAAAGAGATTTCAAATTGAGCAGAAGGGTCTAAACAGCATCAATTACAGAATTGTTACCGGTCCCGGGTGGAAAGTTGAATTTAAAGATATCCTTGATAGAAAGATCAAGTCATACTGCGGAGATAATTTAAACATTACCTTTCTTGAAGTTGATGACATTCCTCTTACACCCTCGGGAAAATCCAGGTTTATTATTCCTGATACCGAAGAAAAACTTGTCATTAAATCCAAGATACACAAGGCAAATATCACCTCGGCAGAACCTGATATGAATGACTGTCTGTGTATAGACGAAAAACTCATGGAGCTTGCCGATATTTCCGAATATGAAAAGATCCTCATCGTTGATGCCACAAATGGAGTCCGTCTCGAAACATTCGCCGTGAAGGCCCCCAGAGATAAAGGTGATATTAAAGCCTGCGGAGCGGTCGCGGGAAAAGTCAACCCGGGGGATGAAATAGGTGTAATGGCGTTTACATGGGCGAAGGAAAACGAGGTTGATTTCAGTAATATTCTCGTTGATAAGAGGAACAGGTTCTTACGTTATCTTACAGAATTTCCAGGGCATAAAATATGATATATCTGTCCGGCGCTTTTAAAGATGCCGGAGATAAACTTTTTCCTCCGGCTTAATAATCAATAGTCTGTCCGGCATTATTAATCCTTACTTTCCCTTTGATTTTATGGATAATTTGATATATTTATATCTGTACGCGATCGAAACCGCAAAGATGTGAGTATGTCATGAAACGTATGTTTTTAAAATCTATGATTCTGAAAGCGAAGGTCACTCAAGCCGATCTTCGTTATGTGGGAAGCATTACGATCGATGAAGATCTTGTTGAGAAAGCGAATCTGAGTGAAAATGAGAATGTATTGATCGTTGACAAAACAAATGGAAACAGACTCCAGACCTATATAATAATCGGTGAGAGAGGCTCTGGAGTAATTTGCATCAACGGTGCCGCGGCTCACCTTGTAGATGAAGGTGACATTGTTGATATCATGGCATTTTCCTGGACCACGGGTGAAGCTCAATCACTCTTTATAAAATTGGATGAGAATAATCATTTTTCCAGGTATGTCAAAAAGGGTGAGCGCTGACCCTTCCTACGGTTTCTCAGAAAGGGAATGAATGTTCAAAAGAAGCCTGCGCCTCTTTGAGCTATGGGGCATCCCGGTGGAAATTCATATCAGCTGGATTCTTATCTTCATACTTGTAACATGGAGCTTTGCCACCGGTGTTTATCCCGAGTCCTACGGCGGGACTTTCTCTTCCACTCAGTTATGGATCATCTCTTTTCTGACAGCTGTTCTTTTATTCCTGTCGATACTTCTTCATGAGTTCAGTCATTCTGTTGTTGCTATCCGAAATGGTCTTCCCATCGGGAAAATTACATTATTTATGTTCGGAGGCGTAGCTCAGATGCGCCGTGAGGTTGAAAGTCCTTCCGTGGAACTCAAGATGGCCTCGGCGGGACCCGCGATGACCCTTGTGCTTATAGGTGTTTATTACCTTCTGGGCGTAATTTTCAGATCATTCGACACCCTTTTCGTGTTGTTCAATTCACTCGCGTTTATAAACGGAGCGATTCTTGTTTTCAATATGATTCCGGGATTTCCACTTGACGGCGGAAGAATACTGAGGGCGGTTATCTGGCGTAAGACAGGCAATCTTCTCAGAGCAACAAAAACAGCCAGCCGGATTGGAAAGGGTTTCGCCTTTTTCCTGATAGGCATGGGCATTATCAGTTTTCTGTTTAAGGGTAATCTTATAGACGGCATCTGGCTGATGATAATCGGCACTTTTCTGAGACAAGCCGCCGAAAGAAGCTACAAAGCCGTTATTTACCGGGAGGTCATGGAGAGATTCAAGGTTTCGGATATAGTAAGATATGATGTCGTGACAGTCGGATTGTCAGTTGATCTGCGGACACTTGTCGAGGATTATTTCAAAAAGCACCCCTTTCAATCTTTTCCCGTAGTGGAGGATGGGGTTCTGGTGGGAATAATCAGACTCGATGATGTTAAGAAGGTCGAGAGAGGAAAGTGGCCTGAAATAAAGACGGCGGATTTAGTAAACAGGAATATTTCAGATTACGCGATCCGGGCTTTTGATAATGCCGGAAAACTTCTCCGTCTTATACAAGAAAAAAAGTACGATTCTTTTCCGGTAATCGATGATTATGGAAGATTTACCGGCATTGTAACGAGGAGCGATTTCGAAGAAGCGGTAAGAGTTATGACTTCCATTAGAAATTTGCCGGATTAGTTTAGATAAAGCTATATCATCCCTGAATCGGTGTAGTTTTCTATTGAGCTTGAAGAGCTGCTCAGGTCTTCGATGATCGATGTGAGTGTAAACAGGTGATCAAAGCCGAACTTGCCCAGTTTCCCGGTGTTTTCTGAAATTCCGCCGAGCGACAGATATTCGCCGATTGAATGGCAGTTTTGAATCTGGCGGTTGAAGCATTCTACTATCTTTGAATTCTTCCCATACGGTCCTATTACATCGTTGGTCTGTTTTACCTTATTTCTTAACAACTTTTTCAGAGACGCGGGGAGGATGTAATACAATTCTCTCGCGTAAAGATATAACAGATATTTTTTAGAAGATATATCGAACCCCCAGTTGGCGTTACGGACAGCGGATGCTTCAGGTGAAAGTTTGAGCAGGAACTCCCGGTAGAGTTTGTATTTTGCTTTATGCTTATCCGGGCAATTCATGACAAAGTTAAAGAAGTGTATGGAATTAAAAGGCGAGACAGTCCAGAAGTAGAATCTGTTGCGGTCTTCTCCCTCAGATGTCCACTTCAGATTACGCTGATTGATTATAAAATGAACGTATTTTCCGTCCATCCCTCTCTCGGGATACGCCGCGAGTTCTTCTCTTATTTCAGCTATAATATCATTTTCCCTGATCCCCGTGACAGCGGCTGTAATATCAAGTGGAACGACATGGTTCGTCTTGATAATAAACCGGGTCAATTCGTGTGTGTCTTTGAGTTTCTTAAAAGGTCTGGAATCGGGGATTATTAATCCCCCGCCCTCTCCGGTGAAATATGTAATTCTGTCTCCCCATTCGGTCCGTATCGCGTTGAAATAGGGTATGGAAAAACTCATTCCCAGGAAATTCATTCCATTCTTCATTCTGAGAAGTTTTAGAACCTCCTCTCCCGTAGCCTGTCCGATTTCAAAGAGTTTCCAGTCGAAATTCAGGACTTCGGATAATTCCCTCGCGATATCAATATCCTTCGCCGCTGTTTTATAGTAGTCGAGGAAGGTGGCGCCCGAGAAATCGATATCGATCCCTGTAAGGGCGGAGGCGACTGCTCTGGAATCCAGCCCGCCGCTCTGGGTGATTATATTCTTATCTACGGGGTCAGCCATTTTACCGCACATATCTGAGAAGATGGCAACCATCCGGTCAGCGGATTCACCTACACTGAGCCCGCGATTGTTTTTCGAATCGTAATTGAAATTATAAAGTGTTTCTATTGAAACTCTATCCGATTTTCCATCTGATCTGATCACAGAAGCGGGCGGGAGGCGGAAGGTGTTTTTTAGCAGCGTTCTTCTTCCAAGGGGGAATCCCAGAAGCAGAAATTGAGAGGATCCGGTTCTATCGAAACCTGTTCCACCGGAGAAATGATGGATGAATCTGAGTTCTCTTGAGACTGTTAGTGTTCCCGCGTCTTCATTCCAGTATAGCGGAAGGCGTCCCAGAGCATCATTTAGTATCCACAAAGAAGATGATTTCCGATGAAGTATGAATATTATAAAATCTCCATTTGTATCCATAAGCCACCGAGTGATCTTTTCTCTTGAGCTGCCGGAATTTTCTATAAACAGTTTGACGAGTTTTCTGATCTCAGAAGAGATCTCCGAATGAGTTTTCCCGTATATCTTTCCCTCAAGGCAGATAAAGTATTCGCCATTCTCTATGACCGTCACCGGATATTTCGCGTGACTCGTGCAGCATAGGAAATATCTGTCATCTTCGAGCAGTATATTCCGTTCGATCCATTTTTCGTGTATAACCGAATCCAGAGCTTTCAAGCTCTGCGCCTTTCTTTTTTTCAGCCCTCCGACGGGCTTATAGATAAAACTTATTCCAGGCATGGTAATTTCTCCGTGATAATCCTGCTGAGATTACATGTCGATTAAGGAGACGCTCTAAGCGAATTTTACAGGTCCCGGGAGATATTGCAATAGTATTCTGCCGGTGAATGATGTGGAAACTATCGCTTGGCACGAGTTTGAAGAACCCGGGGGCGCGGCCGATCTGCCAGCAAGGCATCTCTAAGCTGTAAAGCATCTGACTCTACTGAAGGGTATGATCATTTCTGTTCTCTGAGTCTATCTATTTCACTTATCTGTTGGCCTGTGAGTCTGTCAGCGCCTCCAAGAAGCTCTGTGAAAAGGGTCGTTCGCGCCGCCGCCTCGAGCACTTCGATTTTGCTGAAGGCCTCTTCAAGAGTCAGCCCAAGACAGACAGGTCCGTGATTCCTCATCATTATTACATCACTGCCTGCCGCGGCTTCGGAGACAGCGGAGGCAAGTTTTTCTGACCCCATAAGAGCATAAGGAACATTGGCTATCTGTCCCAGTATAAATCGTGATTCACCTGTGAAATCTGTCTTTATCTCTATGTTGGATGCCGACAGGATGGTTGCCCACGGGGGATGAGCGTGAACAACGGCTCTGATATCATCGCGGCGATTATAGATTTTAAGGTGAAGGGAGGTTTCCATGCTGGGTGTAAGGTCACCTGAAAGATTTTTACCGTCTGTTGAAACTTCACAAATATTTTCGGCCGTGAGTCTTCCCTTGTCGAGCCCCGATGGAGTAACGAGGATCGAGTTCGCGCCGTTTCTCAGGCTGATATTGCCTCCGCGCGCCGTTGTAAGTTCTCGCGCGTAGAGACGGTTTACAAAGTAGGCTATCTCTTCTTTTTTTCCTGATTCCATGGTGTTTGCAGGTTTAAAATAGTCATTCTATCTGTTATGCTTCATTACTATCATATAAATTAACAGAATAAAAGGAAATATAAAACAATTCCGAGTGATTTAATCTTACCTCTGGGAGGGGGATTGATATGAAATATCTGGTGATTACAACATCGCTCTTAATGTTGATGATATCAACATCTGTTTCTTCACCCGGCAGGGAGCAGTCAACAGGAAAGACAAGGGAGCCCGTAGATACTGTCGGATACGCTGTTACCCCTTCGCAGACCGCAGCGGTTATGAATTTATGTGATTCAATTGAAAAGGCCCGGTGTTTGAAGAATGAGAGGGCACATCCTGTAATGTCCGGAGGGGAGTTGATCGCGGCGATCTGCCCGCATGACGATTATCTGTATGCCGCTCCCGTTTATTTTCACGTGATGAGAGAAATTACGGCCCCTGTGATTTTAATGATCGGCGTTTCCCATCATGCCAGACATAAGGGGATAGAGGGAAGATTGATTTTTGATGATTTTAAAAGCTGGAAAGGTCCCTATGGAAAGGTGAGGGTTTCCAGTCTCAGGGATGATATTATTGAGGCCCTTCCTGAGGAGATTGTTATGGTTGACGGCGATATTCACGCGAAGGAACATTCTCTCGAGGCTTTTCTGCCCTTTCTGCAGCATTCGGAGTTCTCTGATAGAAATAAAGCCCTGGAGAGGAGAGATTATTCTTTTCCGAGGATTATTCCCATTCTTGTTACCAGATTTAAGGGGGAGTCGCAGGGGGAAGCAGCCGGCCGGCTTGCCTCCGTTCTGAGAAAAGAGATGAAAGAGAGGGATTGGATTCTGGGAAAAGACCTTCAGGTTCTTATTTCAGCCGATTGCGTGCACTATGGAGATAAAAAATGGGGCGGGCGCAATTACGCGCCTTTCGGGACGGATGCCAAAGGGTATGAGAAGGCCTTGAAACAGGAAATGAAGATAATAGATTCATCCTTAACAGGTGTAATAGATGACGGGAAAATAGATCGATTCAGATCTCTGGTTGAGAGAGATGACCCGGAGTGGCCCTATAAAATACCGTGGTGCGGGGTTTATTCGATCCCTTTCGGTTTGAGTGCCGCCAGAAGATTATGTGAACTTGCCGGCCGCGAAGCCCCGGAGGGATTTTTGTTAAAATATCAGACCAGCCTGGAGCCTGGGAAGATCAGCCCTGAAGCGGAGGGACTTGGAGTAACAAACATTAATACCCTTCATCATTGGGTTGGATACGCGGCTGTCGGTTACTGGTAAGGTATGTCAGCCTGGGAATAATTCTATCAGATCACCCTGATTAGAATGGGTTTCGGACAGTGTGTCCGGAGGAAGCTCAATCGCGCCGATAGCACCGTCGGCTGATTCAGTGAAACAGCCGGGGGGGAAGTTTCTCAATATCCTTATTATTCTTCTGTTTTTATCGATAAAAATTATATCTACCGGGTTTTTCATTCCTACGGTATAGATACCGCTGCATCGATGCAGCCACAACGCGCACCCTTTTGGTATTCCGTAATTATTTATTCGCTTGAGTGTTTTATTGAAATTTGAAGCCAGTGTAAGGAGAGTGTCTCCAAGTATGGTGTTCTGTGTTAGATTCAGGACGGACATTTATTCTCCTCTATATAAAAACTCCTATTATCACTACGGCGAGAGTTGACATCGCGAGTATTGTTTTCCAGGGGGCTATGCGAATATTGTTTGGCGTTTTTTCTTCGTCCTCATACTTATATTCTATTTCGCCGGTCTGTCCGCTTTCATTATCCATTCTGGACGCTTCTATTCGGGCGAGCTGAGATGTAAGAGTTTCTTGTGATGGAATAGCGGATTGAGGGTAGAATGCAAGGTTATGAAGATTAGAGAGGACCATAAACTGCCGCGATTTAAAAAGCTTTGCAATGGCGAGGAAGGTAAAGATAATAATAAAAACAAGTATTGAACCGAGGGGGCCTGTAATGGCTCCGGCAGCGGCTGAATAAACAAATACCGATTTTGACGTTTTTTCATAGAACTGAATCGGTGTTGTAAGTAAAAGTGATATAAAAATACCGGAAGCCGAGAAATAAACACCACCTATTCCGTCTCTGAACGCGTGAAAAGCCAGCGACATTGCCGCCGTGAATATTATAGCCGTAAGAACGCTCTTTTTCGGACTGCTCGTTATAATTATCATAATGAAGGCAACAGCCAGAATTTTAAGAATCAAAGTCTGAAAATGATATGTTCCCATCGTCACCATTCCTTTTTGCTTAATACCATTTCTCCTTTTATTGCACAAACAAGAAATATTCCTTAAACAATTGTGTAATCATCCGGGGAATGAGAGGGGTTCTGTAATCTGGTTTAAATTATGTAATTATCTTTTTCGCAGCAAGTTACAGGGTTCAATAAAAACGGACTATTATTATAAATGCGAATTTTAATAACTATACTGAAGTTTGGAATCAAATATTGTGGGGAAATTCCACCATCTAATTCAGGTAGTATGGAGAGTATTGGTGATTGTTACTACTTTTTTGACACTTGTGTTGAAAGGGTTTCCCTCGATTCAGTGCTGTTCCTTAATGTCTGTCGTAGTGTCTTGTAATTTCTCCTTCAGAATCTCTTCTCCGGTTTCTTTTAAGTACTTAAATACCGTTTTCTCCTTAAAAAGGATGAACGGGAGTATAGCGCCGATTATGGCGGGCACGGTATAGGAATGTCCGAATATCGCCGCTGAAATAAGAATTGAAGCTATGGGAATATTTAATCCCGAAGCGAGTATCCCTGATATACAGGAGACGATAACCGCGTAATACGCGCTTGATCCCGGCTCGATACCTGATATGCTGCAGAGAAAAGCTCCGCATCCCGCTCCTGTAATAAGTATGGGAGCTGTAAGGCCTCCGCTCATTCCGCTTCCCACCGTCAGTGAAGTTACCGTAATCTTTAATATCACGAAACTGATGATGATAAGCGGTATGCCTCCGAAATTAATAGTTAGTAAAGAGAGGTCCTCCAGACTGCCGCCGGCAAAAATTCGAAAAAGGAGCATTGATGTTCCAAGCACCTCTTTTGCTCCGGATAGCCATAGGGCTGATACGGCTAAACACGAAATAAGTACCGGGAAAGGCTGTCTCGCGGATATATTTTGAAATAGATTTGAGCTCTTATCAAATATTGTTATAAACAATAATCCTGTCGCGCTGCTTAATATTCCCGCGAGCGGCAGCAGCATTAAGATATAGAGATCGTTTGTGAATGAAATGGTGTGTACCCTGAAGACCGGTTCCATTCCGAGCGAATAAGAAGTGATTACGGCTATAGCACCCGCCAGGATCGAAGGGAAAAGGTTTGAATACTTAAGGGATCTTTTACTTAGTATCTCTACAGCAAAAAAAGCGCCGCCTATGGGAGAGAAAAATATCGCGCTGATAATACCGCTCATGCCGCATATTGCAGCCACGCGAAGCGTATCTTCGTACCTTATCTTTAGCACTGCCAGGACTTTTGAGTAGACCAGAGAGCTGATGCCGGCGCCAATTCTTGATAGCGGACCAACTATTCCTCCGCTTCCGCATAACCCCAGGGTCAGAAGAGTCGCGGGTATCTTAAGAAATGTGGCAGGTGCGTTGAATTTGCCCCCCTTTTGATTTATGGCTTTTATATAAGACGGGATTCCGTCATATCCGGCATCAGAGTTGTATTTCAGTATAAAAGCCCCTAAAATAAACGCTCCCGCTATGGGAAGCAAGAAACCCCGGAGGTTGTCCGCCCGGCCTGTATATCTTCCCGCAAATTCCAGGGTAAATGTAAAGATTCCAACGATTAAAGCTGAGCTGATTCCAGACAGGACTGACAGAATTATCATCCCGGAGAATTTGCCAATTTTGTTAAAGGAGGTTTTATTCATAGCTTGATAGTTCTTGGACTATTTAAAACTTAAACGGTCGCCGGCGTTTTGTTTCCTCGATCAATCTTAACATCTCCTCCTCCACGCGTTTCATATTTACCTCCCACAGGCCGCGTTCTTTGATTCTGCTTATATTTATTTTACGCGCTTTCCGAGTAAAATTTCTATCTTTAACCGTTTTGACTACAGATTCCGCGAGTATGCGGGGGGAGCCGGCAGGTACTATCATTCCGTTTTCCCCATCCTCGATCCATTCCCTGTTTCCTTCAAGGTCGGTTACGATAGGGGTCAAACCGCTAGCCATCGCTTCGAGCAGGGAAACGGAAGTGGAATCGGAAAGGGATGTTGATATATATATATCGCTTTTTCTAAGCTCCTCTGAGAGTTCTTCCGGGCTGAGTCTTCCCTTAAAAGTGAATTTTCCGCCTACCCCGAGGCTATCAACTTTTTTCTCGAGATTTTCACGTTCAGGTCCGTCCCCGCATATAATAAAGTAAGCGTTTATCTCTTTTAAAATTTGGGGGGAGGCTTCTATTAAGAGGTCTATATTGTATATATTATAAAGATTACGAGTGCTTATTATCAATGTTTTACCGTTACCGGCTGATGGTTCGGTGTTTTCATCGGATGGATAGAAGAGATTCTTATCTATACCGAAGTATATTTTGAGGATATTTTTCTTCATAGCGCCTGCCTCAGCGGCAATTCTTGAAAGATCCTCAGAGTCAGCCGTGATTAAATCGGCTTTTCCAATCGAGTAATTGATCTGCAGTTTATGGATGAAATGTTTTCTGTAATCCACGAGAAGGTCGGAACCGAGAGCTGATAAAACGAGGGGTCTGTAGCCGCATAAGGCCCCGATCAATCCGTATCCGGTTATATAGAGTGAGTTGACAATATCGGGCCGGAACGCTCTGAGTCTTTTCTTTACTGCCCCAAGTGATGAGAGGTATCCGAGAAGATCTGTGGGCAGGTGTTTCCTCAGATCTATTACAGGCACGGGGGAATTTACTGTTTCTTCGAAGGATAGCAGAAGAACTTCGTGGCCCTGTCTCTGGAAGAACCCTCCCCAGCGTTTTATATGATTAAGTGAGCCGTCTCCTAGAATAGCTAGCCGCATTTACTTTCCTTTCATCAGATATTATTAATATTTTACTGAAGGTTATAATTTATCAGGATAAATGTATATATTTTTCCATTTTTTCTTTATATCCTGTTTCAGAGAAGATCAAAGATGTCAATTGTCATGAACGTCGGATATAGGTTAATTTTTAAGTAAAGGGACGCATCGCTTTAAATTGAATGAACAGGGAAAACAATATGGAGAAACCCTTAAGGCTTATCGATATTTTCAACCTTCTTGATGACCGGTACGGCCCGAGAAACTGGTGGCCGGTTACCCCTCCGGGGAAGAGATGCCCCGAATACACGGGCGGCCCCGAGAACCCCGAACAGATATTCGAAGTTGCCGTCGGGGCTGTTCTTACGCAGAACACATCGTGGAAGAACGCCGCCCGCGCTGTTTGTAACCTTAACGAATCGGGCATTCTAAACCCTGAAGCTATTGTAAAGATGGATGAGAAGCGGCTCGGAAGAATCATTCGTCCCTCAGGCTATTACAATATGAAGGCGAAGAAACTCAAGGTGCTTGCCGGATACTTCATTCAGAATAATAATATCAACCGTCAATCTCTTCTCGAGCTTTACGGAATAGGACCGGAAACAGCTGATTCCATTATGCTTTACGCTCTAAAAAAACCTTATTTTGTCGTCGACGCTTATACAAGAAGGTTGTTTGGAAGGATTGGTATTATAGAAGGAAACGGTTCCTATGAAGCTGTAAGGGGATATTTTGAAACGAATCTCCCCGATGACAGCCGGCTGTTCAATCAATTTCACGCTCTTATAGTAGAACATGCTAAATCCTTTTGCAGAAAAATCCCTCTTTGTTCGGATTGCCCCTTGAGGTCTTACTGCCGGCATCCTGAACAATAGAGTTTGATTCAGATTAATAACCAGCTTGAAAATATTACCGGGGCACTGGAAATGAAATTGTCCTGGTTCCGCGTGTAAAATGCCTGTGAAGGTAGAGTTAAGCGTGGATGTAATTCTATCACCCACCCTGCGCGGACCCCTTCAATTCCGCAATATAACCCGATCAGCGGCCTGAATATATCCTGCTCATCCGCAGTGTGAACAATTCTTGCCCTGTAATTTATGTGTATAAATTATGACCGCGTATCAGAGAAACGCTGTTATATTATTATATAAAAGGGAGTTACCTGAATATTGTAAATACAGGCAAGGAGAAAGAAAGATCTCTAACTGCCCTTCGGCCTTAGCGTTACAGCTATATATAGCTTTCAGTTATCTTCTGTAAAGGATGACCGAAATTCTGGCAAATGGACAGAAATTTATCACCCGGAAGAGGTTTTTACGATGAGCGATTTTCAAATCAAAGTAAGAGAGAAAGATAAGGGCAAGAGCTGCCTGGTAGTGCCGTCGGGCCGGCTCGATAGCCTAAGCGCGTTGGATATGGAAGATGAATTGACGAAGCTGATGAGAAGGAAATCAATAGATCTGAAAATAGATATGAAGGATCTTTCGTTTATTTCCGAAGAGGGTATGGGATTGTTGCTGGGCATTCAGTCTTCACTGCGCAGCGAAGGCCGGTCTGTTGTTTTTATGAACGTTCCGGGTAAGATTGACGCGAAGATCAAGATGATCGGAGCCGGCAGCTATTTTGTGTGCGCGTGAGATGGCGCTCGGGAAGAGCAATACCTGTCAGAGAAAATTTTAAAGCAGGATGTATGACAGCGGTTTGAAAAAGGATTTCTGATGAGTAAAGAAACGGAAGATAGAGGTTATAAAAACGCGGATGCTCTTAACGAGCTCCGCGAGGAGCTCCGCGAATCTGATTATATGTTGAAAAGTGTTCTGGAATTGTCCGAAAAGCTTATTTCAACCCTTGATATAAAAAGGTTGGCGAGGCTTTTTGCGATGTCTATAGCGGGGAACCTGGGGGTTAACAGAGTTTCAGTTTTTGTTGCTTCTGCCGTCGGCGGGAGCCTCAGATCGATCTATTCATTGGGAACGGGGTCAGATTTCGACCTCAAGTCAATAAATGTAAACAATCTTTTCATAAAATGGCTGAGAGAGGAGACCCCGCCCGTTCATATTGACACTATCTATACGGGCAAATCTTCCGGGTTACTTGTAAAAGGAAAGTGGTTTGAGAAGATCGTAAAAAGCGGATTTGCCTATCTTTTTCCCCTGCAGTTCGATGGTAACCTGAAAGGATTGATATTTTTCAGTGGAAAGGTCAACGGAAAAGGCTTCGATAAAAATGACGGTGAACTTTTAAAGATTCTTATGAGGATCGGTGCGGCCGCGGTTAAGAACGCGCTTGATTTTGAGTTACTTTCAAAATCCAGTGTTAAGAGGAATAGTTTCTCGGAAGTAAAGTCGGAATTGACAAGCCGCCGTTCATTCGAGCTGAACACACCTCTGACAGTACTGAAAAGCACATTGTGCTCGGTTGAGTCGGATGCGGTCAGTGAATCCCTTATGCTGGATATGGCCAGAGACGCGGTAAAACATCTTGAAAGCGGCATAAATGAACTGGCCAACATCGCGGAAATTGAATTTGATGGAACGGGTCTACAGTTTAGAATGACAGACATTTCTACTATTGTGGAAGAATGTCTGAGGAATATCCTGCCGGAGATAGAAGAAAAGAGGATTTCGGTTACATTCGATGAAAAGGTGTTTCGTGAGGTAAGGGCAGATCGGTCCAAAATCAAAATCGCGGTGGAAGAGATAATCGGCAGCGCGGTTAAGTTTATGGCGGGCGGGGGAGATCTGAAAATCGCCTTATCTATCTATCAGACAGGTCCGAATGAAATGGAGGGGATAGAATTAAGATATTACGACAGCGGTGATGCAGGCGCTATGCCGTCTGGAAAGGATATCGGCAGTAAAAATAAAACGGACGGTATAAGCGGTTTTCTTGAGAAGCAGTTGAGAGATATTACGGCCGGGGAGTGGATAGTTCTAAGGGTGAAGAACAGCGGAGGCGGAACTGAAGAGGAGAAAGTTGATGAGACGGTTAAACTTTCACCGAAGAGATCAAATTCCAGCGAGAGGAGAGTGGAGAGAATGGGCGCGGGGCTTTTTATTTCTCAAAAGATTATAGCGGAGCATGACGGAAAACTCTATTGCCGAGGCACCGAAGATGGAGGAACAGAATTTTCCGTCTGGCTGCCCGCTTAAATCCTGTGTTTCTTTAAAGTTTTCAAGTTATTTCTTTTCTTCTTTTTTACCTTCTTCTTCTTTTTTACCTTCTTTTTCTTTTGAATCTATTCTACGCATCGATTTGATAATAACCGGCTTAACGGGTACGTGCATTACACCCTTTTTCTTGGTTTCTACATATCTTATTTTTTTGATAACATCTTTCCCGTCTATAACTTTTCCAAACACGGCGTATCCGAATTCATTTGGATTGTCGCTTCTGTGGTCGAGACTGGCAGTGTTATCCTTGAGATTAATAAAAAACTGACTCGTCGCGCTGTTCACAGCCCTCGTTCTTGCCATAGAGAGAGTATATTTGAGATTTTTAAGCCCGTTGTCAGCTTCGTTCTTTATCGGATCTCTTGTATATTTCTTTTTGTTATCTATGCTATAGCCGCCTCCCTGGATAACAAAATCCTTTTCGACTCTGTGTATAAGGGTTTGGTCGTAGAATCCACTATCCACATAGGTTAAAAAGTTCTCGACAGTTATAGGCGCCTTGTCGGGGTAAAGCATGATAGTAAATGATCCCTTATTGGTTTTCACGAGTACTCTCGGGTTGTCTTTCTTCCCCGCGGCCGCGTTGCCGGCAAAGAAAACACATGAAAAGAGGATAAGGCTAATTGACAGTAAGGCTGTAATCCCTCTTGAATTCATATTCAGATACCTCCCTTTAGTCTGTTAGAGCGGTTTACATTTCTCCATATAGTAATTTATCATTTTAAAAGAATAAAATCAAACCGGGGTACGATTTTATTGATTCCGCCCAAAGGAATATTTTTCCTTTTAACATTAAGGGCGGGTCTGATAATATGTGAATATTAAGAGGATCGCGCCGAATTGTATTTATCATATGATTACGGGGATTAAAGGCTGTTGATTATAGACCTGCATTACTGGTGATAATATATTTTTTCAAAGGATCTTTTAGATGAGTAGAAAGCTGTCTTTTGAACATGTTGACGTTTTTTCAAAAAAACCCTTCCGGGGCAACCAACTGGCTGTTTTCCGAAATCCCGGCAGACTTTCCCCGCAGAGGATGCTGTCGATCGCGAGGGAGATAAATTTCTCTGAAACTGTCTTTATCTTTCCCTCGAAACTGGAAGATGCTGACGCGAAAGTGCGCATATTTACCCCCTCTGAGGAACTGCCGTTTGCCGGGCATCCGGTTCTCGGCGCCGCTGATGTAATTCTAAGGCACAGGAAGGGAAGAAAGCCGTCAGAGCTTGTGCTTGAACTCCGCTCAGGGATGATAAAGGTCGATATTATTAAGAAGGGAAATTCGAAGCTCTTTTCCATGAATCAGCCGGTTCCGGAATTCGGAACAGCTGTTCAGAACAGAGGACAGGTTGCCAGAGGTCTCGGATTGAAGAGGTATGAGATCCTGGGGGGCGGGGTTGTTTCAAACGGCCTTTCTTTCCTGATGATAGAAGTGGAAGGGGAGGAAATTGTAAGCAGAGCGAAACTGAATCTCGAACAGGCTTCCAATGTGATTTCCAGGCACGGGGTATGCGGAATTTATCTGTTCGCGAGGATTAATGAAGGGGGAGAAAATATTCGCGCCCGTTTTTTCGCTCCGGGCTTATCGGTGTGGGAAGACCCCGCGACCGGTTCTGCTGCCGGCGCCATGGGCGGATATCTGGCCAGACTCCTTAAGTTTCCCAATAAATTGTCCTTAAAGGTGCGGCAGGGGATTGAAATGGGCCGTCCCAGCGAGATCAAGGTTTTTGTCCGCTGCGAGAGGGGGATGGTTAAAAGTGTAAGTGTTACCGGGTCTGTTGTACTTGTTGGAAAAGGAACTCTTCAGGTTCCGTAGATTATCGCGGATTAATCGACAATTCACCCTTTTAAAATATTATATAAATTAAACTTGAAAATTTCTTCCGTTTAGTATACTATAGAAAGAAGTCGGGTTCAAATTAGAAATTACCGGGGAAGGTACTGAGAAGGCGGCCCGTGTGACCCTTTCATTGGTTCTCTTTTCCGGTGTTTTTTTCGCCTTATTTTCCTTTAAATAACTGTAAGGTATTATCATATATGGCATATAACTAGATAAATCCCCGCCCCTGAAGCAGGAGCGGGGATATTTTCAACGACTTATAACCCTGTTACTTGAGATACTTCGCGAACCAGTCATGAAC
>Ga0102934_1001476_pt1 | contig 16466 bp, 15 predicted proteins | sample SalPonR2_A_D1_MG_FD_78175 | JGI IMG/M metagenome (GOLD analysis project Ga0102934, IMG submission 78175) | Salt pond soil microbial communities from South San Francisco under conditions of wetland restoration - Salt Pond MetaG R2_A_D1_MG | ecosystem: Environmental > Aquatic > Marine > Intertidal... | reverse complement strand
GTTCGTCGGTGTGCCGCTCATGGGAAAACCTACCCGGAAGCTCCGATGGCGCCAAAGGACCGGAAAAGAAGGTGCCGGGCACCTCAAAATGCCGCCACAATCTCGCTGCGACATACGTGATTTTTAGAACAGTGCCTGCCAGCCGGGCCGAGCACAGAATCCCAGAGTGACTGGATGTACTCGTATTGGAGGATGTTCACGGGGGCGGACGTCCAACTGTTTTTTCCTCCCCTCGCGGAAACAGAAACGGCGACCAATGCTTGCACCAGCCTGAGGAGCGTAACCTCCACTTGAAAAGGCAATGCGCGGCATTGGCGCCACCTTCCAAGGACCTTTCGGATTGAAAAATGGTATGCCTGTCTGAATTTATGGATGTTAAACATTTCAGAGGTCTTCGTTGAGTGTAGGACCTTTGTCTCCATTTTCTTGACCATTGATGGGGGCGTAATCGGCGCCTCGTCCTTTGTGGAATAGGCAATCCCCTGACAAGGATCGTCTCCACCGGTCCTCCATGCAAATAAAAGCAATTTCACTCTTCAATATGCCTATTATCAAAGCACAACAGCATGTCGATTTATGAAATCTTATTATAACAAATCCTGTCACTTGCGTCTTTTGATGGAACGTACTGATTATGGCATACGGTTTACATCGCAGGGAAGCACGCGGCTCAACGCCCCCCTTGCCTTCCGCTAGTATCGACATTCATCCTGTAGGTACTGAGGAGCATAGCAAGACGGGCGAGTCCTCTTCCTCGCCAACAAAGTCCCATTCTATGTCTTCTCACCCGAAGCCTGGATCCTGTATTCACGGCGGATCCGGCAAAAATGCGAGCATAAATTGTGTTTTGAACAGCCTGAAGGGAGAATTATCAGCTCTTCCAAATTCGTCAGTCATGCCATCTTTTTTTTCGGGCGCAGACGCCAGTGCCGACGCCTGGCTCGCAGTACAGACGTCGAGGGAGAAGGGTGATGAGGACGGAAGCGGCGGTGGGCTATTGCGGAGGGACAGGTCAAATGGAGCATCGCCCACCCTTCTCGACGTCATGACATGCAAAGAGGATGCGGTTGAGCTTGATCTAGCATTTCTCGGTCACGACGAGCCCTCTCCTTCCTCTACCTTGTCTTTCCTGTCCCCGTCCTCGTCCGCTCTCCCTCCCGCCTTCCCTCCCTCCCTTGAAGGAATGCCAGGGCAGCACAGCAGCTCTCTACTACCCTCGGCACACAGAGAAGCCCAGCCTTCCTTCTCCCTCCTCCAAGGTGATAGCCCCTCCTCGCTTCCCTCCTCTTCCTCCCCACCCGCTTCGATGTCTTCCCTCCGCATTACCGGCCAGTCTCCTGGGTCAGCGACAGCTGTCCCTCCGACCCTGCCCCCGCCCATGCCGGAATGGATGCTCCTTCCCGTCCCATCACTTGGCCGAAAGCCACCTCCTCGTCCTCCTTCCCCTCGCCTTCCATTACCGGACAAGCCGACCCCTCGGTCCCCCGACCCTGGTCCTAATCCTCCTCCCAAGGCCCGTGCCGACCTCCCTCTCCTAAACCACCGGAACACCTCCTCGACGCATTCATCACGTGCACGCGGGCAGACAGGGCTCCGTCTGCACGCACACGCATGCCAACAGGGACCCCTGCCCCCCTTCGAGTCCTCCAGTCCTTCTCAGATGGCAGAATCGACCTCCTCGACAGCCAAGCAGAGGGCTAAGAAGGGAAGGGGGAGGGGCGCATACGGCGAGGGAGGCGGGGGACAAGGCAAGGCTAGGCTCGAGAGAGAGGCGAGCAGGCACGGGGCGCTCCAAGCTCGTCCACCGCCTTTAACCCAAGCGCGAGCACGCCACCCTTGTCCCTCCGCGGCCCTTGACGAAGAGATTCCTCGACCAGACGCCTTCCTTCCCTCCTCCCCTGCCTCCAGCCCTGTCCGACCAGATGCCTTTTTCCCCTCCTCCCCTGCCTCCAGCCCTGCCCCCGGCCCCGACCCGCGCGCGTTCCTGTCTCCTGCCTCGCCTCCCCACTCCCACAGTCCCCCTTCTCGTGTCTGCACCCAACCCTACCATCACCGCAAGCCAAGCCCTCCCTCTTCCTCACCCTCCGCCCGCCCCTCCCGCCGGGCCAGCCATCAAGCCCGCGCCGCCGCAGGTCTGAACAGGGACGGGCAGCCCCTCCAACGCCACAATTGGACGCCGGCCGAGGATGCTTTGCTTCGCGCCAAAACCATGGAAATGGGCCACAAAAACTGGACCGCCATCGCCAAGGCCCTCCCTGGGCGCAATGCAAAGCAATGCTACCAACGGTGGGTGGCCCTTCCCTCTGTCCCTCCTTCCCTCCCTCCCTCCTTCCCTCCCCGAGATCTCTTTGCCTTGGGAATTCGCTCATGTTTCTCCCCGTCGTGCCCTGTCATCCTCCCTCCTCCCAGCTGGCACTACGCCCTCGTCCCCGTGGACGCGACCCGGACGTGGACCGCACTCGAGGATCTGCAGATCCTGCAATGGCACGCCGTCATGGGCACTGCCTGGTCGAGGATCGCGGCGCAATTGGAAGGGCGAAGCGGGTACGCGGTGAAGAACCGGTTCAAGCGGCTGGAGAAAGAGGCGCGGGGAGAGAAAAGGGGGGCGGGGAAGAGGGCGGGGGTCTTCGAGATGCTGCTGGCCGCGCGGGCGAGGGAGGCAGTGGACAGGGCGGGCGGGGGAAGGAGGTTGGGCGGGACACAGGCACGCGGGCCGCGCGCAGGCAGACGCGGCGGGAGGGGAAAGGCGGTGGAGGGAGAGAGGGAGAAGGCAGACGGCCAGGCACACCTGAACCCCAGTGCCCAGAGGGCGAAGGAGGAAGGGGTAGAGGAGGAGGGCCAGGAGCGGGAAGAGAAGCAGGGACGGGGGGGGAAGAGAGGGAGGGAGGGAGAGCCGTCTCCCTCTAAAATGTCGAGGAGCCCTATCGAAGCCTGTAAGGGCGAGCTTAGGGGGAAACGAAGCCTGCTACATGCCTCTCGCTTACCGCTTTCTGCCGACAAAGAGATAGGGCCGCAGGGCACGGTCCTTTCTCCCCCTCTCCCTCCCTCCCTCCCTCCCTCCCCTCGTCCACACCGGAGTTCCCCACCCCCTCACGGTGCCTCCCAAGAAGACTTTGACATGCTTCTTCCTCAAAGCAAGCGGTCGCGACACCTTCCCTCCCTCCCTCCCTCCCTCCCTCCCTCCCTCCCTCGGACCCACCCCGTGCTTCTGAAGGGAAAGGACAGCGCGTCCTCCCTGACCGCGGTCCTCCCTTCGTCCATGGCGACAGGCGCAGACAGGGGAGCGGGCCGTGGGGGGGGCGTCGACGCATGCTCCCAGCTTCAGGACGGAAGGCCCACCCCAGGGCAAACGAGCTCCGTGTGGAACCGCCTCCGCCCCTCCTACGCGTCTCCGCCTGTCGCATTCCCTTTCTCCCCCGTCCCTTCGGCCTCCCACCCCGCCTACCCCTCCCTCCCCTCCCCTTTCACCGCCACGCGCCCCTCGCTCCCGCACCGTTACAGCCAAGGCCACGGAGAAGACAACGGAACGGAAGGAGGAAAGGCAAGGCGGGGTGGGAGGGCTCTTGCGTCCCCGTCCCTCCCGCCTTCGGAGACGTGGGAGGATGAAGAGGGAAAGGGAGGACAGGCGGCCGGGGGCAAACCTGGGGCAGGGAGGCTTCGGCGTCGTCCGAGGGTGCGGAAGGGAGGAGGGAAAAGGGAGGATAAGAAGGGCAACGGAAAGAGGGGAGGGGCGAGTCACGCAGGCAGGTCCGTCACGGAAGAGAGCCCTCGGACGGGAGCGGCTAGAGCCTCCTCGGAAACGCCTTCTGTTCGTCCTCCCCGTGCTTCTCCGCCCCTCCTAATCCCCAGCCCGGGCAGTCCCTCCCCCTCACAGCCCCAGCAGAGCTCGCCAGAGTCACAGGAGCGATCCCGGCTTTTCTCTTGTCTCACCAGCGAAGAAAATGCTTTCCCCGCCACCTTCACCTCCCCCTCCCTCTCTTCCTTCTCCTTGTCCTTCTCCTCCTCTCCCTTTCCAAGGCCCTTCGATCATCCGGAAACCGGCGTCGGTCCATTTTTTTTTCCCTTTTGGAGCCCACACAGCTCCCTCCAGCTGCATCAACCGCAAGACCATCCGCAGCAAGGGCAAGGAGGGGACGAAAGCGCGCAGCCGACTCCCCAGGCGCACACGACGCCCCTGTTTCCCACCCCGTCCTTCACTCCACCGGCGGCACGGGTAAACCTGGCCTCGCCCCATTCTGCCTCGGCCGAGCACGTGGAAGTTGCTCCCACGCGGCTGGGGTCGGAGCCCTGCATGCCCCTATAAGCCGGGGGGGCTGTCTGGTATGCGCACGCCAAAACCTGTGCTACAGGATTAACCTTCGGAAGCAGGCTTTTGCCGCATATGACAAAAGCGTACATGCTTAAATTTATATGAAATTAAGCCCTAGAAAGCCGTCGATAACTCTTGCATACATAGCATTGACCATGAGGTGTGCCGCACAGACTGGGCGTCTTGTCACTGCATGAAGCATAGTACTTGGAAGGGAAAATAATTAAGGCGAACTGCACCTAATCGAGCGCAAATTCGTTTGTGTGAACATAGAATTGCACTATGAGTGCAGTGAAATGATTAAACATGCCACGTGAGGGACAGACGGCATGGCAAAGAAGTGCTGCAATTTACAGGATGTTTCAGCATGACAATGGATTGGCGGTAGATACCTAAAATTACTACAGCAGTAGAGATTAATAAGGGTGTTGTCGGCTGTATGAAGAGATGTAGTAAAATGGAGGCGGGCGAAACTCAAAGGTTGGAGGCATGTTGAGAGGCTCTTGAATTAGATATTTTTTGCTTTTTAAATAACCGCAGGAAGGCAATGTCATTGTGGCCCGATAGAAGGAGACAAATACTTGGAAATTAAGTTGTCAAATTATATTGTGTTGTCTGGTGCTCTCTCAATTCCGTGTTCTCCACCTTTTGTGCACGTGTGCAAAAATATTCAGGTATGTTTCATGTATGCTTTCCAATGCGAAAGCGCTTTGTACCATGGGGAAAACGAACTTTTGAACTGTTTATCAGTTCGTATTTAACCAATCACTCCGCTTAAAATGATGTGCAGAGCATGTCAATGTTATGAAAGCTGAATATGGCTGAGGAACGTACAGAACAAATAATCACCCCGTGGAGATAGCACCGGAAGAAATAGGATGCCCGGAAGCATGGCGAGGAGGCGATGCCAGCGAGGGCTGACTCGTATCACAGCCAATCTCGTCTTATTGTGTGACACTTCTACGCGTTCCCGCTACCCAGTCCCCGAGGCGTCTATCTCTTCAATGTTCAGATTGCTGGTTTGTTAGAATGGTTGTATGCTTGAACGATTGATCTTCGTACCTCCTCACAGGCAGCGTAGCGCCCTTGCTTTGGCTTCGTCAGCGAGCTTGGACAGGGTCCTCTTTTTTCTTACTGGCTTATTCATACTCCTTTCTTCCGAGTGACCCTCAGCCCGCCGCATATTGCCACTTCATCTCATGGAGATGGAGGAAATAAATATGCTTCCTCCTGATGAAAGAGCCGTTGTGGCTTGGTCGCACAGTAAAGGACGCAGTCGGCTGCAAGATGAAGCCTCGCAGCCCCTTCCATCTTTGACTTCCATACAAGCGCAAGATAGCGCCCGGCAACCGATTGTCGAAGCATTGTCACACAGATCTCTTTTACCTTCATGGCTTTGTTTCTCAAGGAGGAATAAAATAAGACGAGGGTATCCGCAGCGTCCATCTCTTGTCGCCTGCACCCTCCTCCATGCCCTCAACCTCCTCCTCCATTTGCACCAGGCTCATGGCGCTATAACACTATCACCCCAGGCCCCTCTGTCATTCATACCAATGCATCACTTCATTCCAGTCTTGCAAATTCATGGCATTCCTGCCTTCTTCTCTACTGGCATCCAATGTCGCGCGATGAAATCCTCCTCCTCCTCCCCCCCTTCCTCCGCTGCTCCTTCCTCCCCCTCCTCCTCCTCACCTGTTCCTGCGTCGGCCACCTCGAAAGCCCTGAAAAAGAATCGAACGCTTAACGCCACTGACCCCTCCCTCTTAGACCTGGTGGGGTTTCGAGCTGGCCTGGACAAGAGCTATCGGCTCAAGCGTCAGTCCGCCCTACAAGCCTTGTCAGGGGACGCGAGCAGGAAGGAAGGCGGGAGGAAGGGCAGGAGGGGGGGGGAAAGCGAGAACGAAGTGATACAAGAAGGGGGGGAACGGAAGCCCTGGGGTTACTGGAAGGACATCTCCCAGATCAAAGTCTCGGTGGAGGAGTTCTGGACGCGGTTGAACGTGACGAGTTCCGCCATCCCCAACGAAATGCTCCTCCGCCTCTACGACGCCCACGGCCTCCGGCACGCCATCTACAAGCAAGGGGGCCGGGAGACCCTGGCCTACCTGCTGGAAACGGACTACATCCCCGGTGATTTTCGGGTCGCCATGAAATTCCCCGAGGTCCAGGCCCTTGTCGAGGCCGGCGTCATTGTCCCTCCCGCCAGCCCCGAGAATAAAGTGCTCTTGGACTCGCCCTCCCTCCCTCCCTCGGCCCATGCCTATCCTCTCCAGGAACGACGGCTGGTGATTGGTCCGCGGGGAGGGGCAGTGATTTTGAACGAGCGTTTGAAAAATGTCCGATTTCCGCCCTCGTACGGCAAACCTGACGGGCAAGGGCGCCCGGGGGGCTGGAAATACCAAAACCGCACCGTCTGGAGCATTGAAAAACTGGCAGAGGAATGCTACGCCTTGGCGGAAGAGCACTCTGCCTCCCTGCACGTGCCGCTCCTCTTCTTTCCCAAGCTGAGTGACCTGGTAGGCTGGGGTCGGGCCAACATGATCAACACCATCCGCCGCTACGGGGGATACGAAGCGGTTATCTCCTCCCTCGGCTTCATTCCTTTCTCCCAGTGGAATTACTTCTGCCGCTTCTACCTGCTTATGAAGGACCTCAAGACCTATCTGGACGAGGAGGAAGGTGGAAGCCGACAAATGCCGACGTTAAGGGATGTGAAACGTGCGGGATACCACCGGTTATACTCGGAGGTAGCTCGAAACGGCGGGCGGAAATTGGTGGCTGCCCGGCTGGGGCTTCCGCTTAAGGCAGGGAGCGGGGAGAAAGGTAAATTTGCGACCATGATCAGCTATGGAGCTTTTGACTTCGATTTCGGGGTCGCGTTACTCGAGTACATCATGAACAAATGCTGGGCACAGCACCCCCGGGAGAGGGCGGCCCGACGGGAGAAAGAACGCGTGAATCTCTTCTTACCCACTGCGGAAGAATTGGTGGTGGACGAGAGACAGGATTTGTTGGAGAAGATAGTCCGGTACGGCGGGTTTGAAAATGTGGCGCGGCGGTTGCAGTTGGGATTCAAAAGTTAAAAAGAAGGCGGTCAGGAGTGGGAAAGTAGCCTTGAACGAGAGGGATAGGGTGTATTGGTGGATAGCTGGGCCATAGCTCGAGGCAATGGGGGCGAGAAAAAGCGGCGAAGGCAGAGGGGCAGCAGGAGGAAGCTGTGTAAAAGTCTGATTTAAGGAAACTAATGCAAGTAAGGATCGGGAAAAAGGAATGAGGTCGAATGCAGAAATAGTGCCGTGCTGTCATGATTGTGTCGCTCTTCTTTTCAATGCGTCCTCCTTGCAAAATTGGTCGAGACCTCGTACACTTGGTCGCTCCGTCCGCGGAGACTGACTGTCTGTTCACACTCCTATACTGAATTGTTAAATCTCGTTTACAAGTCAGCAACCACCACCTTCCTAGGCAAATGTGTGGAATTCCTCGCTATCATTCCTCCTTGCGCCTTGCCTTTTCCCTAAAATCGCGTGTCCATACGTCAGGATCTTCCGTAGTCGAGCTGTTCCATGATATCAATTGCAAGTCGACACCCCCCCGTCGTGTTCGCTTTCCTGTTCATGAAATCCTTTGAAGCGCTAAAAGCCGACTTTCTCTCCCCATGTGCCCCCGCTCGGTGTCCGTGTGATTCTCATCTCATTGGTCCTAAGTGCTCTTTCTGCCTGATTACCTTTCTCCTTGCCCTACCGACTACGCATTGTTAGAGACTGTCCAATGTCTTTGGCTTCTTGCTCTACTCTCAGGATGATTCTGGAGGCCCCGTTCTCCCCCAACCATTTGTCCATGCCAAGGCTTCAACGCAATTTCCCACTGAACCCTACCCTCGCCTAAATATTTTTCATCTTGAATTTCCAATCATACATACCCCGGACGCTCTCCACCCCTATATACACCCTCTTGGATCATAACCCCCCCCCTGTTCCTCGTCCTTCAACCCTACGCCTTGCCTGCTTCCTCATCAATCCAACCTCACCTCCGTCTCTCACACACACTCCTCTTTATCCGCCTCTCCCTCTCGCATTCCTCTTCCTTTCCGACGGCGCTTCCAACACTCCCCTTCTCCACCCACCGACTCTTGACCACCACCCGCATGTGCATTGCCCCCACCCGCACCCCTCCCATCGAAAGCTCCATTGTCACTTGCTTCCGACCCCTCTTTGAGACCACATCCCTCAAACAGACCACTCCTTGGCCCATATCCTGACCCTGACTATCGAGGAACTTCATCGCCATGTGCATTCCTCCGGCGGAAGAGACGAGGCCTTCGAACCTGAGAGGAAAAAGGGAGGAAAGAAGGGAGGAAGTGAAGAAGAAGAACAGGGAGGGATAGGGAAGCAGGAAACGGTCAAAGTGTACAGAAAGGGAAACACAGCCAGCCGAATAAGCAAGCACATGGAAAACAAGGACGAGGGAGGCGCAGAAAGATAGGGGAAGCGAAGAAATTTAGAGAACTTTGACAAGAAGGAAAATTAGAACAATGACTAAAAGAGACAGAATGGAGAACTTTTTTGGTTGATGACAACTCCATTACCTGAGCTCTCCCTTTTTCTTCACATCCGACCACTCGTAACGATGCGCGTGTGGCACCTTCTCCCACACCCGTACCGCTTTTTTCCCACCTTCCTCCGCCGTTTCCGGCAATCTTGTGGCAGCACTGGAGGAACGTTTGCTCACCGGCGGTAGCTCTCCACTGGTCTCAGCTACCAAAGAAGTGGAGGGAGTGAGGGAGGGCGGGGTCCGAGTCGAAACAGTGTTGCCCAAGAGTACGACACGGCGATGTGCGGCCCAAGGATCTTGTCCTGGGATCGGCATGAGGACAACGACAGAGCCGATGCGTGTTTCGCTGGAGGGGAAGGAGGAGGGACTGAAGAAATGTGTAAAGGAGGAGGTGGTGGAGGGCATAGAGACGCGCCTGAGAGAGGCGGGAGGAAAAGGGGGATGCGCCGAGGCAGCCTCTTGGTTTTGCAGTGGGAGGTGAGGGTAGGACGGTTTCCGAGCAGAGGATGTGAAGGAGGAAGCGCCTTGGGGCAGAAAGGGAGGAGGGCGGACGAAATGTGTGGCAGAAACGGCGGGAGTGTAGGCGGAGGGCGTGGCGTAGGACGCAGGAGTGCGCCTGAAATATCCCAGGGGTCGGGGAAGGCGAGGAAGAGGATGATGGCGGGAGGGACGGCTGAGACCTGTTTCCAGGTCCTTGTCGTCATCTCCCTTTCCTGAGAGTGGGAGCATGCCTTCCCTTGTCTCCCCCTCCCTGGTTTGGCCTTCTCCCTCCTTATCCTCGTAATCATCTTCCTTCTCTTCCATCTCCAAATCCATCCGTTCCATCCCTCCCACACGCGTTCGCTTCTCGCTACTCGATGTCCCTTCCACTCCCTCACATCCCTCCACATCCCTCTGTGGCAATTCTGAAAGTACCGCCAGGTGTTCCCCCTTCCTTATAAAAGGTATGGAGGGAAAGGGCAGAGGCGTGAGAGGAGGGTAAGAGGAAGGTTCCAGAGGCAAGGACGACCACAGCGGCTTCTTAGGCGGGAAAATATCAAGGTTAAAGTGGGAAAGGCGGACGGAGAGGAGGATGGTGTCAGAAGTGGAGGAGGAAGAAGTAGGGGCTAGGAATGGGAGAGAATTGAAAAGGGAAGGAGGAACAGGGAGGGAGATGGAGGGAGGCAGGACGCGGGGGGGAAGGATAGGTAGAGACGAAGAGCGTCCTCCTCTGAAATCATCGGCTGCTCTTTCTGAGCCTTTTCCCTCGCTGCTGCGGCTCCAACTTTTCACCTTTTCATCCCAATACCCCTCAGTCCTTCCTTCTTTCTTCCGAAAGTGACGCTTCCACCATTTTTTTCCTGCGCTTCCGCCACCATGTTCCCCTTCTAGCCATCCTCCCTTCATCTTCCCTTTCCCCGACGTCACCAAGGAGAGTCGGAAGGCCGCCACAATGGGCCGATGGTCGCTCCCCACAATGGCGTCGCACATGTCGTAAGCTTCCAGTTCCAACATCCCCTCCATTCCCGGCAAGGAGTGATACAACACCCGGTCCGTCCAGGAGGGAGGACGGCTTTCCCCGCTTCCCCCCGTCGCCTTTCTGGCACGTTTGTCGATGTAATAGGCATATCTCAAATCGCTTACGTTTGTGTAGTCCTCCACGCTTCGTCCCGGATTAAATTTGAAGGTGGGAGGGAAGGTCAGGGGGCCTTCGCGGAAACCCGACAAAGCCACGCCCACTCTTCGGGAAAGCGAGAGCTCATCGACTTCGTATACCCATTTCCAATGCTCCTGATCATTCCTAGCCTTTCGTTCTGGGCGCACAATGGTAGGGTAAGATGTTCCCCGTATGGCCCCCGCGACCACTTCCCGGCCTGCTCCGCCTGCCTCCTCCCCGCCCTCCTTTCCTCTTTCTGACTCGTATCCATCCCATGTTCGATTCTGGAGGTCGAACGCCTTCTTCTGGGCCTGCCCTCCACCTCTAGCTTCTCGGAGATGCTTTGCTTGGTTGAAGAAACGGTTGTAAGCATCATCCCTGGTATAGAGAGCACGTATAAAGGTTATACACAGCGAAAATTGAGTGCACCGGAATTGAGTACACCGGATACATGGTCTATCTTTTTACTTGTAAAAGTCTGGAAATAGAAAGTACGGATGAAGCGACAGAGAGAAGAAGAATACTGGAAGGTGTCTTTCCGGCCACCCCTCTGACACAGCGCGACGGACAAGGACGCGTGGAGGCAGAGGTACAGGGACGAGTGTAGGAAGACAGTCAAAAGGAAGAAGGGAAAGGGGACCACCCACCTCCAAGTGTGGCCCGAGTAGGCAGGCCACCCTCTCTTCGCCTTTTCTACTTCGGAGGAGGCGGCGAGACGGCTCATGATCTCACCCACTGGGCACAGGGTCCGGTAGTTGAGGTCGCCCTGTAGAGCAATAGAAAGGGGGGGGGGAATAAGGGCAAAATGAAAAGGATGGTAGATGGCACGTGTTGAGTAAGAATTCAACATCTTGAATGGTGCGATCGCACCTTTCGCTTTCCTTCCCCCCTTTCTCGCCCCCTTCTTTTCGTTCTGCGTACCAGTAAAATCACGTGGTCGTGTTGGAGGTGGACGTCGAATTCCTCCACGTCGCCTGCGACAAGTCAGGGTCGGGAGGCGAAGGGGGAGGAAACGATCAACACGTTGTGAAGACAGGAAAGGTATGACGGGGGCGAGAATTACGACGGAGGTGAGAAATACGAGGAGTAGATCTTTTGTTCAAAACATGAGATAGGAACCAACTTCGTACACTCCTTCATAGATAAAAGGGCGTATTGGCCATGGATGCATTAAGAAATAACAAGGAAGAAATAGAAAGAGAGGGCAAGAGAAAACTACCTGCCAAATGCATCATGTGCAGGGTGCGCCAGGCGTCATCGTCGCGTCGGTGCCACCGTTTCTTGCCGCCACTGTCGCTCGCGAAGTGGCCCACTAGGAAGGCTATGGCCGTACCGTAGTACTGGAGGGCAACCCCGACCACGCCTGAAAGGAGGACAAGGAGAGGAAAGCGAGGAGGGAAAACGACGGAACGGGTAAAAAAGGAGGATGTCAGGCAATCTCAGCATGCAACATGATTTTTCTTTCAATCAAAAAGTGTACTGAGAAGAAAAGAAAATCAAATTACCACAGGAAAAAAAAGGAAAGAGGAAGTATAACAAGGGAATGATTGAATAAGTGAAGCAAGGAAAGAATTGAATCGCCCGAACCCTTGTTATGAAAGCGGGAGAAGAGAAGATCAATGCCTGTCGCAACGCGACCCGTGCCCCCTGTCTCGGCCAGCCGGAGGACCCCTTGCTGGACGTGATCCCGCCGTCCAAAGATGAGGAGGGCGATTTTGCCTGATGGAGGACAGGAAGAAGAGGAGGAACAACGGCTCTACAAGTGAGTGCGATGAGAAAGCATGGGTCAAAAGCGGGAAGAAACAAAGAGAAACGATGTGGATCCGGAGGAATCAGTGAGGAACAGCGAAAGATGACAAGGAAAAAAAGGGGAGGGAGAAGGTAAGAGTGAGTTAGAGAGGTACCATGTGATAAGACTGAATCGCCAAGGGCTTGTTCAAAAAGAAAGAAGGCGCGAGAGCCTCCGATGTGACGATAAACAGCCTTGCGAATTTGTGAGAGGAAACGGCACTCTTGGAGGGCCAGCACGTACAGGTCGTAGCCGCCTGTGCCAGAGTGGGAAGAAAGGGGCAAAGACAAGGACGAAATAGACGATGTCATTCCACAAATGGCTCATGGAGGATATACATGGACGAAAAGGACATTAAAATACGCAGTAAAAAGCAATGAAAGACAAAGCAGTAATTGAACAAAAGCGACCAAAGCAAAGAAAGGGGAGGGAGCAGGGAATAGGGGGAAAGGTCGGGGACTAGAAAACATACAGAGCTGCACAATATGTTTCCCCTGAAAATCGACAAATCATGTGGAAGATCTTCCGCACAGAATCACCTTAGGCAATGATAAGAGACAGTAGGTAGGAACAGTGGATGGTGGAAAAGCGGGCCGGAAAACACAAGAAAATTGACCAGTGAAGGCCCCGCAAAGGGGAGGAAAGATCACATCCAAGATATCCCCAACAAAAACGAAGGTTGGGGCAAAACATCCTGTGACCCGGAGCGTACATGTCGGTATCCACTCATCCAGGCAGCCCATCTCCTCAACCCGCATACACGGTCCACAATTAAGGCTGGTGGCGAAAATGCGGCATTCTGGACCCTCCTCCCTTTCCATTCCCGTTACATCCTCCCTTTTCCCGCTCTCGGCAGCCTGTCCCGGTCGGGATGAGGCGAGGGAGGAGCCTGACGCGAAGAGAGGACCATTGCCTCCCTGCCGCGTTTCTACATCCCGCTCAAGCTTTTGAACGTCCAAGCGACCTTCAAATTTCTCCTCATTTTGCAACTCCTCCATCCCTTCTTCTTCAACGTCCTCCGAGGTTCCTATTGCTGTTTTCTCCCCCGCGTCCGCATCGCTCACCCACGAAAGCGCCTTTTCCCCTCCAAAATACCGGCATCTTTCAAACTCTTCACTACTTTCTTCCCATTCCAGCATTCTTCCAGGAAATAGGGTGAACCAAGAGCTAGTCCGTTCGTTCTGAGTTTCTGTCCTCCTGCGCCCATCACTCCCTCCCTCCCTTTCCCTCTCTCCCTCTTCCTCTTGGCCGCCCTCTTCCCCGGCCCTGGTCCTCCTCGTCCACACCGTCATCAACCACTCCCTAATTTTTCCTCTCGTTCTTCCGCAATTCACTGTAATGCCACCCATCGAAAAGGCTCCATAAGCGTAGGCAAGGGCGTCTAGAAACCCGATAAGGTAGTAGAGTTTCCCGATCAAGCCCAGGACGAGGACGGGAGGCAGAGCCCGGGGGAGGGTATCTGGTCTAACAGTCAAGATGATGTACCAAAGGGTGTTGAGGAGCCAGGCAAGGAAAAAAATAAGCGTAAAGAGGAGAAGGCGCCGGCGAAGGCTCCGGTACGACTGAGTAACGGGTGCCGGGGCGGTGGAGGAGGCCTGTCGGCGGATGTGATAGAGTGTGTGGAAGTAGTTAAATCCTACGTAGAGCCAGCAGATGGGAAGGACAATTAGCTTGTTGATGAGCACCGGCAGGTTTGTCATATGGATGTCGCTGATCCAGCAGGTCACGCCCGGGCTCCCCCCAAAGGCGTGGTGGGCGAGCGGGATGGACGTTATTGCCAGGGAGACAACAAGCGTCAGGACGAAAAGGACAAGCATCCGACGGTACAACTTCCGCAGTAAAATTTTTTGGACAACCCAAGCGTGCAGACTGTAGGACAAGCAGGTATGCCACAAGTAGAGGGAAATGTCGAGGGCATAGGTAAGGCCTCCTATCACCTTGCAGGCAACTTTCCGGCCTTCCATTTCGGCTCTGGTAACCTTGGATCGAGCGGCGCTTCCAAACTGGCTGTTGCCGTACAGCTGCTCGGAAAGTATGGTGCCAGTCATCCAATTTACGGATTGCCAGAGTTCGAGGCCCATCAAAATGGTCACAATCAAGTCGAGGAAGCGACGGATGCCGCGGTGTCGTCGTCGTTCGTCAGGGTGCGGTGCTTGGCCCCGGCCATGCCATCGTCTGACGGGCGGTGAGAAAAGGAGCCGTAAGGAGAATCCTGTGCAAAAATCTCTACATGCTTGTACCGCAAGATGGACAAGTGGTAACGTCAAAGGGAGGAGATGGAAATGGGGCGTAAAATTGAGCTCGTACCTGCCCCAGATCCCCACAAGTACTGAGGACGTGGCCGCGATCGACAAGGAGAGAATCACCAGGCTTTCTACAAAGAGTACTTCACTGCCTCGCAGGTGACGGCTGTGGTGGTCTGTGGTATCCTTTTCCTGCTGGGCGTCAGAAACACCCGGGGTAGGGACGGTAATGCCAAATGTCGCCATAGCTATGGTCAGTATCCAAATAAGCTCCTCTTGATAAATTTACTAAGCTTTTGATCCCTGCCCCTGCGCATACATATAAGTTTGAATCAATAGGGAACATTATAAGTACACTTTGCATTCACACATCAAAAAGCACACAGCCAAAGCAGCCTGGACCTTCACCAAGAGATTGCTCGCCTCGCCTTTCGACCCAAAAATTAACAGAAACATCATACGCTCCACAGCTGCATTCAAATGAGCTAATTGAAGTGAAGCATGCAGTGCCACCTTAGCAAAAAATATTCAATCAAAGTCACGCTCCATCCAGTCATTATCAGCCTTCGCTCTCGTCGGGCTTTCTCGTCTCCAGACCTTTCTTGGTCCTTCGACCTTCTACAAAACCGCATTTTCACCTTTGATATGTCAACACGACGCAGAAATAAATGAATGAAATGAAGGAGAGTATGCTTAGAAATCGTGTGATTGACGTTGGACGGGGGGGCAGTGACTAGCGTGCTTTTGCCTGGCGGGATTATACGACGGAGGACGCGGGCGATTTACGTTCCGTCTTGTGTCGAAAACTGGAACAAAGACAAAGTAACGACATTTTCCGCGAGAATCATCCGTTTGATTTAATGAAGTATAATATGATTTTGTCCGAAGGGCCAATTTTGGAGATGTCAGAAACTCCTGAGACATATTAAACTCGAATGAAGCGTCTTGTACGAAGTTGCTCACTTTTTCAGCCTCTTTACTATCCGATCATTCATGTTTCGAACTTCGTTCTCTTTAACATCTCCGTCATTTTTCTTCTTGTTACACGTCGTTTTCTCTCATTTATCGCTTTGCATGGCTGTGTCATCCTCGATTTGAATTCTGACCACTTAAGTCCGTCTGTCACTGGTTTCAAAAGTTTTGATGACCTATAGTACCAATCTCACTACAGGTGCAAATAAATAAAGCAAAAAGCGCACCAAAAATTTAATCTCATAATGAACCATTATTTGTCACAATTAGTGCGGATTCTCTATTACAAATCTAAGCGCATGGACGAGGACAGAAATTATTGTTGTTTCCCACTAAAATTATGTGCATGGAACTTTGTTACTCCATCCTTTCATCCGCGAAAAGCCATCTTCCCAGCCTCCTCCCCATTGCAATCTTCAACTCAAGGGACATATTTCCAACTCCAAATAAGCCAAATCGCTGCACGTGTCGAGGACTTTTGATGCGCGGAGCGTGGTGGCTTCCGAGGTTTGCTTCCCTAACGATACCCCGACAAGGTACGGAGTAACTGCCACAGCTCGAAATCAAAGCTCTCCTTGGCCTGCAGCCAGGGATCTGTCCCGTTGTTCTCCCGCATGAATTCCTCCCTCTCCCGCATCGTCTCATTCCGCGCCCGTGCGTAGTCGCGGCGCCACTCCTCGTTCATCGCTGCGGCCTTCTTGCTCCATCCCTTCATCTTCCTCCACTCCCCTCCTTGCGCCCTCCAAACCACCCTCGCCACCCCCCTCTCCCCCTCCCTCCCTTTCCGTCCCCACACGCCCCCCATGCCATCGCTCCATCCCTGCACCCCTGCCAGCGCCCACGACATCGTCACCGCGACGCGTCGACAACCGTCTATCACCCTCCTGGACAGGGAGGCAATGGCCACTGCCTCCCTCCTCCCCCCCTCCTCCCTCCCTCCCCACCCGCACGAACGGCCCCTCTCCC
>Ga0102934_1001474_pt1 | contig 16473 bp, 11 predicted proteins | sample SalPonR2_A_D1_MG_FD_78175 | JGI IMG/M metagenome (GOLD analysis project Ga0102934, IMG submission 78175) | Salt pond soil microbial communities from South San Francisco under conditions of wetland restoration - Salt Pond MetaG R2_A_D1_MG | ecosystem: Environmental > Aquatic > Marine > Intertidal... | reverse complement strand
GGTCGGCAAAGGGGAACTGGAGCCTGCACCTATGGAGCTCTCGGCGTCGCCCCCCCCACCCGTGCCCATGGACACGGAGGATAACGTGGATGGCGTTTCCAGGGGCTCGATGCGGGGACTGGGGCGTTTCGAGTCGTTGAACCCTCATCAGTACTGATCGCTAAGTGGATCATATCAGAAAAGCATACGCGAACAAAGAAACGATTCGAAAGACATGAGCTGAGACGCAAACCTGTTTTCTAATATTGTATACTTTAAACTCTTTTCTCAGTCGGTGATATATTGAGACCGACCGGTATTTGTCGCGCATTTCATTTATGCTTCAGGCCTTGAAGTTTCGAAGCTTTGCTGCCATACCCTTTTTTACCAAATCTTGATTTCCTGAGTGTAATTTGCCGAGCCCGCTAAACAGTTCAGATTTTTGAACTTGACTGCAGCCCCATTCAGCTTCCTGATCACGTTGCACAACATGTATGCAGCGCGCTGGGCCTCCTGCTTGGAGTACATCGTCTTCTTGTCCCCATTGTCCTTCCAATGCGTGTCCTCCAGGTCCTCGGGGGGCATTATGAAGAGGGGACTCTCGCACGTGAATAGGTTAGTGGCCACTCGCCGCTTGTGGAACCCCCAGTGCTCGACGCGGTAGAACTGGCAGTAGTGCAGGAAGACCGGCTGCTCCTGCCCCTGATCGGGCGCCTCGGCGCTGCAAACGTACTTGTCCGTAAGCCTGTCAACAAAGGGCCATCCCTCCCCCGCGGCCTGGGTATTGCTCACCATGTAGTGGTCCAGGCGCAGGTGCGGGAGCTCCAGGTGGGCGGCGGCGATGGAGTAGGCGTACATCTCGGCGAGCAGGTGAGGGTACTCCTCATAGACCCTGGGGACGAAGTTGGCCCAGCTCTCAGCGATCTTGCGCATGTCCTTGACGTGAGCGATGTAGGGAGCTCCCACGGAGTAGTAGCGGCTCGCGTCCGAGATGCTCACTTTCGAGGCTGGCGAGTCCTTGCCCGCGATGTACTCGACTTTAAACTTGGTCCATTGCGAGCCGATGCCGTAATATTGCGCGACTGGATGACCCTCGCGAACTTCGTCGATGAGGTCCCCGTCAGTGACCGGAGGGGAGTAGAGCACCCTGTCTTGTTTCACTTTGTACGTGAGAGGACGCATGAAGAGGAAGTCTGGGTCGAGCAGCGCGACGATGGCGTCCTTATGCTTCGGAGCTGCTTTGCTGTCCAACCAATGTTGAAGACCATACGGTTTATTGTAGAAGTCATATGACTTGCCACTCTTGGCGTCCTTTTTGAAATTGGGGGTGAAATGCACCTGAAAGCGGACGGGAAATGTGTCGTAGAGCTTCTGGACCTCCTTCTTCTCGGCCTCTGAGCACCCACTCGCGATGCGCACGATCGTCCCTGGCTGTCGAACGGCATCAGCAGTGAAGAATACAGCAAGGGATTGCCAGTTTTGATAACCCGAGCAGTCCGTGGAGAAGACCAGGTAGAGGCGGTCGTCCTCCGGGGCCTCGTTCCACTGCCACATCGAAGGGTCGTTCTTAGCAGGCGGCACGGACGCCAATGTGTCAAGCGCGTTGCGATTCTCACTGCCTTTGCGCGAAATAGGCGCCAAGACCGGCCCTGCGAGGCGTGTTAGGATAAAAAGTCCCCAACTGAACCCCACAATGGCTACGAAGCCCAGGCCCCGAGTGCAGGTCGTTTTTATCTTGCCATTAGGATTGGACTTCTTGCGCATGCGCGCGCCGGTGCCAAGCATAATTATCCAACAATTATGCTTTGTTGTGACAAGAAAAAAGGGAAATTAGCCATGCAAGTCGTGCTTATTATTGATTATCGATAAGCATGACAAATCGATTTCGCCCGGCCCGCATCTTCCAAAACTTTCTTCTTTTGCCTCTCTTTCCGCAAAGCAATATTCAATTGACTAGGCAAAAAATTGCCACGACTCAAAAGCAACTCATCAGAGTTGAAGACGGATTTTAGGGTACGCCATTCGGTTGCATGCCCGTGAAAAAGTGGGATGGGTAAAGAGAGGGGACGGACCCATAGCCATATTCGAACTCCCTCCGAGCGAGTCGCTTCCCTTCCCTTGGCGAGCCCTCCCAACGTGTCTGCCTCCTGCGTCGTGTCCCAAGACCTCGACGGGGCTCAGACACCGGATTACATCTTGTCCCCCGAATGCTTGAAGTCTATGGCTCTTTGTGAAGTAGCGTGTAGGGTGGGTGCATGTCTCCGACAAGCTAAGAAGGCGGGAACAAGGGGATCTTACGGCCCCCACTCCTCAGAGCATAGCGTCACGAGAAGCAATTTCCATCTCGGACCTTTCTTGAGTGCTGAAAAATCATCTCTATAACGACTAAATAAAAAAAAGGTTGACCATCCTTAAACAAGAAACAAACGAAGTTGTTTGAAAATATCTGTTTCAAAAATACTTCTTCCTAAGGCCCGGAAATGACGGACTGCAGACGCTGCCCAACCTCGTCGTCTATCGAGATGGGTCGATGGAGTCTCTTGGGTTTTCCTCCTCAAGTCCTTGATACTAACACAACACGCGTGAAAGACGCCCACGATTAAGGTCACAGTGTGCTTCCTTTACAGCTCCTCGTCATACGAGCTGTCGTCGGCGCCGCCTTGAGGCCCGCCAGCAGACTGGTACACCTCCTTCAGGATGGGGTTCACGATCGTCTCAACCTCTTTCTGTTTCTTCGTGTACTCCTCTGTGTCGGCGTCCGCATTGTCTTCCAGCCATTCCATGGCCTCATTGATGGTCGCTTCGACTTCCTTTTTGTCCGAGGCAGAGAGCTTGTCGGCAAGTCCCTTCTCTTCATCTTCCAGAGTGTTTTTCAAGTTGTAGAGATAAGATTCCAGACCATTTCTCGCGTCGATCTTTTCCTTCACCTTCTTGTCCTCGTCTGCGAATTCCTCGGCTTCTCGGACCATGCGCTCAATTTCGTCCTGAGACAGGCGGCCCTTCTCTGCCGTAATGGTGATCTTCTCGCTCTTGCCTGTGCCTCGGTCCTCGGCCGACACTTGCAGGATGCCGTTGGCATCGATTTCAAACGTCACTTCAATCTGAGGAACGCCGCGAGGAGCGGGAGGGATGCCAGTCAGCTCAAACTTGCCCAGGAGGTGGTTGTCCTTGGTCATGGAGCGCTCGCCCTCGAACACTTGGATGAGGACGGCGGGCTGGTTGTCCTGGTAGGTGGAGAACGTCTGGGACTTCTTGGTGGGGATGACAGTGTTGCGCGTGATCAGCTTGGTCATGACTCCGCCCACAGTTTCGATTCCTTGAGACAGAGGGGTCACATCTAGCAGCAACAGGTCCTGGGTGAAGCCAGAGGTATCACCCGAGAGGATGCCTCCCTGGACAGCCGCACCGTACGCCACGGCCTCATCGGGGTTGACCCCCTTGGAAGGTTCCTTTCCACCGAAAAAGTCCTTGAGGAGCTGCTGGACTTTGGGGATGCGCGTGGAACCGCCCACCAGCACCACCTCGTCGATGTCGGTCTTGGCCATGTCGCCGTCGTCCAACACTTTCTGCACAGGCCCCAAGGTCTTCTTGAAGAGATCCACGTTCAGTTCCTCGAAACGGGCGCGAGTCAATGTCTCCGACAGGTCGATGCCCTCGTAAAGGGCCTCGATTTCGACACGTGCCTGGGGCTGCGTGGAGAGAGCACGCTTGACACGTTCCACCTCTCGGCGAAGCTTTTGAACGGCGCGCTTATCAGAGGAGATGTCCACGTTGTTCTTCTTCTTAATCATCTTGATGAAGTACTGCATGACCCGTTGGTCGAAGTCCTCACCACCCAGATGCGTGTCACCGTTCGTGGCCAAGACCTCGAATACGCCGTTGTCGATCGTCAGTAAGGTCACATCGAAGGTACCCCCACCAAGATCGAAGACGAGGATGTTCTGCTCCTTGCCCTTCTTGTCAAGACCGTAAGCAATGGCGGCGGCAGTAGGCTCGTTGATGATGCGCTGCACCGTCATGCCCGAAATGGTTCCAGCGTCCTTGGTGGCCTGGCGCTGGGCGTCGTTGAAATAGGCGGGGACCGTCACCACGGCGTGCTTCACGTCCTCGCCGAGATAGGTCTCGGCGATGGAGCGCATCTTCTGAAGTATCATGGCAGACACTTCCTCGGGCGAAAACTGCTTGCGATCACCAGGCGACACTTCCACCTCCACCTGGGGCTTGTCATGCTTATTCACCACGGCGTAGGGCAGCAGCTTGATGTCGGACTGGACCGTCTTGTCCATGAATTTGCGGCCGATCAAACGTTTGATGTCAAAGACCGTATTCTCCGGATTTACCGTGGCCTGGTTCTTAGCAGCGTCTCCAATCAGGCGCTCGCCAGACTCAGGGTCCCACGCCACGTAGGAAGGAGTAATACGATTGCCTTGATCGTTTTGGATAATCTCCACGCGGCCGTTCTTGAAGACACCTACACAAGAATAGGTGGTCCCCAGATCGATACCAATCACGGTACCCAGGGGCTCGTCCTCGGCTTTCACAGATCCCATGGACGAGGCCATCATGAGGCCTACGGTCACGAGGGCACCTGCGACTGAGAGAAATAGGGACGAGGAGACGTGAGCTTAGGCTGGACGGTATCAATCCACTAACAGACTAAGTGTATGCTTTCTGAAATTCCTAATAAAGTTTTAAGTATACTGCGCGTTACTCACCCCAGCTTCGTACTCTCTGCATTGTAGTGGCGGTGCTTCTGGAAGGAAGAAAGTACCTGTTCAATTTGAGGATTCGAGGTTGGTGACTTACGTAACATTATGAGTTCGTCCAATCAAGCATCGTATGTATAACTTCCACTTATGTGGACAGTGACCAAATTCGTGGCGAAGGACCTGATAAAAAGTTCTGTAATCAAGGGCGTGCGTCCTCCGCAAATTCAAATTCAGGGGTCTCCGGACCACACATTCTATAGAAACTGCATGATGTGCGAAACAAGAAGGAAGGGCCAAACGAAAGAATAGAGTACAGGTTCATGCACAAGTACTGATGAAGGGACATCACATATTATCTGCCCAGTGATAGTGGAATGCGATGCCACTTTGACGCCCACATAGTCATACACTCTCGCATGCTGGTTGCTTCTGATATGACCGGCATGACGAGGCAGCGACCTCTAGGTGAAGTAACTTGCAGTGGTAAACACACAGGCTGAACACAAATGCGACGCGTACACCGCAGCGTCGATAATTTAAAAAAACCAACGAGGCGCCCGCACGAAGACAGTTTCCTTCGCCCTCTGATCTCCCTCGACGCAAGGCACCTCCCGGCGAGAGCGTGGACGTCCACGAAGCGCTCAAGCATGGCGTCGTCTGATTGGCTGAAAGGGACGGGGCAGGCAGCGGTAGGGCCGCCGGCGGTGGGCGATGGGTCCACAGGATGACGCGTCGCCGGTAACGGCTTATGATGGAATGTGCCCCCTCGATTCCACCCCCGGTGCTCAGGAGCTGCCTCTGTGGAGGGCAAGCTATCCTCACATCAATACTCTCTATCTCACCCTTTAATGCAGATGCTATGGGGAAATTAAGAGCCGTCGGATCTGGTGCATCGGACAGTGCCCCTTCACTAAGACGGCAACTCTCTGTGAGTATCGAAATATCAGGGCAACAGCCTCCCGGACAGTCACTTTCACCACCACCATCAAGTTGCTGTGAACGCGTTGTAGCCGAGCCAGCGGGGGGACCGCTAATGACACTGGAACGTTATATCCACGTTGCTAATGCTTGGTGTGACAGTAACTCAGCCTGCTTCCCCCGCTCAGCAGTGCAGGCGCAAGGGCAGGCTCAGCCCCGCACATGCAGCTTCAGGGTATCTTGCGCTATCCAGGCGCAGCATCCCGAGGTAGACGCCCGTATCGCCATTTTAGCTCTAACTACCCAACAGCCAAGCTTGCTGTTGCGCGTATCTGGGGCCGGGTTGCCGTTGCTTAAGGCTGAATCGGGATCTCGAGCGGTTCTCGAAGAGGGGGACTATATCTACGAGTGGCCTCTTTTTCCTACAGGGGGAAGGAGGAATGATCGTAGAGGTGATGGGCGACCCAGAAATGTCGACTCTGCAAACAATTTCGAGGACAGTGGGAATATGCGCGATGTCATGGCGTGCATGGCCTTGAGCAAGGACTTAGGGCGTCTGCTCTGCGTGACGCGCGAGGGAGTTGCTTACGGATTAAGGACGCGTCAGGTCATCCAAAGAGCGAGGCGACTTTCCAAAGATGCGCATGACAACATGGGCAACGGCCCTGGAGGGGAAGTGCGCCCCGAAACAAAGTCAAAGAAAGCGTGGGAGGATTCCGAGGGGGGCGTCACCAGGGGAGCAGCCCACCGCCTCAACCTGCTCGGTCCCTCTTTGTTCGACTTGTCCCTGGAGCCCAAGTACCAAAAAGATACATTCGCCCCTTTCCAAACGCAAAGTGGTGGGGATTCAAGCACAGGCAATAGCGGGGGCAGCAGCAGCATGAGCGCTGGAAGTGGTGGCGCCGGGAATTCCGAGCGCTTCGCCAAAGCCATCTCCTTGGGGTCCACGAGCACCGAGGGGGACTTTGTGCCGCAGTGCTGCATATGGTGGACGCTGGGCAGGCTCGGTGGGCGCAGCGTGGGACCGGCAGGTCCTGCCAGTAGCATGGCGCTAGTCGGGGGCACGAGCGGGGGCCGAGGGGCGCTTTCCATCATCGACATGGACCACGGAAGAGAGGTGGACCTTTTGTACGTGCCCTCTTGCGAGGTGGGGGGGCCAGACGCGTTCGGGGGTGTCTCTGCCTTGCGGATCCATTCGCTGCGGGCGGACGGCGTGTGTAGCGAGAGCAGCAGTGAGGACGTGTCCGAGCAGCGCGTCTTGCTCATGACCACGGCCAGCGGCCGCCCCTTTTGGCTCGTGCTCGACTGTGCCATCGACTCGCCGGCGATTTCCGCGTCGCATTCCCGGAATCACCGTGGTGCAGGCTTGCAGGAAGACAGCTCCGGTCCTCGCTCAGAGGTCGCCTACAGGGAGCCCTCCGTGGGCCCGTCCGGATTCTCGCCAGACCGGGAGGTTGTCTCGCGCTCCACGCCCCTTCCCGGCGGGCGTCCTCCGCATCCAGCGCACCGTGAAAGGACGAAGAGCAGAGGCGGAGAGGGAGGAAAGGATGCCGACGGGGAGGGGAATGGCGGGATTCTTGCGACGACGACTTCCCAGGCGGACGGGTTTCGGGGGGGGGAGGCGGCGTCCCTGTGGGTCTGGTGTCTCTCGCGCTTGGACCCGCACTTGTCGCCTGAGCGTCTTCCGCGCCTGCCCAGGATGTACTCGTGCGTCAACACCGGGAACGAGGCGACAGAGGCGCCGTGTCCGTTGTGGGAGAAAGACGACAGCCGGAGGGGCGGGGACAGGAGCCGTCCTGGGGTGTGGGAGGACACGAGTCTTGTCTCGGCCGTGGAGTCCAATCCCAGGGCCGACCAGGGGCAGGAGCAGAGGGCCTTTGGAATAATAGTGACTCGCTTGGACGCTGCAGGGCGTAATGTGACGGTGGAAGTCCATTACTGCGCGCAGGCCCCGTGTGGGCCGGGCGCCGGGAGACCGTGTCGCCGACTCTGCGAGATGGCTGTGGCGAGGGACCTGGAGCTTTTGGAGACGCCAACTGAAAGCGGTCACGAAACGAGGGGAGCGATGTGCGTGAGCCGCCTCGTGGAGGCGACTGTGATGCCCGAAAAGATCCTGGTGCTCTCTGTCGGGGCGTGCCGACTGCAGGGGGGGACCGCGGGCTGGGAGGCGGTCACCGACGAGGACGAGGGCGGGGAGAGTGAGGAGGAGGATGCTGACTCCTCATTCTGGCTTTTGATCTACAGACTGCCTGCGGATGAGGCGGACGAGAAGGACACGGATCAGGGCGTTGATAAGGGCGGGCTACGTCCCGTCACACCCCTCTCTCGCGCATTCCCATCCCCGACCAAGGCGCCCCTGCGCTTCTTGGACTGGCTGGTCCCCGTTAAACCCGACATTCGAGATGTCCTACGCTTAGCGCGCTCGCGTATGTTCTTGCCGCAGAATGGGGCAAGCCCGAAGGCTGACTCCGGGCCCGACCAGCTGCTGGCGTGGTCGCTTGGAGTCTGGTCCCAGTGCAGCATCTTCTTCCTTCGCTTCGTCGCCGACAAAAAAGAGGCCATGCCCGCCTCACCGCGGCCCGCAAAGCAAGGCGACTTTGTTCTCCTCCAATACCCCAAACCTTCCTCCCTCTCGTCCTCCCTTCAAGCGCACGCCCTGGCCCCCGGAGAATTAGTGAAATTCGTGGAGGGACTGGGCGAGGAGGGCAGGGTCGATGACGCCCTGGTTCTGGGCTGGAGCTTGCTTTTAGGTGCTCGTGAGAGAGAAGGGGTGCTGCTTAAGGGTCCTAAACTGCACCCCGAGTATTTTCGTCGATTATTGGGGGCGGATCCAGAGCTCGCATCCGGCAGGGACGGCCGGGCCCGCATCGCGCTGTGCTGTGTGCGGTGGATGGTGGGCACAACAAGCGCGGGAGGCTGGACCAAGGAAGACTTGCTGCTCTTCTTAGAGGTCTGCCCCGACTACAGCTTGAAGCTGGTGGTCTCCCTCCTCCTTTCCCGACGGCGGGTCTCCGAGGCCCTCTTCGCCAGCTGGGTCCGGGGGGGGGTCCCCGGCGTTTCCGCTACCTTGGACCGCCTCGGCGCCATTGCTGCCAGGTCTCCGCCCTCATCTCCCTCACCCTCTCCTGCCAGCTCAGGCTCGGCATCGGCCTCGTCGACGGCGAGCTTGCTCATGCCGCTGAGCCGCTGCGACGTTGCTTGGCTGTGCGGCGTAGGGGCCGGGAGGTTCATCATCCAAGCGGCCCGTTCCGTGCTTTGGGCGGTTTTACCTCTGCGTCTTCAGCTCGATATCTTATTGTCAGACCCACAGCTCCTGCTTCTCGATGAGCAATACCAGTGGCTGTTGTCAAAGCTCCCTCATCTACCGCGACCCTGCCTTGGAGCTCTTGGGCTCCAGCTGTCGTACTGGGTGGGGGCCGGCCCGCTGCCTAATCGAGACCCCCCCCCGCCCCTGCCCATGAGCCCACGCTTGATGGTGAGAGTATGCAATCGCGAGACTGAGGGAGCAGAGGTCCGGGGCGTGCCGCTTTTTTCTGCTTGGTCGCCACGGGACAGGGTCGTGGAGGGTTTGGCCATGGCCGTTGACGCTACTGCTCAGAAAGCTGACGTTTCGGACCCGAAACGAAAACAAAAGGAGGCTTATTCCACTACTGATGAGGAAGTCTCTGAGAACTTGGAAGAGGTGGAGGCCAGGAAGGAGAAGCAACGGCGTAATCGCATGCTCGCCGATATGTTTTTGGAAGTCCTCTTCATCCTCGCGGAGCCGCTCGCTTTCACCCCCATAGCCTTACAGGCGCGCCGTTTTGCGCAGTCCAGTGCGACAGACAACGGGCTGCCAAAGCGTCCTGTGGGTCTATCCGCTTCTGTAATGGAAGGGTTTGAAGCTCAAGTGCTGCTTGAGAAGTTGCTTGCAAGATGGAGCTGCGAGGTTACCGTCAACGGGCCAGCCGCCGCCGCTTCTCCGCGGGATAAGCGATTTACACCGGCAACCACCTTAATGCGAGCACTGAGGGGGGAATACAAGAACTCTGGGGCCGCGGCTTTGTTGCTAGAGGCAGCTGGCGACTGGGAGGATGCACTGAGGTTGCGTTTAGAGGAGATAATTGAAATTTTGGTGTCTGGTGGAAATGGAGATGACGATGAGCTCTCTGATCAGGCGGTCGAGGTGCTCTTGGGGCTGCTTCATAGCCACGTATTGCGGCGTCGGGGAATCAACAAGCTGTCGACCCGTGAGCGGATGGCGATCAACCTGTTGCAGGCGTGGGCCTCTATGGAACTACCTTCGAATCCTCTGGAAGACGCCATACTGTCGCCCGCTTTCTGCAACGCTGTATCCTACGGAAATGTCACAAGTCCCATAAGCACAAATGACTGCCTTTGGTTTTGGCACATGGGCATGGCCCTCATGGCGAGTCTCCTGATCCTCCATGCCGGCACGCCAGGCAGCTTGGTGGACGCTGATGGCGGGTTGACGGTGCCAGGGTCGAAACCTTTACGTTTCTCATCCTCCTTCTATGTTCGTCTGACCGAACACGTGATAGAGCATGGCTCTGTGATGCAGGAACTGGGTGTGACAGACTTATGGAGCACGGGAGGTCGAGAGCCAACGCAGCTCCGCATCCCCATGCCAATCCCAGCTTTGTGGGACTCGGTGTGCAAGCAAATAAGTCATCTCGAGCGGGGTCAAGCAGCCTCCAATCGCGTCGAGGTTCCCGTTGAGAGCTTACTGGCAGCTGCGTATCGGTCTCCAAGCTATGAAGGCGGCGACACGCGCGACCGATTAGATGAAGAGCGGGGCTCTGAATACTCAAGAGCTTTCGCGAACGGGCGGAGTTCGGAGGGAGTGGTAGGGAGATTTCGTGTCGTGGCTTTCAGTTGCGGACATGTGCTGAACCAAACCGAGCTAGTTCAGGTTTTCGTGCCATCTCTGGCAAGCAAGTTGACAAGTCTAGCCAGACCTCTGCATTTAACAGCAGAAATTTTGTGCCAAGAGTACCAAGCAGCCATTAGGTCTAATAAATATGGCCCTGAAAGTAGTGTCAATAAACAAAGGTCCGACGCACACATAAGCCTTGCGTGTCCGTCGTGTGTTGCGGACTTTTTGGTCAACATGCTTGAACAGGACAAGAATGATTGTAAACCACCTCTGCGCTGAGCTCGCAAAAGTAGTGTTAAATGATGTTGGCAAGTGTGCTTATGTACATAAAAGATGAAACAAAATATTGTGTATTCTTTATGCTACTCTCTAGATTCCTCCTCCTCCAACGCCTGAGGAGCCAAGTCCTCCGGGTGCGGCGACAGGTGCAGGGAGACCCCTGGGATGTGTACAGGCTGGTCAGAGTTAGCATTTTTTTCAAAAGCCATCGAACCTTGACAGATTTCGTGGGAAAAACACTTACGATGGTCCGACAATGCCTGCGCCTCCCGGTGCTTGTCCAATTACACCTGTCGTGGACCCAACGCCCGTGGTCGAGGCACCAACGCCGGAGCCGCCGCCTCCTGTACCAGACTGGCCGCCTTTGGTTTGAGGTCAGGGCTTAAAATCATATCAAGCACATCAAGTTATATATAACAAGCACATATCATGCTCACCGAGACTTGAAGACTGAGCGCCCGCATTGCTAGGAGTGAGAGGCGTTGATCGTCCTCCGTTCACGGCACCTCGCCCGTTCTCCAATCCTGAATTATTCGGTATTTGAGTTTGACGAGGGAAAAACCCTGAGATACCTTCAGGCGTATTGGTAACAAAACGGCTGCTGTTCCGGAACAAGTTTGTGTAAGCCCGTAAAACTGTCTGCTGCAGCTTCCTCGAGGCGGTTTGAGGACTAATATGATCACGTGGAATCGCAATTGTGCTCATCATTTCATGTGCACGAGTTTGTGGTGCTTTTAAGGCGCCACGTAAGCTAGCATCATTCTTGTACATCCAGGCGATAAGGAAAATCAGAATTAGGCAAAGCGCTGACGATGTACGGATCAAACGCAAAGAATGCCGCAAAAGCATTACCTGCCAAAAAAATATGAGGTTTGTGGGGGCTTCATTAACTGGTTGATGCGTCACGTTGGCCAATCTTGATGTAAGCGCTCATGGGAAGCACCGAATAAAATATTCGCGTGCTTCTTGTTGGAAGTGTGGCACGTTACCTTTCGTAGCAACAGCGTCTGTAGTAGAATATGTGTATGGGCCAGCCGGGAGGTTCAATCGAGAAATGCCATACTCAACGATGTTGGCCCATAAAAAGTTGTATGTGCCCTGTCATCAAAGAGTAGCACACATACGTAGGTCTGTAGTCATAGATGCTCCGACTGCTCCCTTGCCGTATCTCGGTACTACCATTAAATTATCTGCACTTTGCCAGGGGGACCAATTGATTATCCATTATTTACATAATAAAAAGTACGACGGATGTGGGTGTTGGTCCGAGCAAAAATTATTTTGAGAGGCGTTATAGTATAAGGATGGCATACAATTGTTGCTAGACATATAATTTGACGATTTTCTCATCTGGGATTACGCGTCCTTGTTCACGGACATCCACTTAAAATACTCGTCATCACTCTTTGTTAAAGACGTCTGTATCAATTTAATGCAGTCTATTACTTTCTAAAGTGAATCAATGTTTGACTCAAACTGTCGCGACAAAGAGCCATGAGTGGAGTGATGCAACACTAAACTTTGAAGAGTCCATACTCCATTCAGTGTTTTCAATTCCACACCGTTGTGAGTGATTGGCTGTTTTCTTCTCTTCCATCAAATACCGCCGGCACTGCTTCCCACGCCAGGAACAGAACCCACACCACCTGGCTCGACGATTGGAGCAGGTAGCCCCCTGGAATGCGTTTTAGGATTTGTGAGTAATCGTTTGTACGCGAGCTTATTATTTGCTCGAACAAAAGCTCATTGCGCGAAACGAGAAATACTTACGACGGACCGACGAAGCCGGAGCCTGCGGGAGCCCCGCCTATAGAACCGGCTGTCGTGCCTAAGCCGGTCGTCGCAGTTCCTATCCCACCACCACCTGTCCCAACACCGGGCTGGTTGGCTTTGTTTCATAAAATGCAGCGAGGTTTGTGAGCGATTGAAAGCAGACGTGTAGATGATGCCTGCTACGTACCAAGTCCACTTATCCCACCGCCTGCTATGCCTGGAGCACCAGGCTGCGAGTTCCCACCGAACACTATACCGGGGCCGCCACCAGAGGCCGGTGAATGAGCAATTTGGGGATTTCGACCTTCTGGAACGGGCCCTGTGACACCAACTGGCGGTGTGTCATTGAATCGATTCCCTACTTCATAGCTGTTGATGAATGATTGCACGCTTGTCAGTTGTAGCTCCCTGGTCATAGTTGTGCTCGTATTTGCGGACGTTGTGTTGACAGGAATGATGTCCGGAACGCCTTTCTCTACTTCCTCCCCTTCAACATTACAATCTAAGATAGAATTAAGTGTGCCACGCAAATTATAATCGCCCAAGGTGAAGGAAATTATTCCGAAAAATAGGATTCCCGGGATCGCTAAGCGAGAAGGCGTGTGCTGAGGTGACGGCATAGAGCTGTGTGGTGGAAGTGAGAGAGAGATATTGCAACTCGTAGTTGACATCTCACACGTGGAAAACTCTTATGGGCAAGTATAGTGACATGTTATGAGAGAGAGCAATTCCGCGCATTTTTCATTATCATCATGCGGAGATCCCGGAACGTGCTTTGTGGGCTGCGGAACCTTTCCCAGCAACTTGAAGGCAGCTGACGCCCTTCGGAGCTATGTGCGCAGCAGAAAGAAAATAGCATGAGAGCCTTTTCAACACCTTTCTACTTCGGTTCATGGTAATGCTATCGTTCGTAGTTTTATCTACATTGGATTTTGGATTAACTGTGTCGAATGTACCCATTATCTGTCATGTACTTTTCGAACGCCTGCACCGTGCCTTGCGAGACGCTGGGCCGAATAGCGTAGATGGCGTGGTCAAAATCAGCCATGCTTATGGGGCGCAATTGGTTTTCTTTTACAGTCCTCAGCACTGGACCATCCAAGTCCCGCAACGGACCCATCGCCGCATCCTTGGCCACCTGTGCCAAATCGCTGCAGCTGTAACCTGCCGTGCGACCAACAATCTCACCTAGATGGTCTGGCGTAAGGGCGTGCTTCTGGCTCTGCAGTAGATTCTTGAGCAACGTCGCTCGAGTGATGGTATCAGGAAGCGGAATAAAAATTTTCTTTGGGAGCCTTCGGAGAACAGCCTCGTCCAAGGCCCACGGCAAATTAGTGGCACCCATAACCAGGATTCTGTCCTCATTGTCTGTGCCAGCCCCGTCGAGCTGCACGAGAAATTCAGTCTTGAGCCTCCGCGTGGCTTCGTGTTCTTGATCTTTGCGCTGACCCAGCATACTATCTATTTCATCGATGAAAACAACCGATGGCTGCTCTCTGCGCGCCACTTGAAAAAGCGCGCGAACCATCTTTTCGCCCTCGCCGAGGAACTTTGATACCAGGGAAGAGGCAGAGATGGAGAAGAACGCAAAGCCCGTTTCACTGGCCACTGCCTTGGCTAGAAGTGTCTTTCCCGTACCTGGAGGACTGTATGAGAAAGAAAAGAATGAAAGTTTCCGGAGGGAAACGACAACATGAATACGGAGAGAACTTACCCGAAGAGCAGGACCCCACGGGGGGGGGCACGCAGTCCTTTGAAGAGGTCGGGACGGAGGTTTGGCAACACCACAGCCTCCTGCAAAGTGTGCTTTGCATCCTCGAGACCTGAAATCTGTTCCCAGGTCACCCCGGGTGACCTGTCAAGCATCTCCTCCATCACAATCGCTTCCAGGTCGCTTGCTCGCCCTGGACGCGCACCGGTTGAACTGAGAGTGTTCCCCCCACTCCTTTCACCCATACCACCTGCTCGGCCCACGGACCCGTGGCTTACTGCCGCCCCCCCCTCGCCTTTCCTTGCCCGCCCCCCCGTGTAATCGTAGTCGTCGGGCCTCCTGGGCATTCGAGACCCCGTCGGGACCGCCGCCGAGGCACGCCCCTTCTCGAGGCCTTTTGTCGATGCAAGTGGAGTGTTATTGGAACGAGCGTCTTTTTTCAGCCTCGAATTTGGTGATTCCTTGGTCTGTTGCTTTCTCAGGGTCAACAGTCGATCGATTTCCTCCGCTCGGGTAAGGTATTTGTTGGCCGCCCGTTTGATCTGATCGTTGCCAGCCCTATCTTGTTTTACAGCAGCAAGCAAAAGAGCGACAGCCTCTTGATACAGTGGGAACGCCTCCTCGGCACGACCGCATTCGTCGAGCTCGACAGCGCGTTGAGCGACCTGCAATGCGCGTTGGACGGAGGGATTTGGCAGCGACGACGAGGTCGGCGCCGGAACCGAAGTCTTCCTTTTCACGCTCCCAAAGACCGAGACACCATGAAAGGATGGTCCGTCCGACGGCCCGCTCATATTTAATCGTCTTTGCAATTCCGTGCAATATCAAAAAGATAATGTTGTGGCTACTTTGGCAGGCAAGGTCGGTGTCCTGCGCACATGCCCTCAGCAAAAGTAAAAAAGAGAGAACACGGCCTAAAATTATTTCGAGGCAGTCCAACAGCTTCAAAATGCTCCTAACGTCCGTGAAATTACAAGGAAAAAGTTATTATATGAACATGTCGAGAAAAAAGTAGCACGGGCAAAGCGGTTGCGAGCCGGTAACGCATATCACGTTCAGGCGATCAGAAGCTGTCGCTGTCGCTCTGCGCCGTGGGACTCACAATATGCACTCAAATATAACATAACATTTTGAGGGAGGAAAAGGACTTCCAAAATATTTGATTTACATGTTTGGGGAGAGCACGTCAAGCAAGGCGGCTTGCGATCTCGCACAGCTTCATTTGGCAGGCTTGTGCTTCGGATAAGGAGGCCAACCTCCCCCCTCCCTCTGAACTGCACTCCACCCACGCACACGCCAATCCCGCCACCCCCGTTTGACCATCACCTTATAAAAGACAAGTTCAGGAGCTTCGATTTCTTGGAGGCGACGAGGTGCATTGAGGGAAGCATTATGGCGTCTGCCACCACATCTGCAGCCTCGGAGATCGGAATCCTCGTCATTGGAGGCGGTGCCGTCGGGCTCTCTGTAGCAAGAACATTGGCCGAGCGACAGATTGGTAGGGGCGTCCTACTGGTGGAACGTCATGCCAAACTAGGCTGGGAATCAAGCTCACACAATAGCGAGGTTATTCATGCCTCAGTCTACTACCCGCCAGGCTCTCTCAAGGCGCGCCTTTGCCGAAAAGGAAATGAGATGATGTACGCATTGTGCAAAGCGAAGAGCATACCACATGCAAATATTGGCAAACTCCTCGTACCCAAAAATATGGACGAGGTCAGGTTGCTTCCGCGGGTGCTAGCCACGGCGGTGGGTTCCGGGGGCCAGGGTGTAAGGGTAGTAAATCGTGACGAGCTTCGGGATCTGGAGCCAAACGTTGAGGCGCCGGCCGCCATTTATTGTCCCACGTCCGGTATTGTCGACAGTCATGGTAAGACGCAGGTGAAAGAGGAGAACAGGGAGGAGGTAGAAAGAGTATGGGGCGGAGGAAGAGCATCGCCGCAAGTTCTCAAATCGCAATAATTGACTCTTTTTTTCACCCGTGCAACCTAAACTCGATTGGTCGCCGGCGAAGCTTTGGTGCAGTACTATGAAAGCGATTTTTTGGCGAACGGGGGCGACGTGGCCTTGAACGCGGAAGTGGTGGGGCTTCGCAAATACAAGGGCATCCCGGCCTACCAGGTCGACGTCGAGGAGGTGGACCTGTCGGGGCCCCAGCGCCGCGTAAAGGCCCGTACCTCGCTCCAAGCCCGCTGTGTCGTGAACTGCGCGGGCCTAGGTAGTGGCCG
>Ga0102934_1001472_pt1 | contig 16493 bp, 17 predicted proteins | sample SalPonR2_A_D1_MG_FD_78175 | JGI IMG/M metagenome (GOLD analysis project Ga0102934, IMG submission 78175) | Salt pond soil microbial communities from South San Francisco under conditions of wetland restoration - Salt Pond MetaG R2_A_D1_MG | ecosystem: Environmental > Aquatic > Marine > Intertidal... | reverse complement strand
TGGCAGTGCCGCCGCTGCTGGACGCACGGTCCTTGCGCTTTGCGGCGGGCGGTCAGGACCTCATCCACGGCATCGACCTGCGCGTAGAGCCGGGAAAGCGCACCCTCGTCATGGGCGCGAATGGCAGTGGCAAGAGCCTGCTTCTGCGGCTGTTGCACGGGTTGCTGACGCCCTCTGCGGGAGAGGTGCTATGGCGCGGCCATGCGCCCGACCGTGCCGCGCGGCGCGCGCAGGCGATGGTGTTTCAGCGCCCGGTGATGCTGCGCCGGTCGGTTCTGGCCAACCTGAATTTCGCGCTCAAGGTGCATGGCCTTGCGGGCCGCGACCGCGCCGAGCGTGCGAACGAGGCGTTGGAGATGGCGCGGCTCACCGACCTGGCGAGCCACCCTGCGCGCGTGCTCTCGGGGGGCGAGCAACAGCGCCTCGCGGTGGCGCGCGCACTCGTGTGCGAGCCGGAATTGCTGTTCCTCGACGAGCCGACAAGCAGCCTCGACCCGGCCTCGACCCAGATGATCGAGGAGCTTGTGAACGCCGCGCATGCGCGTGGCGTGACCATTGTAATGGTCACGCATGACATGGGCCAGGCCCGGCGCATGGGGGACGAGGTGATCTTTCTCCATGCCGGGCGCGTCGCGGAACGCGGCCCGCTCGACCAGGTTCTGGGCGCACCGCGCTCGGAGGCCGCCTGCGCCTGGACGCAGGGACGGCTCTATACCGGACCCGCCGCCTAACCCCAAACAAACACGGAGCGTATAATGTTGAGACGTCACCTTCTTTCGCTCGCCCTCGGCGCGACCCTGGCCCTCGGGACCACAGCTGCGCAGGCGCAGGACACGTTCATCGTGGTGCAATCCACCACCTCGACGCAGAATTCGGGCCTCTTCGATCACATACTGCCGATGTTCGAGGAGGAGACCGGCATCGAGGTGCGGGTGGTGGCCGTGGGCACCGGACAGGCGATCAAGAACGCCGCCAATGGCGATGGCGACGTGCTCTTTGTCCATGCCACGCCGGCCGAGGAGACATTCGTGGCCGAGGGGCACGGCGTCAGCCGCGCGGACGTGATGTACAACGATTTCGTCATCGTCGGCCCGCCCGCCGACCCCGCAGGCGTGGCAGGCATGAGCGACGTGGTCGCGGCCCTCACCAGGATCGCCGAGGCCGAGGTGCCGTTTGCCTCGCGCGGCGATGACAGCGGCACCAACAAGGCCGAGTTGCGGCTCTGGAAAGAGGCCGGGATCGACGCGCAGGCCGCCTCCGGGACATGGTATCGCGAGACGGGGTCGGGCATGGGCGCGACGCTCAACACCGGCACGGCGATGGGGGCCTATATCATGACCGACCGCGCCACCTGGATCGCCTTCGGCAACAAGGGCGAGTACCAGATCGCGGTCGAGGGCGATCCGAAGATGTTCAACCAGTATGGCATCATCCTCGTGAACCCCGAGAAGCACCCGAGCGTCAAGGCCGAGGCAGGGCAGACGTTCATCGACTGGGTGCTCTCGGACGAGGGGCAGGCCGCCATCGCGGGCTACAAGGTGGACGGCCAGCAGCTGTTTTTCCCCAACGCGGGGGGCTGAGGCTGTCCCGCGCGGGGCGTTCAGCCTCGCGCTTGGTTCACCGCCGCGACCGCCGCCGCAACCGCCTCTTCGATCGTCATCTCGGAGGTGTCGAGCATCAGCGCGTCCGCGGCGGGCTTGAGCGGAGCCTCGGCGCGGGCGCTGTCGCGCGCGTCGCGCTGGCGCAGGTCCTCCATCACCTCGTCGAGCGTCACCGTGTGCCCCGCCTCGCACATTTCCTTGTGGCGGCGACGCGCGCGCTCGCCATCGGAGGCGGTGACAAAGAGCTTCACCTCCGCCTCGGGGCAGATCACCGTGCCGATATCGCGGCCATCGAGCACAGCCCCGCCCGCCCGCCGGGCAAAGGCGCGCTGAAAGTCCAGCAAGGCCTGCCGCACCTCGGGAATGGCGGCGACGCGGCTCGCCGCCTGGCTCACCTCGGCGGTGCGCAGGCCGTCTGCATCGAGATCCTCGGCGCGAAGGTTCTGCGCCGCCTCGACCGGCGCGAGACCGTCGAGCGTGCGCCGCCCGGTGGCGCGGTAGAGCAAGCCGGTATCGAGGTGGGCAAAGCCGAAATGGCGGCTGAGGGCGCGGCCGATCGTGCCCTTGCCCGCCGCCGCCGGCCCGTCGATCGCGATGGTGAATGCCATGCCCGCCTCCTGTGGTGGACCATCTTGCTAGCCGATCGCGCCCCCTGCCTCAAGCATCGCTTGACGGCAGATCACGGGCGCGGCATCACGCCTGTCATGCTGATCTACAAGATATTCCGCAGCCCGGAATGGGACGCCCTGCACGCAAGCGGAGAGACGCGCGGCGCGCCGGTCGATCTCGCCGACGGCTTCGTTCATTTCTCGACCGCGGAGCAGGCCCCGGGAACGGCAGCGAAACATTTCGCGGGCGAGGACGGGCTCATGCTGCTGGCCGTCGACGCGGACCGGCTAGGCGAGGCGCTGAAATGGGAGGTGTCGCGCGGCGGCGCTCTGTTCCCGCATCTTTATCGCGCGTTGCGGCTGGAGGATGTGGCCTGGGCACAACCCCTGCCGCTCGAGAATGGCGCGCACCGCTTTCCCGAGGACCTCGAATGACCGGGCTGGAGCGGCTGGGCCTCGGCCTGATGCACCGGCTCGATCCAGAGACGGCGCATGGCCTCGCACTGCGGGCGCTGCGGTTGGGTCTTGCGCCCGCGCCCGGGCCCATCACCTCGCCGCGCCTGCGCGTCGGTCTGGCCGGGATCATGCTGCCCAACCCGGTGGGCCTTGCCGCCGGGTTCGACAAGAACGCCGAGGCGCTGGGGCCACTCTGCCGCGCGGGGTTCGGCTTTGTCGAGGTCGGAGCCGTCACGCCGCGCCCGCAGCCGGGCAACCCGCGCCCGCGGCTCTTCCGGCTGCCGGAGGACGCGGGCGTCATCAACCGCTTCGGCTTCAACAACGAAGGGATGGAGGTCGCCTCCGGGCGGCTCGCGGGGCGGCCCCGCGACGCGGTGATCGGCCTCAACCTTGGGGCCAACAAGGACAGCACCGACCGCGCCGCCGATTTCGCCACGGTGCTGCGCCATTGCGGGGCGCATCTCGATTTCGCCACCGTCAATGTCAGCAGCCCCAATACCGAGCGACTGCGCGCGCTTCAAGGGGCCGAGGCGCTGGCGGCGCTGCTCGCGGGGGTGATGGCGGCGCGCGACGACCTGCCCCGGCGCATCCCGGTCTTTCTCAAGATCGCGCCGGATTTGAACGACTCGGAACTGGGAGAGATCGCGCAGGTGGCGCACGAGGCGGGACTGTCGGGGATCGTCGCCACCAACACCACGCTGGCGCGCGACGGGCTGCGCAGCGCCGCGCGCAACGAGGCGGGGGGCCTGTCGGGCGCGCCGCTCTTCGAGCGCTCAACGCGGGTGCTGGCGCGGCTGTCGCAGATCACGCAGGGCGAAATGTCACTGATCGGCGTGGGCGGGATCGGCTCGGCAGAGGACGCCTATGCCAAGATCCGCGCGGGTGCCACGGCGGTGCAGCTTTACTCGGCGCTGGTCTATCGTGGCCTGTCACTGGTGTCGGAGATCGCGCGCGGGCTCGACGCGCTGCTGGCACGCGACGGTTTCGCCTCGGTGGCCGAGGCGGTGGGGACGGGGCGGGACGACTGGCTGTGAGCGGCGGGGTGGTATTCGAGGTTGAGCCGCCGTTCGACTTTTGCCACGCGCGGAATAAGGCGTGCTTGCACGCCGCCGCGCGAGCGCCCGACCGCCCGGACGGGCGGGCGCTTTTGAAACGGTAAATACCCGCCTCATCGTTGCAGTATCTGGCTGCCATAAAGCGGGCACCGGAGAGGTCGCAGCGCCCACCCGCGGTCGGTCGCCCGCGCGGCTCATCGCTTTAACTGCAAAGGTCAACAACAGACCAACCGCGCCCCGCTTTCCGCGCGTTATTCCACCGCACGGATGAGCTTGCGCTCGAGCACGCGCAATACGGTGCGCAACTCGTGCCCGCGCTTCAATATCCGCCCGTCCATCCCGATCACCGAATACTGCCCCTGCCGGTCGCGCAGGCGGGGCCGCTTCTCGATGCGGTAGAGCGGGTGCTCGGCGGTGCGGCGAAAGACCGAGAACACGGCCACGTCGCGCAGGCAGGAGATGCCGTAATCGCGCCACTCGCCCGCCGCCACCATGCGCCCGTAGAGCGACAGGATCACGCCGAGTTCGTCGCGCCGGAACGCCACCTGCGGCTCGGTCGGTTTCGCGCCCGCAAGCGGGCCGGGGCCTGGCATGTTCATAATGCCAGAGTTGCGCCAAATGCCGCGCGAATCAAGAGCGATCACACACCGGGCCGCCTCAGGCGAAGCGCCCGTGGCAGAACCACCCCCCCGAGAGCGCCGCACCATGCGCCTGATAGAGCCACAGCCGCTCGCCCCGCGTGGTCAGCACCTGCCAGTAATCGCGCAGCCCGGTGCGCCATTCGGGATCGTCGAGCCACCATTCCGGGGCGATGCGCTCGGGGCCGATGGCATGGGCCGTCTCGTGCCGCCGTCCGCGCCAGCGGAACGCGGCGCAGGGCCGCCCGCCCATCTGCGGCGTGACCGGTTCGGGCCGCCAGAGCATCAGCGGGCGGGGATGATCGGCCCGCGGCCAGGGCGCGGAGGCGGGATCGGACCAGGCGGCGGCGAGGGTGAGCGCAGTCTTGGCGGGGATGCGGCTCTCGGCGGGGTGGCGGCGGGTGATCGCGTCGAGCCCCACGCGCGCACCCAGCCGGGTCAGCAAATCGGCCAGCGCGTCGCCGCCCGCGGTGGCCTGCCCCGCCCCGCGCGTCTGCTCGGGCACGATGCGTTCGGTCCACGGCGCATCGAGACGCAGCATGTCGATGCCGAACCCCGCGTCGATCCGCTCCAGCCGCGGCACCAGCAGCGCCAGCATCGCATCGGCGTCGCGCATGGCGCGCGCCAGCCGCAGCTCCACCGCCTGCATTCCGCCATCGGTGCCGCGCGCCTCGAACCGCAGGGCGCGCGCGCCCTCGCCGCGTTCAGCCAGCCGCGCGCAGAGCCGCGTCAGCAGCCGCGCCGCCCCCTCGCGCAGATCGTCGAGCAGCCCGATGGGCTCGGGCAGGCTCAGCCGCACGGCCATGGGGGGCGGCGAAGCTACGGTCGAGAGCGGCTCGGGCACCGCGCCCAGCGCCTGGTCGAGCCGCCGCATGAGAACCGGGCCGAAGCGCCGTCCCAGCGCCGCGCGCGGCTGCCCCGCCAGGTCACCGATCCGCCGCAGCCCCAGCCGACCGAGATCCCCGGCCAGTCCGCCGGGCAGGCGCAGCGCCGCCACCGGCAGGGGCGCGAGCACGGCGTGAAGCTGCCCCGGCGGCGCGAGGATCACGGGGGCGGTTCCGCGCAGTATCGCCCGCCCCTGCCACGCCCCCCGCCTGGCGGCACGTGCGCGGGTGGCGCGGGCCTCCTGCTCGATGGCATCGCCCGAGCGCCCCGGTGCCGCCGCCTGCCCCGCGAAACGCGCCAGCGCCCAGGCGGCGCCGGGCGTGTCGGCGATGGCGCAGCGTGCCGAGAGTCCGAGCCCCGCGGCCTCGTCGACCACCACGTCCCCCAGCGCCGCCTCGCCACCGAAGAGATGCGCGCAGCCGGTGATGTCGAGCATCAGCCCCGCCGCGCCGTCACTGGCCACCAACGGCGAGAACCGGTCCGCCCAGCGCGCCAGCGCGCGCAGGAAGGCGGCCTCGGCGGCGGGTTCCTGCGGGGCGGTGCGCAGATCGGGGCAGAGCGCCTGCGCCTCGCGCAGCGGCTGGCCGGGCACCAGCCCCGCCGCCTCGGCGCTGTCGGACAGCGCGGCCAGCACCTGACGTGGCCCATCCTCGGCCACCACGGCAAACGGCCCCGCCACGCCCGAACGGCGCGTGAGGCGCTCGGCCCCCAGCCGGGGGAACCAGACGGAGAGGATGCGGCGAGACGGCATGGCAGACAATGTTCTTTCTTTGTTCTTTTTTTAAGCCGCCCAGCCGCATGAGTCGAGTCTGCCATCCGGGAACGCGCGGCGATACTGTCCCGAAAAAGGCGGCATTTTGGAACAAACGTCACGAATTGGCAGGTCAGGTGGCCTGTTGACAGAACAATCCTTTTCGATCCCCGCCACACGGCATAGCTTTGCCACCAACAAGGAAGAGGGAGACAGATCATGACCGAGACATCCATCCGCACCACCACGGGCCGCGGTCGCCGCTTCGACAGCGTTCTCGACACGATCGGCGACACGCCGGTGATCCGTGTCAACAACCTCGGACCCGATCACGTGACGATCTACGTCAAGGCCGAGGCGTTCAACCCCGCAGCCTCGGTCAAGGATCGGCTCGCGGTCAATATCATCGAGGCCGCCGAGCGCGACGGGCGGCTCAGGCCCGGGCAGACGGTGGTCGAGGCGACAAGCGGCAATACCGGCATCGGCCTCGCCATGGTCTGCGCGCAGAAGGGCTATCCGCTGGTGGTGACGATGGCGGAAAGCTTCTCCATCGAGCGGCGGCGCCTGATGCGGATGCTAGGGGCCAAGGTTGTTTTGACACCCAAGGCCGAGAAAGGTTTTGGGATGTACAAGAAGGCCGAGGAGCTGGCCGAAGCGAATGGCTGGTTCCTCGCCCACCAGTTCGAGACCAAGGACAATGCCGACATTCACGCCGCCACCACGGCGCAGGAAATTCTTGGCGATTTCGAGGGCGACAGGCTCGATTACGTGGTCACGGGCTATGGCACCGGCGGCACGGTGACGGGGCTGGGCCGGGTGCTGCGCGAGGCGCGGCCCGAGACGAAGATCGTCCTGTCGGAGCCCGCCAACGCGGCGCTGCTGGGCAGCGGCCACGCGCAGGAGCGCAACGCACAAGGCGAGCCCGCCGCGAGCCACCCGGCCTTCGAGCCGCACCCCATTCAGGGCTGGACCCCGGATTTCATCCCGCTGGTGCTCCAGGAGGCGGTGGACAAGGGCTATTATGACGACCTGATCCCCGTCGCGGGGCCCGACGGGATCAAGGCGGCGCGCGATCTGGCGGCGAAGGAGGGGATCTTCACCGGCGTCTCGGGCGGCGCGACCTTTGCGATCTCTTTGCAGATCGCGGAGCGCGCCGCACCCGGATCGGTGATCCTGTGCATGTTGCCCGATACCGGCGAACGCTACATGACCACGCCGCTGTTCGAGGGGATCGGCGAGGACATGGACGAGGAGGAACAGGCGATTTCGAACTCGACGCCTGGCTACCGGCTGGGCTGACCCTTCTTGCATGACTGCACAAGACCCTGTGCAGTCGTGCCGATTGTGCATCCTGAGCTGCCGCTTAGCTTGGCGGGAACGGAAAGCGAGAGGACGTATCACATGACCGACGACAGCTATACCCCACCCGAAGTCTGGACCTGGGAGGCGGCCTCGGGCGGGCAATTCGCCTCGATCAACCGGCCGATTGCCGGGGCCACCCATGACAAGGAACTGCCTGTGGGAGAGCACCCGTTCCAGCTCTATTCGCTGGCGACACCGAACGGCGTCAAGGTGACGGTGATGTTCGAGGAATTGCTCGCCGCCGGGCATGACGCGGAGTATGACGCCTGGAAGATCGACATCGGCGAGGGTGAGCAGTTCGGCAGCGGCTTTGTCGGGATCAACCCGAATTCCAAGATCCCCGCACTGGTGGACCGCACCGGCGACACGCCCCTGCGCGTGTTCGAGAGCGGCTCGATCCTGATGCACCTGGCCGAGAAATACGGCGCGTTCCTGCCCAATGAGGGCCCCGCGCGCACAGAGGTGCTCAACTGGCTGATGTGGCAGATGGGCAGCGCCCCTTACCTGGGTGGCGGCTTTGGCCATTTCTACGCCTACGCGCCCGAGAAGATGCAATACCCCATCGACCGCTTCGCGATGGAGGCCAAGCGCCAGCTTGACGTGCTGAACCGCGAGCTTGCCGACAAGCCTTTCATCGCCGGAGACGAGTTCACCATCGCCGACATGGCGATCTGGCCGTGGTACGGGCAGCTCTGCCTCGGGCGGCTCTACAGTGCGGGCACGTTCCTAGATGTCCAGAGCTACGAGAACGTGGTGGCATGGGCCGAGAAGATCGACGCGCGTCCAGCGGTGCAGCGCGGGCGCAAGGTCAACCGCAGCTTCGGCGAGCCGCACATGCAACTGCTCGAGCGCCATTCGGCAGAGGATTTCCAGACGAAGACGCAGGACAAGATCGGCGAGGACGCCTAATCGCTTTCGCCCGCGCGCACGATCGGGCATGAAGGGGCCAAAGGAGCCGCTTCATGCCCAACCGCGACACCCAGCTTCTCGCCGTCCTGATCGACGCCGACAACGTCCCTGCCAAATATGCCGACGCGATCCTGCGCGAGGTCACGAGCTATGGCGAGCCGGGGCTGCGGCGGGTCTATGGCGACTGGTCGAGTTCGCAGCTGTCAGGCTGGACCAAGACGGCGCAGAATCTCGGCCTCGTCCAGCACCAGCAGACCGCCAATACCAAGGGCAAGAACGCCTCCGATATCGGGCTGGTGATCGACGCCATGGACATCCTGCACGCGGGCCATTTCGACGGCTTCGTGCTGGTCTCGTCGGACAGCGATTTCACCCGGCTGGCGAGCCGCATTCGCGAGCAGGGACTCACCGTGATCGGCATCGGCGAAGCCAAGGCACCCGACGCGCTCAAGAACGCGTGCAACCGGTTCGTGGCGATCGAGAACATCTACGAGGATGTGAACGACGCCCCCCGCAGCGCCCCCAAGACCAAGCTCGACAGCCAGCATATCGCCGATGCCCGGCGGCTGATCTTCGACGCGATGGAAAAAATCGACAGCGACGACGAGTGGTATCCGCTGGGCCGGATCGGTCAGCAGATACAGGCCGACAAGCCCGATTTCGACACCCGGACCTACGGCAAGAAGAAGCTGAGCGACCTCATCAAGGAGCTGAAGGTGTTCGAGACCAAGCCCGGCTCGGGCAACCAGCTGCTGGTGCGGCGGGTGGATTGAGTGCGCAGAATTACCGCCGGAAGCGGGCGTTGACGGACGGAACCTTGAAAAAGATTCCGGACAAGAAAGTTTTCAACTTTCTTGGTCTTACATTGCCGTGACGGTGTAGCCCGCCCCTGAACTCCGGTGACCGCCCAAGGCCAGAACCGGCCCTCCCTCACATCCCCAGTTCCGCCCGGATCGCCGCCCCGTCGGCACCGCGTTCGGGCGGCTCCGTGACCTTGGAAACGGCCCCGTCGAAGCGCGGGGCGGGGGCGGGCACGAGCCCCTCCGACCAGACCCCGCGCGCCGCCACATGCGGATCACGCGCCGCCGCGTCGGGGCGCAGCACCGGTGCCACGCAGGCATCGGATCCGGCAAAGACGTCGCTCCAATGCGTCAGCGGGCGCTCGGTGAAAATCGCCGCCAGCGCCTCGGTCTGAGCGGGCCATTGCGCGGGGTCGTTCTGGTCGGCAAAGCGGCAGTCATCCGACAGTCCCAGCCGCTCGAGAAACGCCGCGTAGAATTGCGGCTCGAGGCATTGCACCGACAGCCAGCCACCGCAGGCGCAGGCATAGACGCGGCTCCAGTGCGGTCCGTCCAGCAGGCTGCGCCCCCGCTCCATCGAGAGGTTGCCCGAGGGCTGCATCGCCATCAGCAGCGCCATCATGTGCGCCGAGCCGTCGACGATGGCGGCATCCACCACCGTGCCCTGCCCGGTGCGCGCGGCCTGCAGTAGCCCCGCCAGCACCCCGGCCACGAGGTAGAGCGCACCGCCTCCCACGTCGCCCAGTATCGTGGGCGGCGTCAGGGGCGGGGTGCCGGACGCGCCCGCGTACCAAAGCGCCCCGGAGGTGGCGAGATAGTTGAGATCGTGCCCGGCCTGGTGCGCGCGCGGCCCGTCCTGCCCCCAGCCGGTCATCCGACCGTAGACGAGACGCGGGTTGACCGCCCGCATCGGCTCGGGCCCCAGCCCCAACCGCTCCATCACCCCGGGGCGGAAGCCCTCGATCATCGCGTCGGCGCGGGTCACGAGCGCGCGCGCCACGTCGATGTCGCCCGCGTCCTTTAGATCGAGCACGATGGACCGCTTGCCGCGATCCAGCAGCGAGCGCTCCCCCGTGACCGGGCTGCCCCCTCCGGGGCGGTGGATCACCACCACCTCGGCCCCCATCTCCGCGAGCATCATCGCGGCAAAGGGCGCGGGCCCCAGCCCCTCGAACTCGACCACCCGGATGCCGTGCAGCATGGCGTGCCCCCTCAATACCGCCGGTGAATGCGCCTGCGCGAGACGATCGGATGTTTTTTCTGCCGCTCGCGCAGAAATACGAATATTCCCGCCCCGAGGATGAGCGCAATCCCGGACAGGACCACCGGGCCGGGCAGTTCGCCCCAGACGGCCCAGCCCCAGAAGATCGCCAGCGGCAAGCCGACATACTCGAAAGGGGCCACCGTCGCCGCATCGGCCACCCGGTAGGCCTGGCTGAGGCTGTAGCCGATGATCGCCGAGTTGAGACCGAGTCCGAGGAAGAGGTACACGTCGCGCTCCTCGGGCCAGACCCACGCGCGCAGGAGGAAGACGAGGCTCTCGTTATCGACACCCGCAGCGAAGCGTCCGTCACCGGCGACCAGCCAGAAGGCGGCGCTGGCCAGGATGAAAGCGAACTGGATATAGACGGCCATGGCCGACGCCCGGGATTTCACGCCGAGTTTGCGCGTCAGCACCTGATTGAGCGCGTAGGTGAGGGCGGCCAACACCGGCAGCAGGTAGATCGCGATCGGGACATCCCGCGTGCCCTGATCTGCCCACGGGCGGGTCATGACGACCACACCGAGCAGACCCACCACCACGGCACCGATCCGGAGCGGGCCGACCTTCTCGCCCAGAAGCGGGATCGAGAGCAGCGTGATCATCAGCGGAGCGCAGAAGAACACCGCCGTTGCCTCGGCCAGCGGCAGAACCGCCAGCGCGGCGAAGAAGCTCATGTTGGCCACCACGATCAGCAGACCGCGCAGCGCGTGCAGAAAGGGCGTGTCGGTGCGAAGGATGCCCCAGCCGCCCTCTATCTGCACCAGGATCAGGCTGAAGGCGATACCGATGGCCGAACGGGTAAAGACCATCTGGTGCAGGGGATAACCGCCTGAGAGGAACTTGATCAGCATGTCGTTGACGGAAATCGCCAGCACCCCCAGGAGGATAAAGGCAATCCCGGTCGTCGGGTTCTGCGCGCGGGCCGGCCCTGTCATCCGAACGGTCCTTTCGCCGACGCTCTAGCACGCGGCGCGCGCGCGCTCCATGTCGCATTTTCGCGGCGGCGCGCGCTCTTGGCCGGGCGCGGGGCCTGCGCTACGCTCTGCCCGGATGCAGGAGGAGAAGGAGCCGCGCGAATGAAAATGTCCGACAACCGCGAGATCGCCGCCGACCGCGCAACGGTATGGGCGGCGCTCCTGAGCCCCGAGGCACTCAGGGAATGCGTGCCCGGCGCGCAGGAGGTGAGCGGCACGCCCGAGGACGGGTTCGAGGCCACGGTGGTGCAGAAGGTCGGCCCGGTGAAGGCGACCTTCAAGGGATCGGTGACGATCAGCGACATGATCGAGCCCGAGAGCCTGACGCTGAGCGGCACGGGCAAGGGCGGGACGGCGGGCCACGCCAAGGGCAGCGCCGCCGTGCGGCTGGAGGAGATCGAGGGCGGCACGCGGCTGCACTACGATGTCGAGGCCAGCGTCGGGGGCAAGCTCGCGCAGCTAGGCAGCCGTATCGTCGACGGATTCGCAAAGAGGATGGCCGACCAGTTCTTTGCCCGGCTCGAGGCGGCGGTCGTCCCGCCCGAGGAAACGCCGGAGGTAGAGGCCGACAGCGCAGAGGGCGAGGCCCTTAAAAAGGGCTGGTTCCGTCGCATGATGGGCTGAGGCCGCTACGGCGTCTCAGTCGGTGCCGCCCGCGTTGCGCGAGACCACCGACACGCCCGATTCGGCGACAATCAGCCGCGCAATGCGGCGGGCGATGGCGCGGCTGCCCTTGAAGGAGGGGTGAATGCGGTCCACCGCGTGATAGCTGAGGTCGCCATGCGGGACCATCTCGGCCAGCGGCAGGAAATGCACGCCCGCGTCCAGCCCCGCGAGCCGCGCGAGGCGTGCGTCGAGCGTGTCGCCCTCGTCGGCGCAATGCTCGATCGGCGAGCCGTTGCCGGGCGTGCGCATGTAGCCCACGAGCAGCACCTGCGCCCCGTCCTGCCGCGCCCGCGAGGCGAGGCCGGGGATCACGCCGCGGCGTCCGTCCCTGGAAATCATCCGGTCCATCTTGCGCTCGCAGCGGTTGCAGCCGCAGCCAAGCCACAGGTCGTTGCCGCCACCGCCGAGCACGACCCAGTCCCAGTCGCCGCGGCGATACTGCTTGGAGATGTTGAGACCCAGCGCTCCGGAAATCGGCAGCCGGTAGAGATAGCGCGCGCCGCCCATCGAATTGTCCACCAGATGCGCGTCGAGCACAGCCCGCAGGCGCGTGCCGACTGCACCGCCCGCCAGCTTGTGCATGGCGAAAAGCGAATCTCCCATCACGAGGATGCGCGGCCCGGTCTGCCCCCCGGCATGGGCGGGCATCAGTGGCAGGGCAACAAGCATGAAAATAACGGTCAGGACACGTGTGATCATCACACCCCTCAGAATGGCGTTACGCCCCGACCCGTATCCACGATAACAGATCACGGCAGGAATGTGACCAGAAAAAGCGCGCACGCATCTTTCCACAGACTGTTTCCGGTGCCGGAACTGCGCGTCAGCGCACAGGGGGGAGACCGCCCGCGCCGCTTGCAGCCGCGCGCCATCCGTCTAGGTTGCCCACAGGCCAGAAGGGACAGGCGGACATGGCGGCAATCGTCGAGGTCGAGAACCTCACCAAGACCTACAAGGGCGGGTTCACCGCGCTGCGCGGCGTGTCGCTTGCCATCGAGCGGGGCGAGATCCTCGCGCTGCTCGGCCCCAACGGCGCGGGCAAGACCACGCTCATATCGGCGCTGTGCGGCATCACCACGCCCTCGGGCGGGCACGCGCGGATCGGCGGGCATGATATCCTGAGCGACTGGCGCAAGGCGCGGCACCTCGTCGGCCTCGTGCCGCAGGAGGTGGCGCTCGAGCCGTTCGAGAAGGTCATCAACACGGTGCGATTCTCGCGCGGCCTGTTCGGCAAGGGGCGCGACGATACGCTGGTCGAGCGCGTGCTGCGGCAGCTCTCGCTGTGGGACAAGCGCGATGCGCGCATCCGGGAATTGTCGGGCGGGATGAAGCGCCGGGTGCTGATCGCCAAGGCGCTGTGCCACGAGCCGCAGGTGCTGTTCCTCGACGAGCCGACGGCGGGCGTGGATGTCGAGCTGCGCCGCGACATGTGGGAGGTGGTGCGCGGGCTGAAGGAAAGCGGCGTTACCATCATCCTCACGACCCATTACATCGAGGAGGCCGAGGCGATGGCCGACCGCGTCGCCGTCATCAACGGCGGCGAGATCCTGCTGGTGGAGGACAAGGCCGCGCTGATGCGGCGGATGGGGCAGAAGACGCTGCGCATCGACCTCGCGGAGCCGGTGGCCGACGTGCCGGGCGCGCTCGCGGGCTACGATCTCGAACGGATCGAGGACGGCGCGGCGCTGCTTTACCATTACGACACGCGCGGCGACGGCACCGGCATCACGCGGCTGTTGCAGGCGCTGGCGCGCGAGGGGCTGGGCCTGCGCGATATCGAGACGCGGCAGAGCAGCCTCGAAGAGATTTTCGTGGACCTCGTGCGGGAGGGCGCAGCATGAACCTGCACGCAGTATGGGCCATCTATGTCTATGAGATGAAGCGGTTCTTCCGCACCATCTTCGAGTCACTGCTGTCGCCGGTCATTTCCACCACGCTCTATTTCGTGGTGTTCGGCGCAGCCATCGGCAGCCGCATCGAAGAGGTCGAGGGCGTGAGCTACGGCGCGTTCATCGTGCCGGGACTCATCATGCTGAGCGTGATGACACAGGCGATCTCCAACGCCTCTTTCGGCATCTATTTCCCGAAATTCATCGGCACGATCTACGAGCTTCTGTCCGCCCCGGTGAACTTCGTCGAGATCGTGACCGGCTATGTCGGCGCGGCGGCGACCAAATCGCTGTTGATCGGGGGCGTGATCCTCGTCACGGCGCGGCTCTTCGTCGAGATCGACATCGCGCATCCGGCGATGATGCTGGCGTTCCTCGTACTGATCTGCATCAGCTTTTCGCTCTTCGGCTTCATCATCGGCATCTGGTCCGAGAATTTCCAGCAATTGCAGCTCATTCCACTCCTGGTCATCACGCCGCTGGTGTTTCTCGGTGGCGCGTTCTACTCGGTCTCGATGCTGCCGCCCGCGTGGCAGACGGTGACGCTGTTCAATCCGGTGGTCTACCTCATATCGGGGTTCCGCTGGTCGTTCTTCGGAGTGGCGGATGTCAGCCCGGGGCTGAGCCTGCTGGCGGTGGCGGTGTTCTTCGCGATGTGCCTCGGGACGGTCTGGGCGATCTTCCGCACCGGCTATCGCATCAAGTCCTGAGCGCGGGGTGATGCTTTCCCGCACCACCGCGGTGACGCCTCACGCGCCGCCTTGTTTGTCCTGTCCGTGCACTCTACATCGGGCCACATGAGAATTCGTATCCCCTTCCTCAAGCGACCGCCGCGCGTGGCCGTCATCCGGCTGGCGGGCGTGATCGGGTCGGGGCCGCGCGCGGCCCTGAGCGACGAGGCGCTTGGCCCGGTGATCGAAAAGGCGTTCCGCCGCGGCAAGCCTGCGGCGGTGGCGCTCGAGATCAACTCGCCCGGCGGCTCGCCGGTGCAATCCTCGCTGATCGCGGCGCGTATCCGACGGCTGGCCGACGAAAAGGAGGTGCCTGTCCATGCCTTCGTCGAGGACGTGGCGGCCTCGGGCGGCTACTGGCTGGCGGCGGCGGCGGACGATATCCGCGTCGACCATGCCTCGGTTCTGGGCTCCATCGGGGTGATCTCGGCTGGGTTCGGCGCGGACGTGTTCCTGAAACGGCAGGGGATCGAGCGGCGGGTCTATACCGCCGGCAAATCCAAGAGCACGCTCGACCCGTTCCTGCCCGAAAAGCCCGAGGACGTCGCGCGCCTCAAGGGGGTGCTCGACGACATCCACACCGCCTTCATCACCCATGTCAAGGAGCGCCGCGGCGACCGCCTGGCCGACGCGCCGGACCTTTTCTCGGGCGAGTTCTGGCTGGGCGGCAAGGCCATCGAGATGGGACTCGCCGACGGGTTCGGTCATATCGTGCCGCGCATGAAGGAGGTCTACGGCGACAAGGTCAAGCTGGTGCGCTACGGGCGCCGTCGCGGGCTCCTGTCACGGTTTGGCGCGCATGTCGCGCAGGATGCGATGGCCGCGCTCGATGACCGGGCGCACTATGCCCGCTTCGGGCTCTGACATGATCGTCAAGGTCGTTCTCCTCTTTCTCGTCGCGATGGCCGTGCTGGCGATGTTCGGGCGGCTGCGCTTTCCCGGGCAGAAGCGGCTGGAGGCCGCGAAATGCCGCAAGTGCGGTCGGTTCCGGATCGGCAAGGGGCCCTGCGCCTGCGAGAAGGGCCCGCGCACATGATGCCGTGGCTCATGGTGGGCCTCGGGCTCGTCATCCTGCTGCTGGCGGGCGATGCGCTGGTCAAGGGCGCGGTCAACCTCGCGCTGCGCATCGGCATCCCCGCCCTGATCGTCAGCCTGACGGTGGTGGCCTTCGGCACCTCGGCACCGGAACTGCTGATTTCCGTCAATGCCGTGCTTGCGGACAAGGCCGGCCTGGCTCTGGGCAACGTCGTGGGATCGAACACCGCGAACGTGCTGCTGGTGCTGGGCGTGCCCGCCCTCATCGCGGTGATGCACACGAGCGCCTGCGACTGCAAGCGCGCCTATTTCCAGATGCTGGCGGCCACCGTGCTGTTCATCGCGCTGGCGTTTCGCGGCGCGTTCGACTGGATCGCGGGGTTGGTCCTTCTGACTGCGCTCGCGCTGATGCTGGGCGACGCGTTCCGCAACGCCGTCACGCACCGGCGCGAGGCCGCCGCCGCGGCGCTCCTGGCGGAGGACGAGGAAGAGGTCGAGGGCGCGGACCCGGACATGCCGTGGTGGCAGATCGTCACCTTCCTCGCGCTGGGCCTCGTGGGGCTGCCGCTGGGGGCCGACATCCTGGTGGACAACGCCTCGATCCTCGCCATGCGCTATGGCGTGAGCGAGGCGGCGATCGGGCTGACGCTGGTGGCGCTCGGCACCTCGCTGCCGGAACTGGCGACCACCGTGATGGCGGCGATCCGGCGGCAGGCGGACGTGGCGCTCGGCAACGTCATCGGCTCCAACATGTTCAACCTGCTGGCCATCATCGGCATCACGGCGCTGGTGGGCGAGGTGCCGGTGGATCGCGAGTTCCTCGTGTTCGACTTGTGGGTGATGCTCGCCGCGTCGCTGCTGCTCATCCC
>Ga0102934_1001470_pt1 | contig 16505 bp, 9 predicted proteins | sample SalPonR2_A_D1_MG_FD_78175 | JGI IMG/M metagenome (GOLD analysis project Ga0102934, IMG submission 78175) | Salt pond soil microbial communities from South San Francisco under conditions of wetland restoration - Salt Pond MetaG R2_A_D1_MG | ecosystem: Environmental > Aquatic > Marine > Intertidal... | reverse complement strand
GCGAAGTCGAGCGGCTGGCCGCGGCCGGCGTGCCGTTCGAACGCACCGCCGACGGACACTGGGCACTGTCGCGCGAGGCCGCTCACGGCCGCGCTCGGGTCGCTCGGATCGACGGCGACCGGGCCGGCGCGGCGATGGTCGAGACGCTGCTGCGGCGCGCTCGCGAGGCCGATCACATCGAGCTGCGCGCCGACGCGTGGGGCGCCGGCCTGCTGCAGGCGCCGAACGGCCGCTGCGCCGGCGTGCTGGTCACCGACGGCCAGGGTCACCGGAGCTCGCTTCGCGCCGCCGGGGTCGTGCTTGCCGCCGGCGGCCTCGGCGGGCTGTACGCCGTCCGCACCGTGCCGGGCGGCAACCGGGGCCAGGCGCTGGCCTGGGCGGCGCGAACCGGGGCGACGATCCGCGATGCCGAGTTCGTCCAGTTCCATCCGACCGCGATGAACATCGGTCGCGCGCCGGCGCCGCTGGCCACCGAGGCGCTGCGCGGCGACGGCGCGACGCTGATCGACGTCCGCGGCCATCGGTTCCTGCTCGACCTCCATCCCGATGCCGAACTCGCCCCGCGCGACATCGTCGCCCGGGCCGTGCACCGGCAGCACCTGGCCGGCGGCGCCTGGCTGGACGCGCGGTGCATCGGCGCAGCGTTCCCGGAGCGCTATCCGACCGTGTTCGCGGCCTGCCGCGCGGTCGGCATCGATCCGCGCGAAGCGCCGATTCCGGTCGCCCCGGCCGCGCATTACCACATGGGCGGCGTGGCCACCGACCTGGCCGGGCGAACCGGCATCGACGGCCTTCACGTGATCGGCGAAGCGGCCTGCACCGGCGTGCACGGCGCCAACCGGCTGGCCTCGAACTCGCTGCTCGAGGCCGCGGTCATGGCGCGCCTCGCCGCCGAGCTCCTCGTCGGCGAGGCATCACTCGAAGCTGGCGGCGCGCTGGAACCGCAATCCGCGCGCGCTCTGCCCGACGACGCGCTCGAGACCCTGCGCCAAGCCATGCAGACCCACGCCGGCGTCGAGCGTGACGCGACCGGGCTTGGCCGACTTGCCGAGCAACTGGACGCGCTGACCGATCGCCACGGACCGGCCGACGCGCTGCTGGCCGCACGGGTGGTCTGCGAGGCTGCGCTGGCCCGGACCGAGACTCGGGGCGCCCACGTCCGCAGCGATTGTTTCGGGACCACGGCCGAGGCCCGCCATTCCGAATGGCGATTGCCCTTCGACACCCGACCTCGATCACCCGAATCCACGTCCCTCGAAGCCCGACCGGAGCCTCTGGCATGAACTACGATCTCCCCTCGCACCTGGTCACCGACGTCGTCCGCCGGGCACTGTCCGAGGACCTCGGCGGCCGCGGCGACCTGACCAGCCAGGCGACCCTGCCGGTCGACCTGCAGGCCGAGTACGTGCTGCGCGCCCGCGCCGAAGGCCGGCTGGCCGGGACACAGGCGGCGCGTTGCGCCTTCCTCGAGATCGATCCGGCTCTTGCGCTCGACAACTGGCGGGCAGACGGGGAGGCACTGGCGCCCGGCACCGTGGTCGGCCGGGTCCACGGCCCCGTCCGCGGCATCCTGACCGCCGAACGCGTCGCGCTGAACCTGCTCGGCCGGCTGTCCGGCATCGCGACGCTGACGCATCGTTTCGTCGGTGCGATCGACGGCACCGGCGCCCGGATCACGCACACCCGCAAGACCACCCCGGGCCTGCGGGCGCTGGAGCTGGCCGCGGTCGCGGCCGGCGGCGGCGCGATGCATCGCTTCGGGCTGGGCGATGCGATCCTGATCAAGGACAACCACGTCGCGGCCTGCGGCGGCGTGGCCGAGGCGGTGCGCCGGGCACGTGAATTCGCCGGGCACATGACTCGCATCGCGGTCGAGGTCGATCGACTCGACCAGCTCGACGCAGCGCTCGAGGCCGGCGCAGAGAGCGTGCTGCTCGACAACTTCAGCCTCGCCGATCTCGAGGCCGCCGCGGCCCGCGCCTCGGGCAGCGGCGTCACGCTGGAGGCTTCCGGCAACGTCACGCTGGAGACCGTGCGCCCGGTCGCCGAGACCGGCGTCGACGTAATCTCGATCGGCGCGCTCACGCACTCGGCGCCGAATCTCGACCTGGGACTGGATGCCGGCTGAGGGGCCCGCCCGGGTCAACCGAACGGCCGGCCGGCGCGTTGATCCGGGCACCATTCAACGGAGCGCGACCATGAGCCGCACCCGCATCCCCACCCTTGCCCTGATCGTGGCCAGCGCCCTGATCAGTGGCTGCGCGGTCCATCACCATCACCCGCGCGCCTACCCGACCTGGCAGGCCTACCAGACCGCGCACCCGCAGGCCCGCTTCGTCGTCGTGGACACCCGACCAGCGCGCGACCGGACCTGCTGGAAGGCTCGCCGCGGCTGGCGCTGCGTGGTGCGATGAGGCCACCGGCCGATCGGCGTGCGGTCTTCCAGCCTACCCGGGCAATGAACGACGCCGATCGGCCCGCCCAGCACCGGAAAGAACCGGCCGCCATGCTATCGTTGCCGCAGTTTCCCGCAACGGAATGCAGGCATGGCCGAACGCGAATTCGACCTGGTGCTGATGGGCGCCACGGGCTTCACCGGACAGCTGGTCGCCGAACATCTTCTCAAGCGTCACGGCGCTGGCAGCGCGCTGAACTGGGCGCTGGCCGGCCGCAACCTCGAAAAGCTCGAGGCCGTCCGCAAACGGCTCGGTGACTCCGCCGCCGACCTGCCGCTGATCCAGGCCGACAGCTTCGACCGCGCCTCGCTGGACGCGATGACCACGCGAACACGGGTCGTCCTCACCACGGTCGGCCCGTACGCGCTGTACGGCAAGGCGCTGGTCGCCTCCTGCGCCGAGAACGGCACCGACTACTGCGACCTGACCGGCGAAGTGCCGTTCATGCGGGACGTGATCGATGCCCATGAAGAGGCCGCAAAGAACAGCGGGGCGCGCATCGTGCACTGCTGCGGCTTCGATTCCATTCCTTCCGATCTCGGCGTCTACGTGCTGCAGCAGGCCGCGCAGGAACGCTTCGGCGGGCCACTGACCCGAGTCGGCCTGCGCGTGAAAGCGGCCAAGGGAGGACTGAGCGGCGGCACCTTCGCCAGCATGCTGAACATCGTCGAGGCCGCGCGTGCCGATTCCGAAATCGCGCGCTATCTCAAGAACCCCTATGCGATCTGCCCGCCGGACCAGCGCGAGGGCCCGCGTCAGCCTTACATCAATGGCCCGAAGCTCGACGAAGAACTCGACTGCTGGATGGCGCCGTTCATCATGGCCGCGATCAACACGCGCGTGGTTCACCGCGCCAACGCATTGCAGGACCACGCCTACGGCCAGGACTTCCTGTACGACGAGGCGGTGCTCACCGGCCGGGGCTTCGGCGGCCGCATGAAGGCCACGACCGTTTCGCTGGGCATGGGCGCGTTCGCGCTGGGCGCCGGCCTCGGTCCTACCCGGGCGCTGCTGAAGAAGCTGGTGCTGCCGAAGCCGGGCGAAGGCCCCAGCGCCGAGCAGCGCGAGGCCGGCTTCTTCAATATCGTGATCCACGGGCGCGACGATGCGGGACATTCACTGCAGGTCCGCGTGCGCGGCGATCGCGACCCGGGCTACGGCTCGACGTCGAAGATGATCGGCGAGGCCGCCGTGTGTCTCGCGCGCGACATCGGGCCGGACGTTCCGGGCGGATTCTGGACGCCGGCCACGGCGCTCGGCGAGGCACTGCGAACTCGCCTGGCCGAACACGCCGGCGTGACCTTCGACGTCGAAGACGCCTGACCGCCGGCCGCGGCCGAACCAGGGAGACCGGGGCCATGCAGACCGAACCGGCCGAGCTCGACACCGACCGCGAGGGTACCGGCCAGGCGCTGGACAGCGAGCGCGTGCGCGCGGCGCAGGAGGCAATCGCGGCCGAGGATGCCGGGCGACTCTCGGAGTTGCTCGAGCCGCTGCACGCCGCCGACGTCGCCGACCTCCTCGAACAGATTTCCGCCAACGACCGTGAAGCGCTGGTGCGACTGTGGGGCCGGCGGATCGACGGCGAAATCCTGTCGGAACTCGACGAATCGGTGCGCGAGCCACTGATCCAGTCGCTGCCTTCGGACGTGCTGGCCGAGGCCATCCGCGAACTCGATTCCGATGACGTCGTCGATCTGGTCGAGGACCTGGAGGAAGCGCAGCAGACCCGCATCCTCGGCGCGCTGGAAACCATCGATCGGATCGGCGTCGAAAGCGCGCTGTCGTACCCCGAGTTCTCGGCCGGCCGCCTCATGCAGCGTGAGCTGGTCGCCTTGCCGGAGGACTGGACCGTCGGCCAGGCGATCGATTACGTGCGAAGCGCCGACGAGCTGCCCGACCAGTTCTATCACGCGATCCTGGTCTCGCCTGCGATGAAACCGATCGGCTACGTCGCGCTGGGCCGGCTGCTGTCGTCGCGCCGCGACCAGCCGCTGGTCGACATCCTCGAAGACAGCTACCGGACGGTCACCGTCACCGACCCGGAATCGGACGTGGCCTACCTGTTCAACCACTACCACCTGATCTCCACGCCGGTGGTCGACGAGAACGGCCGGCTGGTCGGCATGATCACCATCGACGACGCGATGGCCGTTCTCGATGAAGAGCATGAAGAGGACCTGCTGCGACTGGCCGGGGTCGACGAGGATTCATCGCTGACCGACACCGTGCTGCGCACGACCCGCGGACGAGCGGTCTGGCTGTTCGTCAACCTGCTGACCGCGATCCTCGCCTCGCTGGTCATCGATGCCTTCGCCGAGACCATCGACCAGATGGTGGCGCTGGCGGTGCTGATGCCGATCGTCGCGTCGATGGGCGGTAACGCCGGGACCCAGACGATGACGGTCGCGGTGCGCGCGATCGCCACCCGGGAACTGACCGCGAGCAACGCGCTTCGGGTGAGCTGGCGCGAGATCATGGTCGGCGCGATCAACGGCCTGCTGTTCGGCCTGATCATGGCCGGCGTGGCAGCGTTCTGGTTCGGCGTGCCGAAGCTGGCGCTGGTCATCGGCGTGGCCATGGTGCTGACACTCTCCGCCGCCGCGCTGGGCGGCATCGTGATCCCGATCCTGCTGGAGAAGCTGAAGATCGATCCGGCGCTGGCCTCCGGGCCGTTCGTGACCACTGTGACCGACGTGGTCGGCTTCTTCGCCTTCCTCGGCCTGGCCTCGGCGCTGCTGCTCTGAACCGATCCGTCCTGCGCCCTCGCTTGGGCCTCTAACGAAAAAACGCCGCCGGAAGACCGGCGGCGTTTGCCTGATCACGGAGGGCCAACGCGATCAGCCTTCGAACGAGTCGCGGAACAGCACGTCCGCCTCCTGCTCGACGGTAATGTCCAATGTGACGGTTTCGCCGTCGATGGTACCGGTCAGCGTATCGACCCCCGGCGCGGACGGCGCCGTGTACAGCGCCGGCGCTGCGCCCCCGACCGTATCGGTCGCGGTCGGCGTGACGCTGCCGAGCGTGGCAGCCAGCGTGACCGGCGTGCCGGGCAGGCTGCAGTCGGTGACTATGCTGCCGTCGGAATTGCCGCGCACATCGAGCGTGACATCGGTCAGCGCGGTGGTCTGCAGGATGGTCGAGGCAGCGGTCAGTTCGGCCACCAGCCAGCGATCGGCCGTCAAGCCGATGTCGAAGCCGTCGCAGTTACCGGCGTTCGGCCCCGCATTGCAGCCCCACCAGTTGTTGTCGGCCAGCGATACGCGCCCGGACTGGGTGATGTTGCTGACGCCCAGATCGTTGCCGTAGAACCGGTTGCAGCTGAAGTTGGCGGCGCCATTGGAGTCGAGCAGTACGCCCGTGGCATTGCCCACGGCGGTGTTGGCCACGAACTCGATCGGCGCCTCGTCGGTGAAGTCCGCGCCGAAGCTGTCGAAGGACAGCCAGGCGTATCCGACGTTCGCGCCTTCGACGTGGTTGCCCTCGAAGCGCATCGTGGACATTGCCGACGAATGCGAGGTAAGCCGGAAACCCTGCTGGGCGTTCAGCGACGGATCGTTGCCTGGATCCAGGTTCACGAAGCGGTTGTTACGCACTGCGATGTTGCTGGTGTGCGAATTCCCGTTCTCCCAGATGCCGGTGATCCGTTCCGGGTTGTCGGCCTGCGCGAACAGCACCCGGACCTCGTTGTCTTCGATCACGAGCCCCTCGTAGGCGTTGATCGAAGTGTTCGACTGCATGGCCACCGAAGCCGCGCGAAGGCTTGGCGTCGATTCGGCATCACCCGGAATCTCGATCACGTTCCGGGCAATCAGGATGTTGTCACCGAAGGCGTAGTGGATACCGATGTTCTGGAACGCTTCGCCGGCGGCCGAGGATCCCGCGATGTCGCTGGCCATCGAGATGTGGTTGTCGACCAGCGTCAGGTCATCGTAGACGTTGAGCCCGCCGCCGGCGTAGTAGATGCCCAACGCGACGTCGAAGTCGTTGATCACCAGGTTGGAGACCTGCAGGCCCGGGTTGGTCCCGAACACCAGCAGGAACCCTTCGAGATCGACGCCCGGCAGGTCGCCCGGACCCTGGATGGTCGCGTCGCCCTTGACCAGCGCGGTCAAGGTCAGGTCCGACAGGCCGTCGGGAACGTAGATCGTCCAGTCGTCCAGGTTGCCGGACACGCCGTCGGAACCGAGCGACCACGCGTTGAAGGCGTTGGATTCGTTCCAGTCGAAGGTTCCGCGCAGCACGATCACGTCGCCCGGCGCGGCGGCCTGGACCACGTCGTTGATGCGGGTGTAGTCGTTGTCGGTCGGCGTCGGCACGTCGCCGGTCAGGCCAACCGATTCGATGACGCCGAGCAACCGGACGGTGGCGTCGTTGTTCGTCGCGTCGGCGTCGTTGTCGGCCGATACCGCTGCGGTGTTCACGATGACGCCGCTTGCCGATACGACCGTGTCCAGCGTGCAGGTCACGGTTTCGCCGCTCGGCAAGTCGCCGATCGGGAATGTCACCGTCTGGCCGGCGGCCGAAGCGGCGGTGCCGTCATCACAGGAACCGGCCACGAAATCCAGATTGTCGGGCAGCACGTCTTCGATCATGACGTTGGTCGCCAGCGCCAGGTCCGTATTGCTGACTTCCAGGACATACTGGATCGAGTCGCCCACGAACTGCGTGCCGATGGACGTCGTGCTCTTTGCCAGCTCCACGTCGGCCAGCGTACCGCTCTGGGCGCCGCCGACCAGGATCTCGATGTCGCTGCGCGCGACCTCGATGCCTTCAGCGTTGAAGGCGACCAGGTAGATACGATAGTTGCCATCGACGGTCGGATCGAAGTCCGCGATCGGACCCTGCGGGAAGAACTCGTAGCGCCACGATTGCTGGGCCACGTTGTTGTCGCCGATCAGGGTCTGGTAGGTCGCCGCATCGGTGGCCTCGACCCCCGCGCCGTTGCCGGTGGTGTTGTCACCGATGGAATGATCCCAGAACGGCACTTCAGTGGTCGGGGTGATCGGGTCGAAGACCAGGAAGTCGGTACCCAGCGACGGGTCTCCGTCGAGACCGAGTTCATAGGTATACCCGTCGATGTTCGGACCCGGGCCTCCCTGGTAGTTGGTGTTGACGGACCACTCGAAGCTCCATTCGGCACGCAGCGCGCTGCCGCCCGAGATCAGCCCGGGCTGGAAGGAATAGGTCCCGTCACCGTTGGAATTGAAAGTGTTCTCGGCCTGACCCATCGCGTTGAAGCGGAGCTTGCCGCGCAGGCCCAGCTCGATGTCGTTGCGGCGGTCGGTGGTGAACGCGCCGTTGGCGTTCCCGCCCCCAAAGATCGCGTCGGGCGTCACGTCCTGGTCGAAGGCCAACGGCGGATCGACTACTTCGACGGTGATCTCGGTGCGCGCGACCTCGATGCCGTCTGCATCGAAGGCCGTCAGGTAGATCGAGTATGTCCCCGGCACGCGCGGATCGTAGTCCGCCAGTTCGTCGACCGCGAAGAACCCGTATTGCCACGACTGGTGTGCCACGCTGTTGTTGGCGAGCGCGTCGGCATAGGCGACGTCCGCACCGGCGGCGGCGCAGTCCAGGACGGTGCCACCGCCGTTCGGCGTCGTATTGTCGCCGAAGGCATGATCGAAACACGGCGTCCCGGCCGACGGCGTGATCGGATCGAAGGTCAGGAAATTCGTGCCCGGACCCGGATCGCCGTCCAGGCCCAGCTCGAAGGTGTACGCATCCAGGTTCGGGCCGGGGCCGCCGTTGTAGTTGGAGTTCACGCCCCAGTCGAAGGCCCACTCACCACGCTGGCCATCGGGGAAGTCCGGGCGGCTGCGGGTGAAGAAGGTGTAGCTGCCATCGCCGTTGGACCGGAATTCGTTCTGCGGCTGGCCGTTTTCGTCGTACCGGAGCTTGGCCCGGATCGCCAGCTCGATGTCGTTGCGCCGATCGGTCGTGAACCCGTCGTCGGCATTGCCCGATCCGTTGATATAGGCCGGCGTGATCGTCTGATCGAACTCCAGTTCGGGATCGACGACGATCACGTCGATCTCGCTGCGCGCGATCACCCCGCCGGCATTGGAAGCCTGCAGGTAGATTGTGTAGGTGCCGGGCAGTCGTGGATCGTAGCCGGTCGGATTGGCGATGAATCCGAAGCCGTACTGCCACGAATTCTGGGCGACGTTGTTGTCGCTGAGCAGGCCCTGGTAACTCGGGCCGTCGGTCGCCACGGCGCCGCCACCGTTGGGCGAGGCGTTGTCGCCGATGGCGTGGTCCCAGAACGGGACGTCGACCGTCGGCGTGATCGGATCGAACACCAGGAAGTCCGTCCCCGGGCCGGGATCGCCGTCGAGGCCGATTTCGTAGGTCAGGTCATTGAGGTTGTCGAAGGTCGAGCCGTCGTAGTCGGTGTTGACCGACCATTCGAAGCTCCACTCGCCGCGCGGACCGTCCGGAAAATCCGGGCGGCTGCGGGTGAAGAAGGTGTAGGTTCCGTCGCCGTTGCTCCGGAATTCGTTCTGCGGCTGGCCGTTCTCGTCGTAGCGGAGCTTGGCGCGCAGGCCGACTTCGACGCCGCTGGCGCGGTCGGTGGTGAACGCGCCGTTGTTGTTACCGGCGCCGAACAGGATGGTCGGTGTGACGTCCTGATCGAATTGCACTACAGCCGATACGGTCCCGGAAATGGCCAGGGACGCAGCCACGACGAAGATGCGAGTAACGCTCACATAGTCTTGCATTATTGATTCCCCAAAAAGAAACAGCCAAAAATCGACATAAATGCGCAAGGCGCGGTTTTTTTGATATCGACGCAATTTTTTTATATCGACTTCAGTCAAAATAACATGCTCGCTGCGCCGTTGCAGTTCCACGTGTGCGGCTCCGATCTTCGGTTCACTCCAGGACACGCAGGCCCGAACCACCGGATCCAGACCCCCGGCTCAGGCGCAGCAGACGCGACGGAATTCGCTCGGCTATGCTGCAGCTCACCTTCCAGGCCCGCCGTCTGCCATGACCGATACGCAAGACATCCTCGGCTTCTGGTTCGGCGCCGGTAGCGACGACGCCACGACCGCAGTCCGTCAGGCCTCCCTCTGGTGGCGCAAGGACCCGGACACCGACGCCGGACTCCGCGAGCGGTTCGGACCGTGGGTCGAAGCGGCCGGCGAAGGCAGGCTGGACGACTGGGGCGAGACGCCGCCGGGACGGCTGGCGCTGATCCTGTTGACCGATCAGCTGCCGCGAAACATCCACCGCGAAACGCCGGGCATGTACCGCTACGACGGGATCGCTCGCCGGCTCTGCATCGACGGTGTTTCGAACGGGATGGATACAGTGCTACGGCCGATCGAGCGAGTGTTCTTCTACCTGCCGCTGGAACACTCGGAGAACGCCGACCATCAGGCCTGGTGCGTCGATCTGATGCGCGGCCTGGTCCGCGACGCGCCGTCCGAGTGGGCCTCGACCTTCAAGGAATTCGTCGACCATGCCGAGGCGCATCAGCGCATCATCGACCGCTTCGGCCGCTTCCCGCACCGCAACGCGATTCTCGGACGGGAATCCAGCGACGAGGAACGAGCCTTCCTGGCCGAGCCGGGTTCGTCGTTCTGATTCCGCCGCGAGTCAGGGCGCCGCTTCGAATCCATCGACCAGGATCTCGATCTGCGGTGTGTAGACGATCGAAACCCGCTGATCGATTTCGTTGATCGACCGGTGAGTCGTGGTGCCGTCCGGCCAGACGATCGTCAGGTCGCTCGGGAGCCGGTCGTCGAGCCCGAAATGGAGCATGCGTTCGTGCGAGGCGCCGATGCTCTCTCCGATCCGGAGTTCGCGCTCGAGGCGACGTCCGTCGTCCAGCGTCAGGATGACGCGGCTGCCGACCGCGTTGCGGTTGACGGGACCGCCGCCGACCAGCTCCACCTGCAGCCAGCCGCTCGATGCCTCGGTGGCATTGCGCAGCAGCCGGTAGGATTCACCGAAGTTGCCGACGACCAGGTCCATCGCACCGTCACGATCGTAATCGGCCTTTGCGACGCCCACGGTCATGAACGAATCCGACGCCCCGGCAACGGCACTGATGTCGGTGAACGGCAGCGGATAGTCGTTGCGGTAGACCCGGTCGTTCGCGCTCGGCGAACTTTCAACGGTTGCGGCGTAGAGATCGAGATCGAAGTCGTTGTCGAAATCCTCGAAGATCACGCCCCAACCGATCACGTCGGCGTCGCAGCGCATGGCCGGCGCGACGTCGAGCCAGGACCCGCTGCCCTGGACCTGCGGATTCTCGAGCAGCACCATCTCGCCGATGCTCGAATAGTAGAAGTCGAAATCGCCGTCGCGGTCGTAGTCGCCGACCGCCAGCCCCATGCCCCAGGCCGGGCGATCCGCGCCGGTCGCAACCGAGACGTCGACGAAACACCAGCCCCCGCAGCCCGGTCCGTCGTTGCGCCACAGTGGATTGCCGAAGTGCTTGTCGTTGACGACGTAGAGATCGGGATCGCCATCGTTGTCGTAGTCGGTGAAGGCGGCTGCGAAGCCCGGGCCCGACATGCGCGCCGTATCCAGCCAGCCGCTGACGTCCTCGAAGCCCTGGCCCTGCAGGTTGCGGTACAGCCGGTCCTGGGCGCGAGGATCCGATTCGTCCTCGTCGTACAACCAATGCACGATGTACAGGTCGAGGAACCCGTCGCCGTCGAAATCCGCCCAGGCGGCCGATTCGCCCTGGCCCTCTGCGGTGAGCCCCATCGCTGCAGTCACGTCCTCGAAGCCGGTCGCCGTGTTCCGCAACAGTACCGGCAGCCCCAGGCCCAGCACCAGCAGGTCGTCGCGGCCGTCGTTGTCGTAATCCGCCCAACTCGCGCCGCCGCTGATATGCGCGGCGAGCGCGACGTCGGCGTTGTGTGCCGACACCTCGAACGTCCCGTCGCCCCGGTTGCGATACAGCGTGTTGGGTCCGCCGCTATCGGTCAGGTAAAGATCGACCCAGCCGTCGCCATCGTAATCGGCCCAGGCCTGGCCGGAAATGAAGTAACGCGCCGTATGATTCTGGGAGATACCGGCCTCGGCCGTTCGCTCCTCGAAGAGGATCTCGGCCTTGGCCGTCGGAGCCATGCCGAGCGACGCGATCGCCAGGACGGAAACGGTGAACAGGCGACCTGGGACATGCTGGTGCATGATCGAACTCCCTCGGATCCGTGCCGATGTCTTCGGTAGGCTCGCTCCACGATACAACGGCGCCCACGCAGGCGCCAAGCGGAACCGCGAATGCGGTTCGTTCGGCGGTCCCGATCGGTGCCTGCTGCAAGGTTCCTCGCGCGGACTCAGCGCCCCGGGCTCGACCGTGTACTGCGGCCATGAACGACGAGGCCGATTCCGATCAGGACCAGCGCGCCGGCGCCGAGCAGCCGGGCCGAAAGTGGTTCGGCCAGCAGCAGGACGCCGCCGATCGCGGTCAGGACCGGAACCGCCAGCTGGGCGACCGCAGCGGTGTGGGTATCGATGAGACGCAGCGCCGCGTACCAGGTCGCGTAGCCGAGCCCGGACGCCAGCGCGCCCGAGGCGACGGCCAGCAGCACGCCGAGCGGGTCCCATCGAGCCTGCACCGCCCAGATCGCCAGCAGGCCCAGCGCCGGCACCGAGGCGCGCAGGAAGTTCGCGGCAGTGCGGGCGACCGGATCACCGGGTCCGGCCGCACGCAGCGTGTACACCCCCCAGGCGACGCCGGCCAGCAGCATGAGGCTCGCCGGTCCGGCAGGCGGCGCCGCCAGACCGGGCCACAGCAGCATCGCCAGCCCGGCAAGGGCGGCGGCCAGGCCCAGCCACTGCTGAACACCGGGCCGATCACCGCGTGCGGCCGCGGCCAGCAGCATGGTGACCTGCACCGCGCCGAACAGCAGCAGCGCACCGGTCGCCGCGGTCAGGCCGCGATAGGCCAGCGAGAACAGCAGGGCGTACCCGAACAGCGCCAGCGCCGAGCCCCAGCTGCCGCGCCCGTCGGCGCGTTCGGTGCGGCCCCGGACCAGGACCCAGAGCAGGATCGCGCCGGAAACCAGCCGGACCGCGGTGAAGCTGACCGGATCGATCGAAGTCAGGTCCAGCGCGGCTCGCGTCAACAGCGAATTGGCGGCGAAAGCGACCAGGGCGAGCACCGTCAATGCCGTGGCTCGAATCGGGGCGTCCATCTTGAGTGGCCGGAAGCAGGGGTTGCGACGATGCTAGCCTGTTCGAGTCCTCGTTACGGGAGTCGCGTCATGGAAACGGAATTGCCGTTGGTCGACATGGTCATCCGGCTGGCCGCAGCGGCCGGTCTGGCGGCACTGATCGGCTTCGAACGCGAGTTGCGCGATCGGCCGGCCGGTCTGCGAACGCACATGCTGGTCTCGCTGGGCGCGGCCGGCTTCCTGCTGGTCGGCTACGAAATCCTGTTCGCCACCGCAGCCGGTGACCCCTCGGCCCGCATCGATCCGACCCGGATCGTCGAAGGCGTGATCGCCGGAATCGGTTTCCTCGGCGCCGGCAGCATCATCCAGTCACGCGGATCGGTGCAGGGTTTGACCACCGGCGCCGCGATCTGGATCGCCGGCGCCATCGGCGTGGCCTGCGCCACCGGCAACCTCGTCCTGGCCGGCCTGCTGACCGGGTTCGCTCTGCTGATCGTCGTCATACTCGGCAGGTTCGAGAAGAAACTCGACATCGATTGAGCCGAGCTGGAACACGGCGGCCTCGGCCCTTCGCTTCGAGGCGGAGGCAGACCGGCCCTGCGCGAACTCCTGCCGCCGTGTGCAGCCTCCAGCCGACCGGAGGCTGCCTGAATTCGGTCGAGGTGCTGTCGACGCTGGACCGTTTTCGAACGAGGCCGCCGGCACGCGAGACTCAGGCCGTGGTCGGGGCCGGATCGGTGTCCTCGGACGAGGCCTTGTGCCGGCGCCGACCGGTCAAGAACCTGGACAGCGCAGCGCTGGCATTCTGGACCACCACGTACAGGCAGGGCACCAGGAACAGCGTCAGCAGCATCGCCGACAGCAGGCCGCCGACCACGGCGATGGCCAGCGGCTGCATCAGCAAGGCGCCGGCACCTGCGCCGATGGCCAGCGGCAGCATGCCGACCACGGTCGTCAGGGTGGTCATCAGGATCGGTCGCAGGCGGATCCCGCCGGCCTCGACCACGGCATCCGTCAGGTCCTGACCGGCGCGGCGCTGGCGCTCGATGTATTCGACCAGCAGGATCGCGTTGTTGACGACGATGCCGACCAGCAGCACCGTGCCGAGAAACACCGGTGCACTGATCGGCGTGCCGCTCAACCACAGCGCGACGGCCGACCCGGCCGTGGCCAGCGGCGCAGCGGTCATGATCACCAGCGGGTTGGATATCTTCTCGTACTGGACGGCCAGCACGACGAAGACCAGGAACACCGCCAGCGCCAGCACGATCGCCATCTCGCGGTTGGTCTCGCGGATCGTCTCGAACTGCCCGCCGAGCACCACGCCGTACTGCTCCGGCATTTCGATCGCGGCAATCCGCCGCTGGACCTCTTCCATGATCGTGCCGACGTCGTTCTGCGCAGTATCGAAGTTGCCCACGATGCGCTGGATACGCACCTGGTTCTCGCGTCCGATCTCGGCCGGCCCCTCTTCCAGCGTGAACGAAGCGACCTGACGCGCCTGGATCGGCCCGTTGACGCCGTTGGCGACGATCACCTGGCCGAGAGTGTCGATGTCGCGAACCTCGTCGCGCGGCAGCCGGACTCGGACGTCGTATTCGTTGACCCCGGTCGAGTAGCGGGTCGGAACGTAGCCCGACACGGCGTAGCGCAGCGACTGTGCGACGCTGCCGATATCGAGGCCGAGCGCAGCCGCGCGCTCCCGATCGATGTCGATCGACAGCAACGGCGTGCGATCCTCGTCCTGCATCTCGACACCGCTGAGGCCCGGGATGGAGCCGATCGACGCGATGATCTCGCGCGCCAGGTCCTGCAGCAGACCGATGTCCTCGCCCACGACCTTCAGTTCCATGTCTTCGCCCGACACGCCGAAGGTCAGCCCGCGGATGCCCGGCGACCAGACGTACATCCGGGCGCCCGCGATATCGAGCGCGTTCAGCCGCTGCTGCATCTCGCCGACCCAGCGGCTGGCCGGCCAGGCCGGTCGCGCTTCGGCATCGTCGAGCTTGACCAGCACGTAGCCGCGGCCCGGCCGCTCGTTGGCCGTGCCGCCCCAGACGTTGCCGCCGGCCAGCGCGAAGACGCTTCGAACGTGCGGCATCCCGGCGACTTCGGCTTCGATCAGACGAGTCGCGGCATCGGTTTCCTGCGGTGTGGTGCCGGCCGGCAGCGCCAGCCGGATGCCCAGCTCGCCGTCGTCGAGCTGCGGCAGGAATTCATTGCCCAGCTGCTGGGCCAGACTCAGGCTGCCGACGAACACGGCGACGCCGGCGGCGATCATGCCCCAGCGCCAGCGCAACACGACCCGCAGGGCCCGGCGATAGCGCGCGGACAGCCATTCGATAAACCCGTTGAATGCCCGGTACGGCGCGAGCCGATTGAAACCGGACTCGAAGCGGATCTTCGCGAATTGCGCAGCCAGCATCGGGACCAGCGTCAGGGCCACGGCCAGCGAGGCGACGACCGCGAACGAGATCGTGACCAACAGCTCGCGGAAGACCAGCGTGGCCAGGCCGGTGACCAGCAGGAACGGCACCACGGCGGCCAGGTTGGTCAGGGTACCGGCGGTGATTGCCGACATCACCTCGTCGGCGCCTTCATGCGCGGCCTGGTCGGCTGACTTTCCCAGCTTCTCGCGATGCCGGGCGATGTTCTCGAGCATCACGATCGCGTTGTCGAGCAGCAGTCCGACGCCGAGTGCCAGACCACCGAGGCTCATGACGTTGAGGGTCAGGCCGGCCGCGCCCATCAGGGCGAAGGTGGCCATGACGGCCAGTGGAATCGACAGGCCGATGACGAAACTCTTGCGCAGGCTGCCGAGGAAGGCGAGCACCACGACCATGGCCAGCACACCGCCGAGGATCGCCGCGGCCGACACCGACTGCACCGAACCACGGATGAAATAGGCTGCGTCCTCGGTGGTCTTGTAGGTGATATCTTCGGGAATGAAGCCGGAGGCAGCCAGCGACGCCATGCGGTCCATCACGTCATCGACGACGCCCACGGTGTTGGCGTCGGGCTGCTTGAAGACCGACACCTGCACGGCAGGCTGATCGTCGAGCCGCACGAACAAGCGCTGCTCGCGATAACCGTCACGGACTTCCGCGACCTCATCGAGCCGGATGCGGCGATCGGAACCCGGGACGTTGAGAAGTACGTTGGCGATCTGTTCCGGGCTGGTGAAGCGTCCATCGGTGCGCGCCATGACGTCCAGGCTGCTCGAGGTCACGTTCCCGGCGGCGACGTTGAGGTTTTCCTGAGCCAGCTGGTCGGCGACACCGCCCAGGGTCAGGCCGTAGGAGCGCAGCCGCTGCTGATCGACGATGACTTCGAGCTCGCGTTCCTGGCCACCGATGGCCTCCACACCGGATACGCCCCGGATTGCCTGCAGCTGCGGCGCCAGGCGATTGTCGACCCAGTCCCTGACCTCGCGCGGCGTGCGCAGGTCCGACGAGAACCCGGCCTCGTAAACCGACGAGGCGCCTGGATCCCATTTGCGAAGACGGGGCGGCTCGACATCGTCGGGCAGCTGGGCGCGGGCGCGTTCGAGCAGCCTGGAGGCGTTCTGCAGCGCGGTGTCGAGGTCGGTGCCGTATTCGAAGATCAGGCTGACGTCGGTCCGGCCTTCCTCGGCCTCCGACGACATCCGGATCAGGTCCTCGGTCGAGGAGAGCGCGCGCTCCAGCGGTCGGGTCACCTGTTCCTCGACGACTTCCGGGGACGCGCCGGGATAATCGACATTGACGCGAATCAGCGGATAGACGACTTCGGGCAGCAGGTTGACCGGCAGCCGGTCGATGAAGAACAGGCCCATGACGAGCACGACCGCGGCCAGCGCGGTGGTGCCCACCGGTCGCCGGATCGCCGCGTGGGTCAATCCGCGGTAGTACTTCGTCCCGCGCGCCGG
>Ga0102934_1001469_pt1 | contig 16509 bp, 18 predicted proteins | sample SalPonR2_A_D1_MG_FD_78175 | JGI IMG/M metagenome (GOLD analysis project Ga0102934, IMG submission 78175) | Salt pond soil microbial communities from South San Francisco under conditions of wetland restoration - Salt Pond MetaG R2_A_D1_MG | ecosystem: Environmental > Aquatic > Marine > Intertidal... | reverse complement strand
AGGCGCGCGCACAGCACTGTCAGGATTTGGCGGTGCGATTGTATGCGCAATATCAGGTCGAGGCCCCCTATCGCCCCGATGCCGAACAATCCGGCGCGCGGGCGCTGGCCAATGCGGCGCTGGCCTTGATCACCCGCACCGATGGCGGCGCGCAGGCGCAACGCCAATATGACGCCGCCACCAACATGACCCAGCAACTGGCGGCGCTGTCGTGCCTGTTGCAGGCGGGCAAGGGCGATAGGGCCACGGCACAGTTCTATGACCAATGGCGCGATGACCGGCTGGTGATCGACAAATGGTTCATGATGCAGATTATCAACGCTGACCCCGAAGAGGCCGCCACCGTGGCCGAACGGCTGACGCAACATCCTGATTTTGGGATGAAAAATCCTAACAGGTTCCGTGCCACCCTTGGTGCGCTTGCGGCCAATCCGGCGGGATTTCATCATGTCCGCGGCGCGGGCTATCGCTTGTTGGCTGATTGGCTGATCCGGCTGGACCCGGTCAACCCGCAAACCACCGCGCGGATGTGCTCGGCGTTCGAGACATGGAAACGCTATGATGATCAGCGGCAGGCCATGATCGCGCAGGAACTTGACCGTATTCTTGCCACCCCGAATTTAAGCCGCGACACCATGGAAATGGTCAGCCGCATTCGCGGGGTCTGAACGGAATCAATCGGCGGTGCTGATCTGCGTGGGCTGCAAGGGCCGCGCCTTGGGACGCACCGAGCTGATCGGTTTGCAATAGCTTTGGCCGCGCACCCAAGCGCGCATATCCTCGCGCTTGGAGCGGCTGTGAAACGGCCCCCAATCTGCCGCAACGCCGCGCATACCGTGGGACACGACACCATCGCGCGGCACAGTGCGCGCCATGATGCGGATCGCGCAGCTTAGATTGTCGGGGCCGTGTTTCAGGGCCGATCCGCTGCCCGCGCGGCAGCCGTAGCCGCGCGCGGTTGATGGTAAGATTTGCAGCAATCCATACCATTTCCCGCCGCCGCCCACGGCGTCGGCGCGATAGGTGCTTTCGTGCTTGGCCAGTGCCGACAGAAAGCCAACCCAAAACGCCCGCCGCCCCTTGGCATCGGCCTCGGGATAGGCCGGGCACCACTCGCTGATGTCGCGCGGCACCATATCGGTCAGAACTTGGCCATGCGTTTTCAAGGCCGAAAGGGCCGCGCGCGTCCAGATTTGGCCTTGCGCACCCTTATGCTCCCACCGGGTGCGCGGCAGATTGCCTTCGCGCCCTGCGGGCGGTTTGACCAAGCCAAGCTGGGCTGTGGCTGGCGGCTGTTCAGCACGCAGCACCGCGCCGCCACCAACCAGACAGCATAGAAGACAGAAAAAGACAGCATAGTGTCGCATCGGCACAGTTTGTCCGTTTTTTCCGGGCAAGGCAATCCCGCGGGTCAGTGGCGCAAATTCCCCGCCATCTTCTTACAAACGCCCTTTTTTGGCCGGAATGCGCGGGCACCTTGTTTTTCGTATCTGTATTTGTGGAGCGCACATGCCGTTCACGTCCCGTTTATCCGCGACCCGTGACACATCGCACACTGAATCTGCACCGCCAAAGCCGCGCTTTGGATTCGCGGGCGCGCTGGCGCGTTTGCGCGGCAAACCGCAGCATGATCTCGACGCCATGACCAAGCGCATCATCCTGCCATCGTTGCCTGTCAGCGATGAAGAGATGGCCCGCGCCACTCATCAGGATCTTGGCCAGAAACTGGTCCGTCAGGAAAAATGGGCAGAATTGGCCGCTCGGATCGAATATGCGGATGATTGCCGCCTGTCCACATCGGGGGGTGAAGCGGCGTCGATGTTGCTGGCCTTTGGCGCGCGCAGTGACGTCGTGGCCGCCGCCGAAGATGCGATACATGATGGCATGATCCCTGACCCGGCCGGGGTCGAGGCCTTTGAGGACATGCTTGGCGATCACTATGGCAACGCGGCCTGCGCGCTGGTCGTGGCCTTGACCCATTTCGATATCGGCTGGGCTTGGCAAACCGCCATTACCACAGGCCATGTCGCTGACACAGCCGAAAGCAAACTGCGCATAGCCGCCCATTTTCGGCGGGCAGATGACATCATGGCGCCATTCGACCCTGTTGATCTGGACGCGCCATCGGTGGCCGCCGCGAAATGCGCCTTGCTGGCCGCCCACCCGCAGGCCCGGCACAAATTGGCCAATGCCTATGAGCAATTGATCGACCTTGACCCAGACAGCCCCGCCAATATGCGGGCCCTTGGACGGCATTTGCTGCCCGCACATTTTGGCGATTACGACCAGTTGGAGCTTGAGGCACGTCGAACCACCGCGCGCACGGCCGAGTTTTGGGGCGCAGGCGCCTATAGTTGGGTCTATCTGGATGCGCTGACCCATGATGATGGTGCCCTCAACACCGTTGATACGGCATTTTTCATCGACGGTCTGCGCGATATTCTGGCCCGCAAACGCGACCAGCATGTCACCAACATGATGGCCGCTTTCTGCGCCATCGCCATGGCCGCCGACCATGACCGCCCCGCACGACTGAGCGCTTCGGCCGATCAAGCCCGCAAACGCCTTCATGACTGCACCGATTGGATATTGTCCGACCATTTGCAAGAGCTGCACCCGCTGATCTGGTCACAGGCTTTGCTGCCACCGCGCCTGACCCCGGCCCTGCCCTCGCGACGGGCGCTTGTCACCAAGGGGCGGCAGGCCGCGCTGCGCGCCATCGCGCTGCGCTTTGCCGATGAGATCGCCGATGGCAGTTCTATCGCGTTTTCGCCTTCGGGAATGTATCGCCTGCCCGCATTGTAAATCACGCAGGCACCCTTGCCCGCCGCGCGTCGCTGGCCTAAAACGCCCAAGTCACGAGCGATGGAGACGATCGACATGCTAGACCTGACCTATGAAGCCCCGAAACCCAAGGTGATCGCAGGCGCGAAACACGATTGGGAACTGGTCATCGGCATGGAAGTGCATGCGCAGGTGGCCTCAAACGCGAAACTGTTTTCCAGCGCCTCCACGCAATTCGGGGCCGAGCCCAATTCGAACGTGTCCTTCGTGGATGCGGCGATGCCCGGCATGCTGCCAGTGATCAACGACTATTGCATCGAACAGGCTGTGCGCACCGGGCTGGGCCTGAAGGCGGAAATCAACCTGTGGTCGGCCTTCGACCGAAAGAACTATTTCTACCCCGACCTGCCCCAAGGCTACCAAATTTCACAGCTGTATCACCCGCTGGTCGGCGAAGGTGAAATTCTGGTCGATATAGAACCTGGTATCGCCCGCAACGTCCGGATCGAGCGTATTCACGTTGAACAGGACGCAGGCAAATCCATTCACGACATGGACCCGGCGATGTCTTTCGTGGACCTGAACCGCACCGGCGTGGCGCTGATGGAAATCGTCAGCCGCCCCGATATTCGCGGCCCCGAAGAGGCCGCCGCCTATGTCACCAAGCTGCGCCAGATCCTGCGTTACTTGGGCACCTGTGACGGCAACATGCAAAACGGCAACCTGCGGGCCGATGTGAACGTGTCGATCTGCCGCCCCGGCGCCTATGAGAAATACATGGAAACGCAGGATTTCAGCCACCTTGGCACGCGCTGCGAGATCAAGAACATGAACTCGATGCGGTTCATTCAGGCCGCCATCGAATACGAGGCGCGCCGCCAGATCCAGATCGTCGAAGGCGGCGGTGAGGTGGTGCAGGAAACCCGCCTTTATGATCCCGACAAGGGCGAAACCCGCTCGATGCGGTCGAAGGAAGAAGCGCATGATTACCGCTATTTCCCCGACCCCGACCTGCTGCCGCTTGAGATTGAGCAGGCGTGGGTCGATGGCATTGCCGCCTCGCTGCCCGAACTGCCCGACGAGAAAAAGGCACGGTTCATCGCCGATTATGGCGTGACGGAATATGACGCCAGCGTTCTGACCGCGGATGTCGATCTGGCGCAGTATTTCGAGGATTCGGTGGCCGGTGGCGATGGCAAACGCACCGCCAACTGGATTATCAACGAAGTTCTGGGCCGCGCCAACAAGGCCGAGGTGCCCCCCCGCCAGATCGCCGCCCCCGAGGTTAACGCCGCGATCATGGCGATGGTCGGCAAAGACGAGATTTCCAGCAAAATGGCCAAGGACGTTTTGGAAATCCACATCGAAACCGGCGATGCGCCCGACAAGATCGTGGACGAGCGCGGCATGAAACAGGTGTCCGACACCGGCGCGATCGAAGCGGCGGTGGATCAGATCATCACCGACAACCCCGCGCAGGTGGAAAAGGCGCAGACCAACCCGAAACTGGCAGGGTGGTTCGTGGGTCAGGTGATGAAAGCCACCGGCGGCAAGGCCAACCCCAAGGCGGTAAACCAGATCGTCGCGCAAAAGCTGGGGCTTTAAGGCCCCGGAACCACGCGGTGGCGCTACTCTTTCGCTTTGCGGCGCAGGCCGATTTTTGCGCCCACACCGTCGGGGCGGGGCAATTGCGCGTGTTCAGCCGCCATCGCGGCCACACGGGCATAGATATCTGCTGGCATCGGCACCACCTTGGGGCCGGACAGATCGACATGCAGGGTCAGCCCTTCGCCAGTCGCGGCCAGCCAGCCGTCTTGGTGATAAAGCTCCTGAAAGCTGTGAAACTTCTTGTCGTCATGTTCGATCAGCCAGAATGACGACCGCACCCTGTCGCCCAGCTTCAACTCGCGCAGGTAGCGGATATGGAATTCGGCGGAAAAGGTGCTGTGATTTTGTTCTTGAACGTAGTCAGAGCCAAAGCCAAAACTTTCAAACGCCTGATCCGCAGCGCGGTCGAACAGCACCGTATAATAGCCCATGTTCAGGTGATTGTTGAAATCAATCCACCCGGTCTCGATCTCCAGTAACGACGACATGAAAGGCGCGGGCTGCGACATTGGCAAACACTCTGCTTGGTATGAACGGGGGCCTTATGGCCGCTGCACCGCGCAAAGTAAACCGCGGCCCCCCTACCCCGCGCTGATTGCGGTGCCCATCTTGGCGCTTTGCCGCCCCGGATTGGCGTCACGGCCCAAGGTCCGGCACAGCAACGCCACCGGGATCAAGCCGAACGCTACCAGCACCAGCGACGGCACCGCCGCCTCGGTCAACCTCTCGTCCGAGGCCAGCCTGTGCGCCTGCACCGCCAGCGTCTGAAAGTTGAACGGGTGCAGGATCAACGTGGCGGGAAGCTCTTTCATCACGTCCACGAACACGATCAGCAGCGCAGTCAACAGGCTGGTGCGGGCCACCGGCAGATGCACCCGCCACAACAGGCGCGTTCCCGGCTGACCCAAAGACCGGCCAATCGCGTCGTAATGCGCAGGCACCGTGGCCATTCCGCTGTCATAGGCATTCAGCGCGGCAGCCATGAAGCGCACGAAATAGGCCACGATCATCAGCCAGATCGACCCGGTGATCAAAAGCCCGGTGCCAAAGCCGAACCAAGCCTCTGTCAAATCGTCGATCAGATTGTCCAGCGCCGCCATCGGCACCATCAGCCCCACGGCAATCACCCCGCCGGGCACCGCATAGCCCAACCCCGCCGCAATCACCATCAGGCGCGAGCGGCGTTCAGGCCGGGTGCGGGCGCGGAAACTGATCAGCACCGCGCCAATCACCGTCAGCACCGCCGCAACACCGGCCAGAACGACCGAATTCTGCATCAGGTCCAGATAGCGGCTGTCGAACAGGGTCTGCCCCGACCCGACGGCCATCACCCCAAGCATGATCACCGGAATGATGAACCCCAGCAAAACCGGCAGCAGGCAAATCAGCATGGCCAGCCACCCGGACGCGCCGGTCAGGCGGGGTTTTTCCATGGTTTCAAACCGCGCCCCGCGGCCTGCGGTGCGGGCCTTGCCGCGCTGCGCGCGCTCCAACCCGGCCAAAAGCAACGCAAAGGTCAGCAAGCACAGCGAAAGCTGCGCCGCCGCCGCGCGGTCACCAAGGCTGAACCACGCCTGATAAATGCCCGTGGCAAAGGTCTGGACGTTGAAAAACGCGACAGTGCCATAATCGGCGATGGTCTCCATTACCGCCAGCAACGCGCCCCCGGCAATGGCGGGCCGCGCTATCGGCAAGGCTACGCGCAAAAACGCCCGCATCGGCGAACGCCCCAAGGTGCGCGCCACCAGAAAGGCATTTGAGGATTGCTGCCGGAACGAGGCCCGCGCCAACAGGTAAACATAAGGGTACAGCACGATGGTCAGCATCAAGGCCGCGCCGCCAAGGCTGCGGATTTCGGGAAACCAGTAATCGCGCGGCCCCCAGCCCGTCAGATCGCGCAGTAGGGTTTGCACCGGACCGGGATGATCCAGAAGCGAGGTATAGGCATAGGCCAGCACATAGGCCGGAAAGGCCAGCGGCAGGGCCAGCGCCACCTCCAGCCACCGCGCACCGGGAAAGCGATAGACCGTGACCAGCCACGCCGTGATGCTACCCACGATCGCGGTGGACAGCCCGACAATCGCCACCAAGGCAAGCGTTGTGCGCGTATAGCGCGGCAGAACCGACGACAAAACATCGCGCCACGTGTCCAGATCACCTGTAAACGCCGCCAAACCCGCCGCCAGAATGGGCGCGACGCAAACGATCACGATAATCCATGCAAGACGGTGCAGCAGGCTTTCGGACATGTCTGGGCCTTTCCAAGGGTCTGGCGCATGGCTGCCACAAAATGGCGGCCTGCGCCAGCCCAATCCCGACTAAAACAGTGCGGCACCTGCGCCGGGCGATGCCTTAGCGGTCCAGAACCTCGGCCTTTTCCAGATACGCCTCGGCCACCGCCCGCAAATCCGCGGGGTTATCGCTTTCCGAGGCAAGATGCACCTCTTCCAGAGCCACGGGCAGCGCGCCCAGTTCGTCGTTGATCTTGGCCAGCGCGATTTCCAGCGTATAGGTCAGCTGATGGATTTCCTCCATATCGGCCACGCTCAAATCTTCGCGAGCCAGCACCTCTTGGACCTTGTCGTTATAGGTCACAAAGTTTTCAACCGCTTCCGCCAGCGTTTCCGAGGGCAACGCCTCGTAATGCGATACGCCCTCTTCGGCGTCTGCCTGTGTTAGCCCGCCCAGCATGATCGCGGTGGCCGTCAGCATCAGCTTGATGGAGTGTTTCATTATCTCGTCCTTGTACGTGTTGGTTGCTGGCTGCCGTCCACGGAACACCCACGGCAAAGCTTTGCCGCTCGCCCCATAAAGGTCGCTGTTTTTATCGTTTCGTCACCGGGGCAGTTGCCCCAAATCTCAGGGCAGATTGTTCCCGGCTCTAGCTGTCGCCCTCATCGGCTGCCGAGGCATTGAGCAGACCGTAACGTTCCGCGCCAAGGCTTTCGTGCAGCTCGATCTGCGTTTCAAGAAAGTCGATGTGACCTTCCTCGTCGGCGATCAGCTCTTCAAAGATGTTCTTCGACACATAATCGCCCACGCTGTCGCAATGCTGGCGGGCTTCGATGTACAAATTCCGCGCGCCATGCTCGGCGGCCAGATCGGCCTCAAGCGTTTCGCGCAGGGTTTCCCCGATCCGAAGCGGATCAAGTTTTTGCAGGTTCGGATGCCCGCCCAAAAAGATGATCCGTTCGATCAGCTTGTCAGCATGGTGCATTTCTTCGATGCTTTCCTCGCGGCTTTTGTTGGCGATCTTGCCATAGCCCCAATCCTCTTGCAGGCGGTAATGCAGCCAATACTGGCTGACCGCTGTCAACTCGCTGCGCAGCGCCTTGTTGAGAAATTCGATAACCTTTTCATCGCCCTTCATGGTGTCTTCCCTGTGTGGTAGCACGGCGCAAACCGCGCAATTGCATTGGTACTTCGAAGTTGTCACATCCGCGCAGCGTGTCAACGAAATGCGGCAGGCATCCGCCACAGTCCGCTTTCTTGCCCAAGGCGCGATAGACCTTGCCCGGCGTGATCAGAACCTGCGGGTCCGACGCGCGCATCCAGTCGACAGCGCGGCGAATATCGTGATCGGTGATCGACATGCAGTGACAGATGATCATGATTTCCCCTCCTAATGCCGGGTGACGCTGGCCGGTTCGGGAAAGGCCGCCGCCTGCCGCAGCCCCGCCTGATACAAATAAAGCCCTGCCTGACGCGCCGCATCGACCATCGGCAACAGTAACGGCCCTTCAACCAACAGCGACGCAATCAGCATGGCATCCTCACGCTCGCCCGTCGCCGCGACCATGACGAAATGTGCAAAGATCGCCTCGTCCGAGCCGACACAGGCACAGCGCGCGCCGTGGCGGATGATCGGCCGGCGGCCATGACGCAACACAATGGTCATCACGTCGCCCATGGCCCGCAGACAGGCCCGCGCCTTGACCGGGCCCAGCGCAGGCGTCAGCAGGGCCATTACCGCCTCGGGGCCATCGCTCCAGCCGCGCAAGCAGCGAACCACCAGCGCCTCGGCACCGGGCAAACGCGCCATCGCGGCCACCGGGAATGCCCCGACCATATCGCGATCATGTTTCATTTGGTCAAAATCAGCTTGCCAGCGCGGGTGATGCGCAGCGTGTAAATCTTGCCATCCAGAATAATACTGGCGGTGGTGCCGCCTTGGGTCAGGTCGCGGGCGTCATGACAGTTGGGATCGGGCAGCAACTCGGGCTGCTGAGCGGTTTGCGCACGAATCATTGTCTGGCCTCCAGCCGGTCCAACAGGGCCTCTAGCCAAATGTCGCTGGTCACGCCGCCTTGGAACGCGGTCGCCAATAGCTCTTTGCGCCACTGGTGAAGTTCTGTCGCCCCTTTGGACGACGCAGCAGTCCGCGTCACGTGAAAAGAATCAGAATGAACCATGCCAATGCTCCGTGCCTTGAAACAGATAAAAGGTGCCGGCTGGCCCGTGTGGGGTGGCTGGGCCCCTCTTATCTGACAAAATCACTCTGAATTGTCAATTCTGATTTTTTTCATCAGGTATAAAGCCTCCGCACTGTCGCCTCTATTGCCATTGAAGCTGCAAAATGGGGAAAATGGACACATCGCACTGCATCTTTGAGGATTACGGTCATCCTGTTCTGGCCAAGTGCGGCCTCGCCCGACTATAAATCCTCTGCAAAGCCCCTAAAATGGGGGCGTGCGCGCAACGACAGACCGGCGACAAGAAAGGCCCCCGCATGACCCTTCACACGCGAAGGAAGATGCCTTTGACCTTGCACATGCGCAGCAAAAGCGACCTGCGCACGCAGTTTGCCGCGCTGTGCTATCGGATTCGCAAGGACAAGCCGGAAATTCTGTTGATCACTTCGCGTGGCTCGGGCCGCTGGATTATCCCCAAGGGCTGGCCAATGGCCGGTAAAACCCCCGGCGAATGCGCCCTGACCGAAGCGTGGGAAGAGGCCGGCGTGCAGGGCAAAGCTTCTGAGCAATGCCTTGGCCTGTTTTCCTATCACAAGATTGACAACGCCGGAGAGAACCTGCCCTGCGTCGGGCTGGTTTTTCCAATCAAGGTCAAAGCTCTGGCCAAAACCTATCCCGAGGCTGGCCAACGTCGCCGCAAATGGCTGCGTCCGAAAAAGGCTGCGGCGCTTGTCTCTGACCCAGAATTGGCAGTCATCCTGCGCCAGTTCGACCTTGGGCACCTGACACGAAAGTGAACCTGATTTTACCTTGATTTTTACCCCTAGCTGCATAACTTAAAACGATATTTCACCGGAAGAAAAGATGATTCAATTTACGCTTCAATGTGACAGCGACCATCGTTTTGACAGCTGGTTTCAGTCCTCCGCCGCATTCGACAAGCTGCTGACAAGTGGCATGATTTCCTGTCCTGTTTGCGGGACGGACAAGGTGGAAAAGGCGATGATGGCCCCGCGCGTGGCCGATAGCCGCTCAACGTCGCGTGCAGAACGCGACGACAGGGGCAGCACCGGGTCAGGCCCGGCCCCCGGCCCCCTCAGCACGCCGGCAACACCCGCCGAACAGGCCCTGAGTGCGCTGCGCGAGAAGGTCGAAGCGAACTCGGAATATGTCGGGATGAACTTTGCCAGCGAAGCCCGCAAGATGCACAGCGGCGAAGCCCCCGAGCGCAGCATTCACGGTCAGGCCAAACTAGAAGAGGCCCGCAAGCTGGTCGAAGACGGTGTGCCGGTCATGCCGTTGCCCTTCGTGCCCGGTCGCAAAACCAACTGACTTCGCAAAAAGGACACCCAACATGCATATCGTGATCACCGGGGCCAATCGCGGCATCGGACAGGCGCTTTTGGCGCGCTATCGGGCTGCTGGTCATAACGTCACCGGCACGTCGCGCAGCGGTGCGGATGACCTGACCCATCTGGATGTCACCGATCCGGCCAGTGTCACAGACTTTGCCCAACGGCTTGCCGGGCGGCCCGTCGATCTGCTGATCTGCAATGCCGGTGTCTATCTGGACAAGGGTCACAGCCTGCCGGATGGATTTCCTGCGCAGATGTGGGCCGATACCTTTGCCGCCAACGTCACCGGCGTGTTTCTGACCATTCAGGCGCTTTTGCCCAATCTCAAGGCGGCGCAGGATGCCAAGATCGCGATCATGTCCAGCAGAATGGCCAGCCACGAACACGCCCCCGGCGGCAGCTATATCTATCGCGCGTCCAAAGCGGCGGCGCTGAATCTGGGGCGCAATCTGGCGGTTGACCTGAAACCCGACGGGATCGCCGTCGGCATCTACCATCCGGGTTGGGTGCGCACCGATATGGGTGGCACAGCGGCGGATATCTCGGTGGACGAGGCCGCCGACGGCCTGATCGACCGCTTTGCCGATCTCGGACCGGATAAAACCGGCTGCTTTCAAACATGGGACGGCCAAGACCACGCCTATTGAGCCCGCACAAAACCCGCGCAGATCACCGCGAAACCGCCTGTCAGGGCGGATGAGCGTCATTGTCGCTCTTGCTCTTGCGCTTCAGCCCGCGTAAACCGCGCCCGATTGTTGACAGGGACGCAGACATGCCCGTTCTGGTAATGAAATTCGGTGGCACCTCGGTCGCCACGCTTGACCGCATCCGCCGCGCCGCCAAACGCGTTGGCGTCGAGGTGGCCAAAGGCTATGACGTGATCGTCATCGTTTCGGCCATGTCGGGTGAAACCAACAAGCTGGTGGGCTATGTCGGTGAAACCTCGCCGCTGTATGATGCGCGCGAATATGATGCCGTGGTCAGTTCCGGCGAAAACGTCACCGCCGGACTGATGGCCCTGACCTTGCAGGAAATGGATGTGCCCGCCCGCAGCTGGCAAGGCTGGCAAGTGCCGGTAAAAACCACATCGGCGCATTCCGCCGCCCGTATCGAAGATATTCCGACCGACAACATCAGCGCCAAGTTCGGCGAAGGGATGCGCGTGGCGGTCGTGGCGGGGTTCCAAGGCGTCAGCCCCGAGGGCCGGATCACCACGCTTGGCCGGGGCGGATCAGATACCACAGCCGTGGCTTTTGCCGCCGCGTTTGATGCGGAACGTTGCGATATCTACACCGATGTCGATGGCGTCTATACCACTGATCCACGCATTGCCGACAAGGCGCGCAAACTGGACCGGATCGCGTTCGAGGAAATGCTGGAACTGGCCTCGCTTGGGGCCAAGGTGCTGCAAACTCGTTCGGTCGAGCTGGCGATGAGGTATAATGTCAAACTGCGCGTGCTCAGCAGTTTCGAAGAACAGTCAGACGCGGCAGGCACGCTGGTCTGCTCCGAGGAGGAAATCATGGAATCCAATGTCGTCAGCGGTATCGCCTATTCCCGTGACGAGGCGAAAATGACCCTCATCTCGGTCGCCGACCGTCCGGGCATCGCCGCCGCCATTTTCGGGCCGCTCTCCGAGGCGGGTGTCAACGTGGACATGATCGTGCAGAACATCTCGGAAGAGGGTCGCACCGACATGACCTTTTCGTGCCCCACCGATCAGGTGATGCGCGCCGAAAAAGCCTTGGCCGATGCGAAACAGCGCGGCGAAATCAATTACCATGACCTTGTTGCCGACACCAATGTCGCCAAGGTTTCGGCGGTTGGTATTGGCATGCGCAGCCAATCCGGGGTGGCCGCCAAGATGTTTAAAACGCTCAGCGACGAGGGTGTGAACATCAAGGTCATTGCAACTTCCGAGATAAAAATTTCTGTCCTTATCGACCGGAAATACATGGAACTTGCTGTTCAGGCACTGCATGATGCGTTCGAATTGGACAAAACGGCCTGATCCCGGCACAGTTTGCTGAAACGGGATAAAGGCCGCGTAATCAAGATGCGACGGCTTCGGGGACGGCATTGCCTATGACGCAGGATTTTCAAACCGACAGCCGCCAGATGCTGGGCCGCCTTCGCGCCGTCATGGCCGAAGACGCGGCAGGTCAGCAGCGTTTGGACCGTATCACTACTCTTATCGCCGAGGAAATGCATGTCGAGGTCTGCTCGATCTACCTGTTTCGCGATGAAGACACGCTTGAACTTTGTGCCACCGAGGGCCTCAATCCAGAGGCAGTGCACGAAACCCGCATGAAACTGGGCGAAGGTCTGGTGGGGCGCGTGGCGCGCACCGGCCAGATCATCAATACCGCCGATGCCCCCGGCACGCGCGGTTTCCGCTATATGGCCGAAACCGGGGAAGAGGCCTATTCCGGTTTTCTGGGGGTTCCGGTGCAGCGGCTTGGCGAAATGCTGGGCGTTGTGGTGGTTCAGACCAAACGCGCCAGAAGCTTTTCCGATGACGAGGTCTATGCCCTTGAAGTGGTCGCCATGGTCATTGCCGAAATGGCCGAGCTTGGCGCCTTTGTCGGCGAAGGCGCGGCCATGTCCGCCCGCCACCAACAACCCGTGCTGTTTCGCGGCACCTGCGCTCAGGAAGGCGCGGCGCGGGGGCATGTCTGGCTGCACGAGCCGCGGGTCGTGGTCACCAATCCGATCGCCGACGATCCACACCGCGAATTGGAACGCCTGCAAGACGCGGTCGAGGATCTGCGCGTCGGCGTCGACCGTATGTTGTCCACCGCAGCGAGCGGCGACAAGGAACAGCTTCAGGTGCTCGAAGCGTATCGGATGTTCGCCAATTCCAAGGGCTGGATGCGCCGCATGGAGGAGGATATCGGCCGCGGCCTGTCCGCCGAGGCTGCCGTGGAAAAGGAACAATCCACCGCCCGCGCCCGGATGGGGCAAGTCAGTGATCCCTACTTGCGCGAACGCCTGCATGATCTGGATGACCTGTCGAACCGACTGCTGCGCATCCTGACCGGTCAGGGCAACCAGACCGGCGCGGAAATGCCAAGCGACCCGATCCTGATCGCGCGCAATATCGGCCCTGCCGAGCTGCTGGATTACGGGCGCTCGCTCAAGGGTATCGTGCTTGAGGAAGGCTCGGTCGGGTCGCACGCCGCAATTGTCGCCCGTGCACTTGCGATCCCGCTGGTGATCCATGCCAGCCGGATCACAACCGAGGCGCTGAATGGCGATCCTATCCTTGTCGATGGCGATCAGGGGATCGTGCATTTGCGGCCCGACGACACCGTTGTCGGGGCGTTCAGGGACAAGATGGCGATGCAGGCGCAGGCACAGGAAAGCTATGCCTCGATCCGCGACAAACCCGCCGAAACGCTGTGCGGGCAACGCATCAAGCTCAAGATGAATGCCGGGCTGATGGCCGATCTGCCCAGTCTGGAAAGTTCCGGGGCCGAGGGCGTGGGCCTGTTTCGCACCGAGTTGCAGTTTCTGATCCGCAACCACATGCCCAAGCGCGCCGAGCTAAGCCAGCTTTACGCCCGCGTGATCGACGCCGCCAAGGGCAAACGCGTGGTGTTCCGGACCCTCGATATCGGGTCGGACAAGGTGTTGCCCTACATGAAGGCCGTGGACGAGCCGAACCCGGCCCTTGGCTGGCGCGCGGTGCGCGTTGGGTTGGACAAGCCCGGCGTAATGCGCATGCAGCTTCAGGCGCTGATCCGCGCGGCGGCGGGCCGCCCGCTTACGGTGATGTTCCCGTTCGTGGCACAGCGCGAAGAATTCACCGCCGCCCGCGCCGAGATGGACAAGGCGCTGGCGCGCGAGCGTATTCTGGGCCATCCCCTGCCCGACAACATCGAGGTTGGGGCGATGCTTGAAACGCCGTCGCTGGCCTTTGCCCCTGACAGCTTTTATTCCGAGGTCGATTTTCTGTCGATCGGCGGCAATGACCTCAAGCAGTTCTTCTTTGCCGCCGACCGCGAGAATGAGTTGGTGCGCCGGCGTTACGACACCCTGAATGTCAGCTTTCTGACCTTTTTGGAAACCATCGTTCAACGCTGTGCGGCCACCGATACGCCCCTCAGTTTTTGTGGAGAAGATGCGGGCCGCCCGGTCGAAGCTGCCTGTTTGGCCGCCATCGGCCTGCGGTCGCTGTCGATGCGCCCGGCCTCGGTTGGGCCGGTCAAGTCGATCCTGCGCCGTGTTGACCTGTCCGAATTGCGTCAGATCATCCACAACGAGAGCGACGCTGGCCAACAATCTGTCCGTCCCGCCGTGATGGAGTATCTGCGCGGCAAGCTCTAAGTCACGCGCCCAAGCGGGCCGCCTGCGATCATAGTGGGTTTGGGCACAGCATCGCGCCCTAGACGATCAACGCTGCGCGACACCCCCGCGCGCGACCTGCGCCCGGAACACGTCCAGCAAGTCGGCGTGGTCACGGTCGGCCTCAATCGCCAGACGCCGCAGCCCAAAATGCACATGCGCCATCTGTTGATAATAGCTGGTATAGGCATAATTCGTGGCCGCCCCCGCCGCCGCCCCAAGCACCGGGATGGTCTGTGCGGCCAGTTTCTGGCCCAAGACCGTCGCCAGACGCGGCGCAACGCGCGCAATCAGGCCATGCACCGTGGCCCCCGTGACCGCTACGCGGGTGCTGAGAAAGGCAATATCGGCCCCGTCGTCGTGATCCAGCGGCCCGGCTGCGGCGAAAACCTGAACACAGTCAAAACGAACACCTTGATCTTGGGGCGAAAATCCGTGCTCTAGCGCCACGTCCTGTATGGCGCGCAACAAGATTGTCGTGGTGATCGGAAGCTCGGCCATGGCCGTCGGCAAGCCGCCCCACCCGCCAGCCGCGCCCATCGCTGTGGTCACCGCGCGCGTCATCCAGCCGGGGCTATCGGCCACCACCCCGCGCGACCTTTGCGCTGCCTCCATCGCATGCACCAGCGCCTGTTCGGTGGCGGTGTTCAATCTGCCGCGCACCGTCGGAGGCAAGCGATCCAAAAGGCCTTCGGCCTGGCCACCAATCAAGTTGAGCACCTGAATCCCGGCGTTCGAGGCACGGGCATGTCGCGCGGCCAAATCGGCGATCCTCGCCGACACCTCATCACTATCAATTTGCTTTTCAATGATTTCCATAGGCCGCCCCGTTGCATCTTTGACGATAAGATCGGGCCTGCAAAGGCGCTTTTCAAGCCGCGCGCGTGACCTTACCGATCACACCATCCCATGCTCCGTCTGTCAGCGCCACACCCAAAACACGGTCGGGGTTGGTGGGTGGCGGCATCTTAACACCCTGCAGGCGGTGAAATCCAAACCGCTGGTAATAGGGCGCATCGCCCACCAGTATCACCCGATCCCATCCCTGTTGGCCAGCCAAGGCTAGGCTTTCGCGGATCAGACCACCCCCCAACCCTTCGCCCTGCCGGGTCGGATGGACGGCGACTGGCCCCAGCAACAAGGCCTTTGTTCCGCCAACAGAGACTGGCCAAAACCGGATGGCCCCGGCCAAAATCCCATCCCCGTCGCGCGCCACAAGGCTTAGCCCACGCAGCGGCGGGACATCGTCACGCAAACGATAGGACGACAACGCCTCGCGCCCCGGTGCAAAGCACAGGTCATAAAGGGCCTCGACCTCCCACCAGTCATCGTCTGTTTCAGGGCGCAGGTCGAACACGCTGCAACTCCTTGTGAAATCGGCTGGAATTGCGGGTAGCACGGCGTTACGACTTGCACAAACCCGTAAAATCCCAAAGGGGGCGCGATGTTCTATAAACCGCAAGACGGCCATGGATTGCCGCACAACCCGTTTAACGCGATAGTCACACCACGTCCGATCGGCTGGATCTCCAGCCGTGGCCCCGATGGCCGGGACAACCTTGCGCCCTATTCGTTCTTCAACGCGGTCGCCTATGTGCCGCCGCAGGTCATGTTTTCCTCAACCGGGGCAAAAGACGACCGCGGCGATACCAAAGACAGCGTTGCCAATATCCGCGAGAGCGGCGCGTTTTGCGTCAATATCGTTGAGTTTGCTTTGCGCGACGCGATGAACCAGACCTCAGGCCCGTGGGAAAAAGACAGTGACGAATTCGAATTGGCCGGCTTGGAAAAGGCCCAATGCGAAACCATCGACTGCGCTCGCGTGGTCGCAGCCCCCGCCAATCTGGAATGCAAACTGACCCAGATCGTGCAGCTACCCGGCGCGGCCAACTTTGCCGTGTTCGGTGAGGTGACAGGCATCCACATGCGTGACGATTGCCTGAAGGACGGCAAGTTCGATGTGCTGTCTTTCAACCCTCTGGCCCGCTTGGGATATAAAGATT
>Ga0102934_1001467_pt1 | contig 16525 bp, 17 predicted proteins | sample SalPonR2_A_D1_MG_FD_78175 | JGI IMG/M metagenome (GOLD analysis project Ga0102934, IMG submission 78175) | Salt pond soil microbial communities from South San Francisco under conditions of wetland restoration - Salt Pond MetaG R2_A_D1_MG | ecosystem: Environmental > Aquatic > Marine > Intertidal... | reverse complement strand
ATTAATTCTATAAAACATTTTTTTACCATTATGGGCTGAATAGAAAATTATTAATCTATTATCTGGCAATTTCACAAAAGCAGGTGCAGCATGATCATCTTTTTGTAATTTTGGCTTGATTAAAAATTCCTTTTGCTCCCGGGTTTGGGGATCAAATTCTGAAATTTTTATTGACCCTTGCTCATCAACGTAACCTGCTAATATTTTATTTTGTTTTTCCAAAAATATTGCTCTTGGATCCTGAAACCAACACCAGGCTCCACTTTCTGATAAATCAATATAATTTTCATCCTTTTTTATATCGCCTGAATATCCAATAACTAGCAATGAAATCATTAGAATTAAAATTCTTTTAGTCATTCAATTTCTCCTTACCTTTTCACTCTTCCTGAGCTATTACCTTCTGCTAATGTTTCGACCTCTTCAACTGTAGCATGATTGAAATCGCCTGGTATAGATTGTTTTAAACAGGAGGCAGCAGCTCCAAATTCAGCAGCTTCCTGTAAATCTTTCCCTTTTAGTAAGGAATAGATCAAGCCCCCAGCAAAAGAATCGCCACCACCAACTCGATCGACAATGTGGATTTCATACTGGGAAGACCTAACAAAGTTTTTTCCATCATAAAGTATAACCAGCCAATCATTTTTCGATGCATTGTGGCTAATTCTAAGATGACTGCCTACTAATCCAATATCAAATCTATCAATTAACTGTCTGGCGACATCCCTGAAACCTTCTATATTAATATCACCAGAAGTAATATCAGAACCGCTCTTGATGTTAAAAATCATTTCAGCATCTTCTTCATTGGCAATACATACATCCACGTATTCCATTAACTCGCTCATGACTTTCTTGGCCCGTTTCCTACTCCATAATTGTGACCTATAATTGAGGTCACAGCTAACTTTCAGCCCCATTTGTTTTGCTTTTTGCACCGCCTCTTTTGTAGCATTGGCCATATTTTCACTCAGAGCAGGAGTTATACCAGTAAAATGAAACCATTCAGCATCTTTAAAAATTTGTTTCCAATCAAATTCGTGAGCCTCGGCCTCTGCTATAGCAGAATTAAATCTATCGTAAATTACATTTGAAGGACGTTGGCTAGCACCATTTTCACAGAAATAAATTCCTAGCCTGTGACCACCTCTAACAATTTGTTTTGTATTTACACCAAATTTTCTTAACTCATTGAGTGCTGCTTGACCAATCGGATTTTTAGGTAATTTAGTTACAAAACTTGCCTCCAGACCATAATTTGCCAGGGAAACACTTACATTGGCTTCTCCACCTCCGTATATTACATTAAATCTATCTGTCTGAACGATTCTTTCAAAATTCGGAGGTGTTAATCTTAGCATAATTTCGCCAAAAGTAACTACTTTGGTGGACATATAAGATCCTTATATTAAAATTATTTTCTTGCGGTATTGACAACTTCAATAAATTTCTGGGCCCGCTTTTTTAGTCCCTTCCAATCCTTATTGGCGATCATTTTTTTATCCAAAAGAGCGCTACCAACTCCTAGAAAACTTGCCCCATATTTAATATAATCTGCTGCATTATTGAGGTTCACACCTCCCGTAGGAGTTAATCTTACCTGAGGTAAAGGACCATGTATATTTTTTAAATATTTTGGGCCAAGATTGCTAGCCGGAAAGACTTTAACAGCGTCGGCACCCAGTTCCCAGGCAGACAAGATTTCTGTTGGTGAAAAAGCACCGGGAACTACTACTTTACCATAGCGATGGGCTGTATTTATAATTTCAGCATTAGAAATAGGACTGACTATAAATTCGGCACCAGCATGGATTGCAGCAGTAGCTGTTTCGCCATCTAGCACTGAGCCAGCACCGATAAAGAATTTTTCATCAATTTGATTTGTAATATTATCAATTATTTGAATTGCGTTAGGAGTTGTCATAGTTATTTCGAGAGCTTTCATTCCGCCCTCAGATAAAGCCCCAATAATATTTTCCAAATTTTTATCATCCTTGAGCCTAATTACGGCCACAACTCCTGATTTCTCAATTTTCTGCAATGTTTGCGCTTTTTCCATCCGCCCTCCTTTTTTGTAATACATAATACATATATCAAATATAAGTTAAATTAACCATTCAAAAAAATCTAGTTTTTTTTATTTTTTATTTATTAGTATATGAGCAGAAGGACTACATAACTTCTAGGATTTTATTGGAATGCTCTTTGGCAATTTTTAAATGTTTGGTCATAGCTTTGTAAGCGCCATCTTCATCTTTAGCCTTTATCATATTATAAATTTCTCTATGATACTCAAGAGCATCAGGTTTGGCCTGTTCTAGATCTTTATAAACAATAGAACGAATTTTAGGCATAAGCTTGAATAATGGTTTTAACATTAGCATAATTAATGGATTGCCAGAAGACTTAGCAATGTTTATATGAAAATTCCTATCAATTTCACCTTCCTCAGTAAAATCATCATGATTACATTGTTCTAATTGCTGGATAGATTTTTCAATAGATTTTAGATCATTTTCAGTTCTATTCCTGGCTGCAAGGCGGGCTATTTCCGGTTCAAAAATCTCACGCACTTTAATTACATGTAAAATATACTCTTTGTTTAGATTTAATTCTAAAAAAAGATCCATTGAATCAGTTACATTACCAGCTAAATATTCATTTACATAAATACCACTTCCCTTTTTGATGGAAATTAATCCTTTAGCGTCTAGCTTCTGGATAGCTTCCCGCACTGCTGTCCGGCTTACTCCAAAAATATCACAAAGCTCATTTTCAGTTGGAAGTTTATCACCCGGTTCAAGTTCTTTAGTTCTAATTGAACTTTCTATTTGTTGTACTATTTTTTGACTTAGCTTTGTTTTACTGCCTACTTTTTCAAACAAAATTGCCCCCTACTAAAATAATAAAATATGTTAATTAATATGTACTATGTATTATACCAAATTAATACCTATTTGTCAACAAATTCCTTACAAACCTTTTAACTTATATCCTTGAAGTGAAATTATTAACAATATTATCAAAATATATACAAATACAACCCAAACTTCAGTCCGATTGTATTGTAGTTGGAAATGTGGCTGTATTCTAATTCCGCAAAAAGGGCATCGTAGCCATCATAGGAAATGTTGTAGCCGGTGAAAAGTGAGGCTCCAAATAAATTTTCCGGTTCCTGCTGGAGAGGCTGAGGCATACGAGAATTATGGTAATCCTTATAAATACTATTATAGGAAAGACCAAAGCCAGAATAATATCCTGATGCAGGGAGATCATACTTAAAACCCAGACCAATTCTAACATCTGAGAGAGCGACACCTTCCATTATTTCTTTGCTGTTTTGGCTTTCCCAATAGCAAACACCGGTGGAGATTGAGATATTCTCAGAAAGTTGAAAAACATTCAATCCTGCTTCAATTTGGTAGCCAGGATACCAGGAATCAAAAGGATAAATAGCACCGCCAGAGAGTGACAATCTATCCAGACTAAAGGAAGCCGCTTCTAGTTTTCCGCTAATTAGAATTATGGAGACTAACACAAACGATCTAATTATTTTTGATTTTTTGATAATTGTCATCACTGTTATTTTTTCTTTAATTGAAATACTCTTGATTTTATTTTTTTATAGACTGCCCCGGCTTCGATTTCAGGTCGAATTGGGTCAGCAATATTCCAGATGCGGATTTTATCTTTCATATCCGGATAATTCTTCTCAATAATTTCTGTATGCTCTCGTTCCATTCCTATTATTTCATCAGCCCACCTCATATTTCTCATTGAGATTGGCTCTGGCTTATTTTTTATAAATTTTAGACCGTTATCCTGAGAAATTAATTCCTGAGCATTAGCAGCTATATTTTGAGCTGGATTGGTTCCACCTGATCTGGCTTCAAAATTTTGCAAATATTTGTTTGTTAATGCTTCCGCTAGCGGGCTTCGAAAACTATTACCAGTACAGACATAGTAAATATTCATAAGACTAACCTCTCAATTTTCGCTGTAAGACTCTTATTAATTTATCTTAATTCAACAGAATATTAAAAGATATTATTAAAATTTCGATTTTCTAAATTATTTTTTATCTATATTGAGGATACTTGAAAAACTATTGAATTATACCTACTGCTTTTTAAGTCGCTAACCGATTTCATTGGTGATCACTCATATTGAATCATTCCAGAGCTATACAAAAATTAATCAAAAAAATATTCAATACCCCCTGATCCAATCTGCTTTAATTGTCTATAAAATATGAAAGTTGGAAATTATATTTTCATTATTAAGAAAATTCGGAGATTTGTAAATATTTTTTCTCAAAATAAATAATAGGGGATTTACGAGGAATTTTCCTCGTTAAAGCAAATCTTATTAAAGCAGTTTTGACCTGCTGGCATAAGATTTGTCTCATTTAATAAGTCAACAAAAGAAAGATTTAATTTAGAAAGGGAGTTTTCCATGGACGTAAAAAATATTGATTGGGATAAATTGGATTTCAGCTATAAAAATATGCCCTATCGCTATCGAGCCTACTGGAAGGATGGAGAATGGCTGGATGGATCAATGGTCACTAATAACAATATTGTTCTTTCCGAAAGTGCTACTTCTATTCATTATGGCCAGCAGTGCTTTGAGGGGATGAAAGCCCAGTGTTCCAAAGAAGGCGATGTTCTGCTTTTCAGACCGGAGGAGAATGCCAAAAGATTTCAAAATTCGGCCCGGCGACTCAGAATGCCTGCAGTCAGTAAGGAGATGTTTCTCAATGCAGTCAGATCAACAGTCCAGGCCAATATTGAATATGTACCGCCTTATGGGCATGGAGCTTCCATGTATATTCGCCCTTTGTTGATTGGTATTGGCGATAACCTGGGAGTTAAACCTGCTCCAGAATATTTATTTACAGTTTTTGTAGTACCGGTTGGTCCTTACTTTAAAGAAGGATTCAAGCCTGTTAAAATGAAAATTGAACTCGAGTATGATCGGGCTGCACCTCAGGGAACTGGCGACGCCAAAGTTGGTGGAAATTATTCTGCTGGAATTTTACCAGTCGAAAAGGCTCGCGAAGAAGGTTATAGCGAAGTTATTTATCTGGATGCACGGGAGAAAAAATACTTTGAAGAGACCGGAGCAGCAAACCTGTTCTTTGTTTTCAAAAATGGTGACCTGGCTACTCCCAAATCCAATGCGATTTTACCAAGCATTACCAGAAAATCGATTGTAGAAATCGCTCGTAAGGATTTTGACCTTAATATGGAACACAGACAGGTATCTATAGATGAACTGGAAAATATCGAAGAAGCTGGAGCCTGCGGAACTGCTGCAGTGATCACACCCATTGGTACGATTGGATACAAAGGCCAGGACTACAATTTTTATGCGGACGGCAAAGAACCCGGTCCAATTACAACAAAACTATACAAACAATTAACTCAGACTCAAGTTAGAGATATTGAGGATACTCATGGTTGGACTGAGAAAATCGGTAACAGAGATAAATAAATTTACCAATCATATCAGATTGTTAAAATAATAGGAGTAATAATGGACGAGGAATTTAAATGGGAAGATCTTGATAAAGACGGTTTGACCTACCTTATGGAGGAGCGCAAGGAAGTTTTTAAGGATTATCAAAAGCTTATTAATGGACTTGGTGACCACCTGGATGAGAAAACCCGTCAACTTATCAATCTTGCCATTCAGATAAATAGCCCTTCCCCTGAGGCTATCAAGATCATAATCCCTAAAGCAATTCGAGCAGGGGCAACAAAAGATGAGATCATTGATACCTTAATAATGACCATTCCAGTAGTAGGCCTATCAACTGTTCTAAAAATGCTAACTCTGGTTTTAAAAGAACTTTCCAATTATGGTAAAGCTTACTCCGATGTTTTTGATAAACTAGACAAAGAGTAATTAGATATATGATATCAAAAAATTTGAAGAGAAGTCTGGCAGAATCATCCTGGATAAGACGAATGTTTGAAAAGGGCGCCGAGCTCAAAGAGCAATATGGTGAAGATAAGGTTTTTGATTTTTCACTGGGCAATCCTGATCTGGAATCACCACCGGAATTCAATCGAGTTCTCAAAAAGGAAGCCGCCAAAACCGGATCTTTTCTTCATGGCTACATGGCCAATGCCGGTTATGCAGAAACCAGAGAGGCAGTCGCAGCACAATTATCAAAAGAGAGTAATCTCAATTTTGAAAAGGAACACATTGTGATGACTGTAGGAGCGGCAGGCGCTATGAATGTTGCTCTAAAATCAATTCTCGATCCCGGCGATGAGGTAATCGTTTTTAAGCCCTATTTTGTTGAATATGATTTTTATATTGATAATCATCAGGGCGTCAAAGTCATGGCTGAGACTACAGATCGACTTTTGCCAGACCTGGATAGTTTGGGAAATCAGATAAGTGAAAAGACTAAAGCTGTCATTATCAATTCTCCTAATAATCCTACCGGGCGTGTTTATCCTGAAGAATTGTTTGAGCAACTTGCCAATATACTGAAAGAAAAATCTAAAGAAATTGGACATACCATTTATCTCCTGGCTGATGAGCCCTACAAAAAAATAATATTTAATAATCATAAATACCATTCACCATTTAAATACTATGACAATACCCTGCTGGCTTATTCTTTTTCCAAAGACCTTTCTCTAGCAGGAGAAAGGATAGGCTATTTGAGCATTAGTCCGAATATAGACGATCTCGAAGATATGATTGCAGCAACCAATATGGTCAACCGAACTCTGGGATTCATTAACGCACCGGCTCTTATGCAGCGGGTTATTCCTCAGGTATTGGATGCTCGTGTTGATATTGCCACCTATGAATCACGCAAAGATAGGATTTATAATGCTCTGGATTCGATTGGCTACGATGTAGTTGAACCGGAAGGCACTTTTTATATTTTTCCGCGCTCACCTATTGACGATGATCTAGAATTCACCAGAATGCTACAGGAAAAATTAGTACTTACAACACCTGGTACAGGATTTCACAAACCAGGATATTTTAGGATATCATTTTGTGTGGAAGACAAAGTTATTGAAGGTGCTATTCCTATTTTTGAAAAAGTTTACAAACAAGTTAAAGATTAACCAAAAAAATAGATTGGGTGTAAAATGAGTAAATCAAAAGGACACGTAGTAATAAATGTAGAGGAATGTAAAGGATGTGGTATCTGTATAGAAACCTGTCCTTCCAATGTGTTGTACCAATCCGATGGTTTGAATTCTCACGGTTACCACCCGGCAGCCTATAAAGGCGAAGGTTGTGTTGGATGTGGATTTTGTTATTATGCCTGTCCCGAACCGGGTGCAATCACCGTATTTAAGGATTGGCAGGAAATCACAGAAACAAAATATTGTCCCCATTGCGAAGAGGAACACAAAGTATATAGAAGAGATGAAAGTTCTGACACTTATTACTGCACAAAATGTTTGAAGAAAATCGAAACTGAAAATACTCCAGCATAAGGAGCATAATAAGGAGGAAACATGGCAAAACAATTTTTAAAAGGCAACGAGGCAGTGGTAAAAGGAGCCGTTCTTGCCGGATGTAAGGCCTATTATGGTTATCCTATAACGCCGGCCAGTGAAATTGCTGAAGCAGCATCAAAATACGTTCCTGATGCCGGTGGTACATTTTTACAGGCAGAAAGTGAAATTGCAGCAATCAACATGGTTTACGGAGCAGCATCATCTGGCGTTCGTGTTATGACAGCCTCTTCGGGACCGGGTATTAGTTTGAAAACTGAAGGCATTTCCTATTGTGCAGGTGCCGAACTTCCCTGTGTAATTGTTTCCATTGTCAGAGGCGGACCTGGTCTGGGGAACATCGGTCCGGAGCAGAGTGATTACAATCAGATTGTAAAAGGCGGTGGCCACGGAAATTATAAGGCGATTGTTCTTTCACCGAATTCAGTTCAGGAGATGTTTGATTTTGGAAAAATATCCTTTGAATTAGCAGATAAATATCGCAATCCAGTTTTTATAATGGCAGATGGTTTTACCGGCCAGATGATGGAGCCGGTTGAAATTGGCCAACCTTCCATTAATGAACCTGAAAAAAACTGGGCTGTACGAGGTACTGAGGAGACCTCTGACAATTTGGTAACCTCAATCCAGCTTGACCATGATGATCTAGAGGCTCATAATGAAAAATTGCAGAAAAAGTACAGTATTATGGAGGAAGAGGAGGTTCGCTATGAAGGACTTCATCTTACTGATGCTGATATTGTTCTAATAGCTTTTGGAATCGCCTCGCGGGTTGTCCAGTCAGCAGTTGAAAGATTGCGTAATGAAGGTATCAAAGCCGGAATGTTCCGCCCCAAAACCCTTTTCCCATTCCCCAAAAAGCAGATAGAAGATCTGGCTGACAAAACAGAACAATTCCTGGTAGTAGAGATGAATAATGGCCAGATGCTTGACGATGTCAAATTAGCAGTAGAAGGTAGAAAACCGGTTCATTTTCATAATCGTATGGGTGGCAATGTGCCTTCAATTAATGAAGTTCGTGAAAAAGTTCTCAAGATAATGAGGTAATCTATGGCAAAGAATATATTAACAAGATCAACGACGTTTTACGATGAGTATTACAGGAAGCCAGGTTCTGATAAAAAGAACACCACCTATTGTCCCGGATGTGGACATGGTGTGCTTCATAAACTAGTAGCAGAAGCACTTGAAGATTTTGGTGTTCGCGATCGTTCAATTTTTATCAGTCCGGTGGGTTGTAGTGTTTTTGGATACTACTATTTTCATACTGGAAATATTCAGGCGGCTCATGGACGTGCTCCGGCTGTTGGTACTGGTGCTAAACGCGCCAATCCTGACAGCGTTGTGATCAGTTATCAGGGCGATGGTGATCTTGCTGCTATTGGTGGATTGGAAATTTTACACGCTGCCAATCGTGGTGAAGGTATGACTGTCTTTTTCGTTAATAATGCTATTTACGGTATGACTGGCGGACAGATGGCGCCTACTTCATTGGAAGGTCAGGTAACAACAACCACGCCTCGTGGTAGAGACATTCTCAATGAAGGTTATCCGGTAAAAATGAGCGAGATCATTGCAACTCTCGATGCTCCTGTCTATGTAGAGCGAGTTATGCTGGCTGATACGAAATCGATCATGCATGCCCGTAAAGCCGTTCGCAAAGCTCTCAAAATCCAGATCGAGGGCAATGGATTTGCCTTTGTTGAAGCCCTGGCAGCCTGTACTTCTAACCTGCGCAAACAGGGACCGGAAGCAATGAAATGGGTCAAAGAAGTTCAGCAGAAAATTTTCCCTCTGGGAATCAAAAAAGATGAATCCGAAGATTTTGAAGGCGTTGATAGGTCTCGTAAAGATGTTAAAGAGGAAGACCTTCTTGATGTTTTAAATGTTGAAGACCAGGCTATTGACCTTGATAAAATCCAAAAATACAAAGATAAAGAAGTCCGCCAGCATTTTAAGATCGCCGGATTTGGTGGTCAGGGTGTTTTGAGTCTGGGGACTGTACTTTCAGAAATGGGTATGCGTCATGATTATGAAGTTAGCTGGCTACCCTCCTATGGTCCTGAAATGCGCGGTGGTACTGCTAATTGTAGCGTGAAGATATCTTCTCGCAAAATTGGTACACCTCTGGTGGACGAACCTACTTTGCTGGTAGCAATGAATCGTCCTTCACTTGATAAATTTGAAGATAATGTTGTTACTGGCGGCATTATTTTTTATGATAGTTCTCTTGTAGATAGGGAACCTGAAAGAGATGATATAGAGGCCATTGGAATTCCAGCGACCCAGATTGCTGATGACCTGGGCAATACAAGAGTTGCCAATATGGTCATTGTTGGTGCTATCAATGAAAAACTTGATCTTCTTTCTGAAGAAGTTGTCATGGAATCGATTGGTGATGTTCTCAAAAAGAAGAAATTTGAAGCAATCAACCAAAAAGCAATCAAAAAAGGTGCTGAATTCATTCAGAATATATGACTTTTTCACTTACCTCGACTAATACCGCCCGCCCTTCGGATAGTGCCCCTTTCCGAAGGGCTTTTTTGTCATTGAATTGTAGAGATTAAATTATTTGTCCAAAATATTTTTTATAAGAACTGTTCTGCCAACATTTTATTTTTTTCGGTTGACAATTCTCACAATAAATCTTTATATTAATCAGATTAATTGTCTAATATTAAAAAATGAATTCAACATATCAAATTATAGTAAGGGGAATTGTTCAGGGAGTGGGATTTCGTCCCTTTATCTATAATCTTGCCAAAAAATATGGAATAAAAGGCTATGTGTTCAACAGTTCCGAGGGTGTGGAAATAAAAGTCCAGGGCCGTAAACAAAATATTATTGATTTTCAATCTGAGATTCAAGACTCTGCTCCCTCTCCAAGTATGATAACTTCAATTCGGCGCAACAAATTATCAAAAAAGAAGCCTTCCTATGGCGAATTTCAGATCAAACCCAGCAAAAGTCTAGAAAACCAGCACACTCACCTACCTCCTGAACTCAATGTTTGTGAGGACTGCTTAAAAGAATTATTTGATCCGAATGATCGCCGCTATTTTTACCCTTTTATTAATTGTACAAATTGTGGCCCTCGTTTTACCATTACCAAAAAAATGCCCTATGATCGAGTTTCCACAACTATGAGCAAATTTGAGATGTGTCCGGAATGCCGCTCTGAATACAAAGCCCCTCCCAATCGACGCTTTCATGCTCAACCTAATTCCTGTTTTCAATGTGGGCCCAAACTAGAACTTTATGATAATGCCAAGCATGTTCTGAACAACAGTAATTCTCCACAAGATTCAAAAAAATTATTCCAAAAAATGGCTTCTTTATTACAGGAAGGTGAAATTCTATCCATAAAAAGCAATGGTGGTTTTCATCTGGCCTGTAATGCTCTGGATGATGATGCTGTGAATCGCTTACGTGATAATAAATACCGCTTTGACCGGGCTTTTGCTCTTATGTTTCCAGACATATCAACAATAAAAAAATATTGCCATGTAAGTGACGATGAAGAGCAACTTCTAATCAGCTTTACCCGGCCAATCGTATTATTAAAAAGGAAAGCAGAACATAGTGTCTCTCCTTCTGTTGCGCCTAATAATAATTACCTGGGCGTAATGCTGCCTTACAATCCAATCCAATTTTTACTTTTTCACTACTTTGACAAACCTCTGGTCATGACCAGCGGAAATATTTCCGGTGAACCGATAATCGTTGATAATGATAGGGCGCTAGAAAAATTATCCCAGATAGCAAGCTACCACTGTCTGCACAATCGTGATATCCATATGCGCTGTGATGATTCTGTTTATCGGATTTTCAGACAGAAAAGATATCCTATCCGGCGGTCACGCAGCTTCGTGCCTGAGAGCATCAATATTAATTATGAATTAAATAAACCAATTCTGGCCTGTGGTGCAGAGAGAAAAAATACATTCGCAGTTGCCAAACAGAATGATATCTGGCTGAGTCAGCATATTGGTGATCTTGAAAATCTAGCGGCCTTAAACTCCTATGAAAGCAGTATTGAACATTTTCTTAACGTCTTTTCAGTTCAGCCTGAAATTATTGCTCACGATCTACATCCCGATTATTTGAGCACACAATATGCTAATAATTATGACGGAGATATCAGCAGAATTGCAATTCAACATCATCATGCCCATGCTGTTTCCTGTATGGTGGAGAATGAGATAACTGATCCTACAATAGCAATCCTTTTGGATGGCACTGGTGCAGGTCCTGATGGCACAATTTGGGGCGGTGAAATACTGCTTGCTGAACTTTCTGATTACAGGCGGCTAGCTCATTTTGATTATATAAAAATGCCCGGTGGAATAAGTGCTATCCATAATCCCTGGGAAATGGCTGTTTCTTATCTTTTTTCTATTTATGGATCAGATTTGAAAAAATTTGAGTTACCATTTATTGATAATGATATCCACCTGGAATTGATCATAAAAATGCTAGAGCAGGAAATAAATACTCCCCTAACTTCTAGCTGCGGACGCCTTTTTGATGGAGTTGCAGCACTGGCTGGAATTCGAAAGGAAATCAATTATGAAGGCCAGGCTGCTATTGAACTGGAGCAAAAAATAACAACCGGAAGCAATAAATCCTATCAAATGTATATAGACAGTGACCCAAAACCAATGATAATAAAATGGGATGAAATGTTTCCGCAAATTGTTCAGGATGTGCTTGATAATGTATCCCGGGAGACAATCTCATTAAAATTTCATAATGCTTTAGCCAGTGTTCTGCTGAAAGCTGCGCTAGAATTACGGCAGTCTGAAAATATTAATCGGATTGTGTTAAGTGGTGGTGTTTTTATGAATATGTATTTATTGGATAGACTGGTAAATTTGCTAAGAAATAAAAATTTTGAAGTATATTGGCACAATAAGGTTCCAGCTAATGATGGAGGAATCGCCCTGGGACAGACTGTAATAGCCGATGCAAAATTGAGGAGATAAAAGGATGTGTTTAGCAATTCCAATGAAAGTGAAAAAAATTGAAGGTGATACAGCCTTTGCAGAAGTGGGGGGCACAGAGTACACTGCCAATGTAGGTTTAATGGAAGACCTGCAAGTTGGCGATTATATAATTGTGCACGCTGGTTTTGCCATTGAAAAGATGGACGAGAAATCAGCCCAGGAATCGCTGGATGTCTGGCGGGAGATTGCAGAGTATCAGATCGAGAATGATCCCCATAAGGATAGTTAAGAATTCACAAAATTGATTTATAGAGGAAATTTTTTATAAATGAAATATATAGATGAATTCCGAAATGCTTCTATCATAAAAAGTATAAAAAATAAAATACAGACAGAGTTTGATGGTCATCCGGTAAATTTTATGGAAGTTTGTGGCGGTCATACTCACGCTATTTGCAAATTCGGAATTCGTGATCTTTTGCCGCAAAATATTAATCTAATAAGCGGGCCGGGTTGCCCTGTGTGTGTGACGGAAAAAAGTTATATCGACAAAGCAGTCAAGCTTGCCAAACAAAAAAATGTGATCATTGCTACTTTTGGTGATATGGTCAAAGTTCCTGGCAGTCAGGGAAGCCTAAAAGATAATCGCCAGACTCCCGACAATATTAAAATATGCTATTCTCCAATGGAATCCATTCAAATGTCCCAAGAAAATCCTGACCGGGAAATCGTTTTCCTGGCAGTTGGATTTGAAACTACAGCTCCTGCAATAGCATCATCTGTAATTCAAGCAAATAAACAATCTCTGGATAATTTTTCTATACTTCCAGGTAATAAAACAATGCCAGCCGCTATGGAAGCTCTCCTGCAAGCTAAGGATGTTAGAATCGATGGATTTATTTGTCCCGGTCACGTTTCAACTATTACAGGGACTGGTATCTATGATTTTATTCCTGAAAAGTATGAAGTCCCCTGTGTAATTTCCGGATTTGAACCCGTCGATATAATGGCCACAATATATCAACTTATTAATCAGATAAATACAGAAAAACCAAAAGTGCAAAATCAATATAAGCGCAGTGTCAGGCAAGAGGGCAATCTAAAAGCTCTTCGGGCTATAGAGCAAGTTTTTGAAAATAGTTCTGCGATCTGGCGGGGTCTAGGTGAAATTTCAAACAGTGGTTTACAACTTCGCCCAAAATATAAAAGCTTTGACGCAAATAAGAAATTTGACATCAAAATAGAAACACTTCAGGATAATAGTGCCTGTATTTGTGGAGAAATTATGCGGGGTGCTAAATTACCTACTGATTGTTCTCTTTTTGAAACTGTATGCACGCCAGAGACTCCGGAAGGGCCTTGTATGGTCAGCTCAGAAGGAGCCTGCGCCGCTTTTTACCATTATCAAAAATAAGAAAGTGAATCATTTAAACGATAGGATAGTATGGATAAAATCAAAATAGCCCATGGAAGTGGTGGCCAATACACTTATCAACTCATTAATGATGTTTTTGTCAAACATTTTGACAATCCAATCTTAAAGAAAAAAGATGATTCAGCAATTTTACCCCGAAAAAATTTGCGGCCGGTTTTTACAACTGACACTCACGTAGTCAAACCCCTCTTTTTTCCTGGTGGAGATATTGGTAAATTAGCCGTGACAGGAACTTTAAATGACCTGGCCGTAATGGGTGCTCATCCAGCCTGGCTTTCTTGCGGAATGATCATTGAGGAAGGCTTTGCTATCGATGATCTTGAAAAAATTGTTATATCAATGGCCAGAACTGCAGATGAAGAAAATGTAAAAATCGTGACTGGAGATACAAAGGTTATTGAAAAAGGGTCTTGCGACGGAATTTTTATTAATACAACAGGAATGGGGCACCTGGCTGATTCGATCAATTTTGGTGTCAATCAATTGGAATCAGGCGATAAAATCCTGATCAATGGTAATATTGGTGAACATGCAGCAGCCATTATTACGGCCCGACAAAATTTCGATATAAGATTTAAAACTCAAAGTGACTGCGCCTGTGTTTATTCTCTGATCGAAAAATTGACCGATGAACTTGAAAATATAAAAATCATGCGTGATCCCACTCGAGGCGGTTTGGCTACGACACTAAATGAATTTGTAATGGAACAAAGGGTTGGAATAAAGATCGATGAAGAAAAAATACCAATTCGAGAACAAATCAAAGGTTTTTGCGAACCACTTGGCTTTGATCCTTTATATTTGGCCAATGAAGGTAAATTTATAACAATTGTTAAAGATAATGAGGCCCAGAAAGCATTATCAATAATGAAAAGCCATGATCTGGGTCAAAACGCCACAATTTTAGGAGAAGTCACAAGCCAAAATCCGGGTCGAGTTATTTTGAAGACTACAATAGGTAGTACTAGAGTTCTGGATATGATGAGCGGAGAAATGCTGCCCAGAATATGTTAATTTTATAAGAGATTTCTGTTATGCATGAATTAACAATTGCGCAAAATATGGTTGAAATCATTGAGGAAGAGCTCAAAAATCGTGAACAATTAGACAAAAAAGTTATGGAAGTAAATTTTATTGCCGGCCGATTGAACGCTGTTGTTCCAGAATCATTAAAATATAATTTTGACCATTTAAAACAGGACAAAGATTATCTCAAAGATGCGGAGTTAATTATAAAAGAGACGCCAATTGTGATTCGGTGTAATAATTGTCACGAAGAAACGACTATTGACGAGCCAATTTTTAGATGTCAGAAATGCAATTCGGGAGATATTGAAGTTATCTCAGGCAAAAGAATGTATATTGAAAGTCTTGAAATCGAATAATTTTAAATATTATGGAGGGATTATGACCAATGTAAAGATGGTGCGTAATGTTCTGGACAAAAATGATCGATTGGCCGATGACATTCGAGAAATGACTGCTACCAGCAATACAGTACTTTTTAATATGATGGGGACACCAGGTGCTGGAAAAACCAGTTTACTGGAGGCCTTGATTCCGGAGCTGAAAAAGGATTATCAAATCGGAGTAATTGAAGGCGATGTAGCCACGGCCAATGATGCCGACCGAATTGCTGCTCTGGATGTGGCTGCTGCCCAGATCAACACAGACCGCTTTGGAGGCAGTTGCCATCTCGGTTCAGAAATGGTCAAACCGGCTCTCGAAGAATTGGATTACCAAGACCTGGATATGGTTATCATTGAAAATATCGGCAATCTGATCTGTCCGGCTCACTTTGATATTGGAGCGAATTATAATATCGCTGTTCTAAGCATTACCGAAGGTGCTGATAAACCGGTCAAATACCCTCTCATGTTTAGAGAATCGCAGCTGGCGATAATCAACAAAATTGATCTACTTCAGCATCTTAATATCGATATCGATGAGATGCTGACAGGGATAAAGGACATTAATTCTAAAATTGATATTTTGCAGATGTCAGCTATGAATCAAAATGATGGAGTTGAATTACACAAATGGATTGCCGATAAAATGGATTAATATTTTATCCCAAATTCCAAATAGAAATAATAGTAAACCACCTAGTTACAGCCTCTTCTCCATCCATTCATCCAAAGCATCCAATCATCCCCTCTAATCCACATATTCCAAACGGGCTACAAAATGGCGCAGACTGCTCTCTCCATTTGAAATAATGCGCATACCACGACATTCGTGTCTATTTTTATAGATCTGCCGAATAACTTTTGCCACATAGCGCAAATGTGAATTTGTATAGACTCTTCTCGGTAATGCTAATCTCACCAGATCAAGCTCAGGATAACTTATCTCTCCAGTTTCCTGATCAGGAACAGCAAACATAAAACTACCGATCTCAACAGCTCGAATTCCGCCCTGTTTATACAATTCTACTGTCAAAGATTGGGCAGGAAAATGCTTCTGGGGTATATGGTCTAAAAATTTTTGGGCATCCAGATAAACAGCATGACCACCAGTTGGCTTCATATAGGGAATTCCATATTCATCAAGCAAATCGCCTAGAAATTTAACCTGATTAATGCGATATTCCAGATAATCTTCTTCAAGAACTTCCTGAAATCCACGGGCTAATGCTTCCAGGT
>Ga0102934_1001461_pt1 | contig 16562 bp, 20 predicted proteins | sample SalPonR2_A_D1_MG_FD_78175 | JGI IMG/M metagenome (GOLD analysis project Ga0102934, IMG submission 78175) | Salt pond soil microbial communities from South San Francisco under conditions of wetland restoration - Salt Pond MetaG R2_A_D1_MG | ecosystem: Environmental > Aquatic > Marine > Intertidal... | reverse complement strand
GGAGCGGGAGAGGGGGCGGGGGAGGAGCGTCCGTGTCTTGGTGGTGCGGTACGAGGACTTGAAGGCGGACCTGACGGGGGAGCTGAAGCGTATCGCCCGGCACTGCGGCATCGACGTGGGCGGCGGGATAGGGGAAAAGGGGGAGGAGGTGTGGGAGGCAGTGCGGGAGAAATGTTCCTTCGAGTACATGGCAACAAACCGAAGAGTTTACGAACCACGCAGCGTGACCTGGAGGGACCGGAGCTTTCGGTTCATGCGCAAGGGGGCGGTGGGCGATTATCGACAGCTATTTACGGAGGACCAATGCGTGTGCTTCGCCGAGGCGGTGAGGGAGGCGCAGAGAAAGTCAGGGCAGGCAGAGGCGTGTCTGATGCGAGAATTGCTCGGGGGGGAGGAGTGGGAGAGGGGAAGAAAGGAGGGGGAAGAGAGGGCTTGACGGCCACGTTGCGCGGGTGGCGCCTGGTACGTCGCAAGTCTGCGTAGAACACAATACATCCTGAAACAAGATTGAGAGAAAGAACAGAACTGCCCGCGGAAGTATTCCTTGCCCGAGCTTAAGATTTCGCCCGAGCCAGAGATGCCTGGCCCTCGTCGCCCTGAGGCCAGAGGACATACACCAGAACCAAGCCGTCCGCTGACACCACCTCTCCTCCCTTGCCCAATTCGGCGTCGCCTAAGCGCCGCTGCATGATGTGCCACAGACCTCCCTTTCCTCCCTTCGCACCCCTTGCCGAAGCTTTGTCTTCCACCTCCCTCTCTCCGAGAACCACATTACTCCACTCGAGGATGAGTCCTGGCTCTGCCAGGTGATTCAGGCCTAAGAGGTGAGAGGTAACTAAAGTATCCAGGCATTCCGCATTTGACACATGGGCAGCTTCAGGACTAAACAAGTGACAGAACAACCGATTCTTCATCAGGCCTGTCGAAGTCGAGGGGGGAGGAGCGAGGGAGCTGGAAGAAGAGGATGCGTGCCTTGCCCGGCTTGTGACGACGAGAACAGGAACCGGTAAATCGTAGAAGGCACGGCTGAAAAAGGAGTCACTAGGGCTAGGTGGAGGAGTCGAAAGAGGTGGTAGGGCCTGTCGGCACCGCCTCCCTTTTTTACCTGTATGCACCTCGTCCACGATCAGAAAAGTTCCCAGCATGAAGGCATCCTGCAAATTTCGCTTTCGGGTGTGGTTGACATGCTTGCCTGAAGGGACTTGCCAGGCTTCATAGAAATCAAGAACGGCGTCGGGGTCCTGAGACGACAATGCCATAACACGACGGTCGTCCAAGAAATACTGCCTGGCATCGACGGAATTGAAATGGTTGAGGGCGTTTTGCCCAATCATGTCCAAACGATTGAATCCACTGGCATGGTCCATGAGGGCGTTGAAATAGACGTAACAAAAGCCAGTTTGATCGTCCATTCGCGTGCGGGGGTCGGCATCTTTTGCAAAGACCATAGTGGGGAAATGCTCGAGAATGGCGAAGCATAAAGCTTCCTTTTGCTGCTGGTCATGAAGTTCTATGCCCGTTCCCTGCTCTTCAATGGGCTGATGCTGGATTGATGACGGCATATCACATGCGTTCGTGATCGATGAAGCTGCAAGAGAGACATGTTTGGTCGCAGGCTCCATGGACTAGGCACAGGAGAGGTGGGGGAGGTTAACGTCGATTCCCACCAGAAGAAGGGCCCGAAATCCCGTGTTCTATCCTTATATAAGTATCAGACCCTGACATAAGGTCTACCATGAAATATTATGAGGATATGTCACAGGTCTTGAGTGTTCGTATTGATCAGCGAGATGTAACAAACCATCTTTGTCTTCCCCCCAGAGGCTGCCTGTGTTCTCCGACCGAGCCAAGGAATCGATCCGTGCGATCTCTCCTGCCATGGTCACATTCTATCAGACTTTCAAAGCAATACCTAAGTCACCGTAACAATATATGCGGCAGCACTAACAGATTATTCCCTTTAAAGAATCAGATCAAGGCTCCCGCAAGTACATATGTCTAGCTGCTTGATTGTCGTTCGACAGTTCGCCGATCCGTACAATGAGCAATGTATTTACAAAAACTATGGACAAACAACACACTAGATGCCAAAATTTAGGATACATATTACAACCATCGAGGTAGCAGCCTTTCCTGATGCCTTTCTTGCTTTTTCTCCTGTCGTATGTCCTGTACTTTGCGTTTATACTGCATGGTGGCTGCCCCCCCGCAATCGATAACTTCGGTGAAGGGGCCGATACGAATCGCCCCCAAATTTTGACTCCAAATCCATGCATTGACTGTCCCTTTTGTGCGAGAAAGCGGAAAGGAAGCCAGGTTGATCGATCGTCTAGACCTTCCAAACAGTGCGTGTAACAACGACAAACTTTCACGCTTTTCAGGGCCCCGACTTCCCTCCACCACCCGCGCCCATCCTCCGATCTCCTTCGGATTCTTTACAATTCCCCCTTCTTACCGTACGACGCTAAAGTGACGTAGTTTTTCTCCGCGCACTGTGCTTTTATTAGAGGCGCAAGCTCGGAGAACGCAGCGGTGATGGTGATATTCACAGCCGAAGAGCGGGAAGACAGGGCCCGAACGGGGAAAGAGGCATTGTGCCAGCCATACCCAAGCGGTGTCGCACTTTCTTGATCTTCCACCTGAATGTGCAGGTTGTTCCATTGCCTGACAAGGGGTAAGGAAGAGAGCTTAAGACACAAACAATTTAACGTTTATTGTCCCCGAAAATCCGTTCAAGATTCAGACAAAGCTGAGAGACTACATAAAGGCGAAATGCTGAGATCAAGCTGCATAAAACGTACACGGTGTAGTAGTTGGGATTGTAGTAGGAAAATAGCTGCGACAACGTGACGCTTGAGGTGCTCTCATCCAGAGAAAGGGTGGAGCTTTGGTAGCGCACGATTGGACGTCGGGGTACAAGGAAAAAGAGCAAAAGGCCGAGGAGAAGAAGGAGGATAAATGCCCTGCTCAAGCTGAAACAACGGCGCTTGGGTCGGAGAACACGAGTCGCGGGTGAGGAAGAAGCAGCTGCCGTTGTGGCAGTGGAGGTGGAAGTGGTGCTTTTGGTCCCATCTGCCGGCACAGCCACATAGTAGTGGGAAGACGAAGGATTTGAGGAGGACATCGCCTGTACATCGCGCCGTATGAGGGTTTTAAACAATGAGATCCGGAGTGAAAGTTGGGCGAAGAATGAAAAGAACGCATGGCCCACAACTATGAAAGGTTCAATGTCCAACATCGGGTTGACATCAAAAACTAAACGTACAGGCAAAGCTATATAGGACACCACTTTAGCATAAATCCATGCCATGGGCACGTCGTTTTTCTGATGAAAGCTTGTCGAAAAGTCTGGTCCTCTCACGGAGCGGCAGGACGACCATCGTGGCCAGTGTTGAGGAGAGGAAGCGCTTGAAAAGAAAAAGGGCACATTTCATGGGCGCATATTCATAGAGGGACTCAAGCGTTGGTCAATCGACGGGGTGATACCCTGTACCGCACTGTTCTCGTTAGGACGTGCCAGTCCCATGCGCCCGGCTTGAAAACAAGGGGGCACTTTGCATCACATGCATGACGCCATCACCCATCAGGCAATAAGCAACCCCCTCCGAGAACACCCTTTCATGCATTGGGCTAACGGGGATATTTTTCGTGTGAGAACATTACGTTTCCACGTTAGATACGGTGTGTCACTCAAATTCTACAGCAGCGTGTTTCCAGATGTTGTGTCACATCAAGTCTATCTCTACAAGTTTCTGACGGCAGCTCTTTCCAATGCCCTTTGAACGGATCCACGATGATCTCTCACTTACTTTCAAATCTCCATACAATTTGTATCAGCTGCACAACAGCTAAGTTACGTCGTGTTTCCATCAAACCCATGCCAAAAGCAGCGGCTGGTACCCCCAAGGCTATCGCCAATAAAGCCAAAGCCAAGGGCCTACAACGCCTGCGATGGTATTGCCAGATGTGCGAGAAGCAATGCCGGGATGAGAACGGATTTAAGTGCCATACTATGTCTGAGAGTCACTTGCGGCAAATGCGGGTGTACGCAGAAAATCCTACACAGGCAAGCTCCGGCTTTCGGGTTCTGTTATCACACTGTCTCACTGCCCCTTCTGTTCAGTCGTGCCCGTTCTTTTCGTCTCACATCCCTTCTATTAAACCGTTCAGGTGATGGAGAAATTCAGCCAGGAGTTCGAGGAGAGCTACCTGGAGGCCCTGTCGCGTCTCCATGGGACCAAGCGGGTACCAGCCAATCAAGTCTATCAGGAATTGATATGCAACAAAACGCACATCCACATGAACGCTACCAAGTGGGATTCCCTGACCACTTTCGTCAAATATCTGGGCAAGAAGGGCATCTGCCTGGTGGACGAGACGGAGAAAGGCTGGTTCGTTCAATGGATCGATCGGGAGTATATGTTGAGGAGGGAGGAGTTGGAGAAGGCGCGCAAGGAAGAGGTGGAGGAGGAGGTTCGTCAGCAACGGTTGATGGCCGCGCGCGCGGCGGCGGCAGCAGCGGCTGCTGCTGGGAAGGGCGAAGAGAAGGGGGCAGAGGCAAGTAGAGAGTTGAAAAGGGGAGACGGGGAGAGCAAGATTGTGATCGGAGTGCACGGAGACTCTGGAGGAGGGGGAATTAAACGGGCGCGAGTGAATGTGTTTGAAAGGGAGGAGGAAGACGATGGCCTGGGGATGATTAAGAAGAAGGCGGTCGGTGAACAAGGTGGACTAGAGAAAGGAGGAGGGAAGAAGAGTGAGATGGAGAAGCTTATGGAGCAGGATGCGGCGCGTAAGGCTGCCGAGGAACGAGCACGCAAGAAGGAGGAAGGAGGGAAAGAGGGAGAGCGAACAGAGCAGTGGTTGGCGCGCGGTATCGTCGTCAAGATCATCAACAAGAGGTTGGGGGGTGGGAGGTTCTACAAAAAGAAGGGACGAGTGGAGAAGCTTCTAGAAGGAGGCTTTGTTGCGGAGCTGTGTCTCCTAGGAGATGGGGAGGGAGGGCGGGTGCGCATCGATCAGGAGGAGCTGGAGACAGTGATTCCTGCGCCAGGAGGACAGGTGATTGTGCTGAATGGGCGGGGAAGGGGGAAGGAGGGGGTGTTGATGGGGCTCGACGAGGAGAGGTACGCTTGCCGCGTGCGGCTGCGAGAGGGGAAAAGGGAGGTGGTGTTAGAGGGCGTGGAGTACGAGGACGTGTGTAAATTTGACAGGGACTGGCTTCTCGGGGAGGGGAGATGAGAGGTTGGCGTCGCGAGAAAAGAAAGCTGAGACGACGCTTTGGATCAGCGCTATCGACCCCCGTTTCTTCTTTTTCTCGCTCCACCCCCCCCTTTATCGACTCATGCTTTCCTTTCACACACGAATTCCCCGCCGCCCTCATATGACACACCCCACTCCCTCTCGAGCCCCCCTCTCAGACAAGGTCGTGGACGGACATGGGCATTTCATCGATCTGAGTCGAGTAGTACTGTTCGATGTCGCGCAGGATGGAGATGTCGTCGTTCCTGACGAAGTTGATCGCCACGCCCTTCCGTCCAAAGCGCCCAGACCGGCCGATCCGATGGATGTAGAGCTCCCGGTTGTTGGGCAGGTCGTAGTTGATGACGAGCGAGACCTGTCAACGCGACCGTGTGGCAGGGACCGAGGAGGGGGGCGAGCGCACAAAAAAGAATGAGGCAAAAAGATGTATTGCCTAAACGATGGGCGCGTCTCGTGACTGTCAAGTATAGTACGTGTGCGCTTGTTGCGGCGACTGCCTGCGACGTTCTCGAGTTAAAACTGTGGGAATAGAAGTCCCAGCACCCGGGCCTCGAAACCTTCTCTCCTCCCCTGTCCGACCCACACCAGACCCCAATTAGGGCAGAGACACCCTCAAGGCAGGTAGTCCATGCCGAAGGCCGCATCCCCGCCACGGGCAGGGAGCTCGCCTGCATCCACTCAATGTGTGACCCCACGACAGACCAGGCGCGCGGGAGACGACACGCCCCAGTCCCCGACCACGCCATCAAGCCAGCCCCCCCACCCACCTGCTGCACGTCCAGACCCCGGCCCCAGACGTCCGTGGCGATCAGCACCCGGGTCGCCCCCGACCGGAACTCCTCCATGATAGCCTCGCGCTCTTTCTGCGGCATGTCACCATGCATGGCCGAGACCGTGAAGTTCGCCTCCACCATCTTGTTGCGCAGCCAGTCCACCTGTGCCGTGGATCAAAGACAAGGGAACAGGGAGCATTTGTCGTGAGGCACGAACATGGCGTTGTCGTGCACGGACCAATAGCCCTGAGGCCGGTCTGAAATGAGGACCCGGCAATGAGCTTTGCCGACCGCCTGAAACGACAGATCCAAGCCCCTCTCGTCAAACAGTGTTGCGAGAATCAAACGCACACACAAAGGTGCGAAGGACGTCCCCAATATCCCGCCTGCCCACCTTCTTCCGGGTGTTGCAAAAGATTACGGCCTGCGTGATGGTGAGTGTATCGTACAAATCGCACAAGGTGTCGAACTTCCACTCCTCCTTCTCCACCGCCACGAAAAACTGCTTGATGCCCTCCAACGTGAGCTCGTCACGCTTCACCAGGACCTTGATGGGCTCGTTCATGAACTTCTTGGTCATGTCCAGTACCTCCTGGGGCAGGGTGGCGCTGATCAGCACCACCTGCGTGGTCGGAGGGAGGTACCGGTAGATGTCATAGATCTGCTCCTTAAAGCCTTTGTTCAGCATCTCGTCCGCCTCGTCGATCACAAGCATCTTCAAAGATTTTGTCTTCAAGTTCCGCCGTCGGATCATGTCAAAGACCCGGCCCGGCGTCCCGCTCACCACTTGCACACCGTAGTCCAGGCGGCGGATGTCCTCCCCGATGCTCTTCCCTCCGATGCAGGCGTGGCATTGCACGTTCATGTAGTCGCCCAGGGATAGGATGACTTTCTGCGTCTGCTCGGCCAATTCCCGGGTCGGGGACAGGACCAGGGCCTGCGTGTCGTTGCTGCTTGTGTCCAGGCGCTGGAGGATGCCCATGGAGAAGACCGCGGTCTTCCCCGTACCCGACTGGGACTGAGCGATCACGTCGTGGCCTTTGATGATGGGCAAGACGGCCCGCTGTTGGATGGCAGACGGCTTTTCGAAACCGTAGTCGTAGATGCCTGGTGAAGGGAGAAAGGAGGATTCAAGGCGGACAGGTGCGTGCCTTTCTTGTCAATCACACAGAGACATCCGGTATTTGTCATCAAAATACCTGCACGCAATGCGTGATAGATTGCCGTGGGAGCAACGTTACACCGCATAATGCCACTCCTTTGTATCTTTCCGACAACCGGACCTCTATCTCCTTTCTCTTCCATCCCCTGAACCTCCCATGATTAAGACCAACACGACCCACCCCGAATCTTTCAAAAAGTATCTCCACGCCAACGCACCTCGTAGGAGCTCTTCACGTAGGCCCATCGCCTCAAATGTGGGTTTGACAGCTACATCCTTGGTGACGGTGAACTCGACCTCCTCTGTTGCGTCAAATTGGATCTCCTCCTCCGATCGACCGCCTCCTGAGGCTCGTTTCCGCGACATAGAAGCTAGGCCTTTGGTGAGAGAATGAGAAAGAAGTTAGATGTAAAATTGAACTTCGTTTGTCGAATTTCAGAGGTAGTGCGCGGTGCGTGCGCAACGAAGGACCGTCTGCGACAGTCGGAGAGAATTGGGGTAGCCACTAGAGTAGAAAACCTTCACTTTCCCGCCTGAGCACCGTTTCTGGAAAGGATCTGAAGATTGAGATATGATTTTTCGAACTTGCACCGATGTGGCCCTCGTGTAGAAGATGAGGCAGAGTGGATATAGTGCCACTGAAGACATGCAGCAAGCTACCGAACAACGCGATAATGGAGACTAGCGCGTCTGCCATTGGCAACCGTGCTCGCCTTCACGTGATCTTACGTGTCGCGTCTCTTCATCTCCGTACACGAAGAATATTGGTATGCGCGTGCATTATGCTTTCAGTACGTGTAAATGAGAGACAGGCAATGCCACACTACCGGCGCAGGACATGTTATCCTCATCCGGGTCGCTTTTCTTGCTCTATGCAAGGAAAGGGGCGGAAATGATAGAGATTGATAAATTGATCGACGCGGAAGAGTTATTACTCTGCATGACAATGAAGTGTGCTTTTAAAGTTTTGTTTATCGAGAGGCCTCGTGCGAGAAATTTTTGTCGCAGCATGATTGACTTGTAGGATAGATACTAGCTGGACTGGTCTTCGACATCCCCACACCTCCTGCCAAACGGAAAAAAAAAGCATCTGTCGGCTGCAAACAGATTGCGACTACTTATAACTTCAAACTATGCTATAAGTGTCCTTTTCTTTCTTTCTTTTCTTTTCCTTGCCGTCCTTTATGCCTCACAAGGGTACGGGCCTTCCATCTATGACGGAGCGCCCGCAAGCCTGCGCAACACGCGTGCTATTTATACTGTCCTCACACGTTATGGTTGGTGCGCTTTTCCCGTTCAATATCTTTCCGAAGTCTTCCACCTCCATGACGTAGGCACGAGCAAAGCGCTCAGGGAAAGAATGCACAGGATTGGCATGCGCGATGCCCCCCGCCGCCGTCACAGAGACGACGTGCGTGTTCAGTTCGTTTTTTATATACAACATACCTTCAGTCCCGCACACCTCTATGCGTTGGTCGTACCCGTAGGGCGAAGAACGACTCAACTCAATGCTCGCGAGGACGCCGGAGGGGAAGTGAAGGAGGCAGTGTGCGGTGTCAATGATGCGGTGGGCGCGGAGCGAGGGGTGAAAGGCACTCCCAGTGGCGTAGACGGAAGATGGCGTTTCTTGAAGTAGGTGCATGATGAAGTCGGCGTCATGCACCTGCGGTGTAGAGGAGGGGAGGGATAGGAGGAGGAAGCGAGTGGGTCTCTAACATGTTGGGCTCATTCTGCTCCCCGTAGCTTTCCCTCCCCATTTTCTCCCCCTCTTGGCGCACCCACCACCAAGTCGTGGAAGATGTCCCCTCCCAGCCTCAAGAACTCCAGGGAAGGAACGGGATGGTCCCGGAATACCGCCCGGACGGATCGGATGTCTCCTATCTTTCCTTCTTTCACGGTTTGAAGGAGCTGCACGTAGCTAGGGTCTATCCTCCGCTGAAAGCTGCAGTAGAGCGGGACGTTTTTCTCGGCGGCCCACTGGTAACATAGGCGTATGTCGTCGGTCTGGATGGCTACGGGTTTCTCAATCCCCACAGCGAGACCCGCTTCCATCGCCTCTTTGATGCTCTCAGTGTGCAAAGGCGTCGGCGTACAGATCCAAACTGCTCGCACGTCAGGGAGGGCGCGAAGGGCGGTAGAGAGGTTTGAGAAGGCTGGTGCGTGATATTGTCGTCCGAGCTCGGCTGCTTTCGCCTCGTCAGCATCGACAATGCCGGCGAGCGTAGAGGTCCGGGAGCCATAGAAAGCGGCCGCTCGAATAGTTCCCATACGCCCGGCACCAATGACAAGGATTTGATGGCGTGGGTGGCTTGACGGCATGGAGCTCGTGGAGGAGGAACGAGAAGATACAGGGGACTTCCATAGAGAGGAAGAAAAGCCTTGACTCGGGCGGCGGAAATGTGCACTACCCCTACTCATTAAGATGGCCTCAAGGTGACGGAAAGAGAAGCGTATCATGACACTTCGATGAAAAGCTGTATCAAGAAAGTATGAAAGCATAAGCCGTGGGATGGATGAAATAGAGGAAGGAGAAGAAAAACTTGCTCAACTTGCGCTGTGCCACTTCTAATACCGCTCCATGCAGTGGAACGGCTTTCTATCAAAAAAAATATGAATTTAACTCGGGAAACATAGGGGAGCATAGCCTAAGGACAAAATGGCAAGGGAGAGAGGGAAAGAGGAGACGAGGAGATCGAGGTCGTCTCCATGATCGTGTCTGCTTGGGGCGTTACCGCGTCCTGCGATCCAGTCTCTCTTTTTTCGATACCTAGAGCCCACACAATTACATGACATCCACGCACGCATTCCTGGCCACGGTCTGCAACATGCTCGGGGCCCTGGATGAGAGTGTTGGCTTTCATATGGCAGGGGCGAGTTCTTGAAGTGCTTCGAGCGATCATCAGCGAGCCCCGAAACCTTAACCCTCCTACATCGACCGACTCCCAACCATAAACACACGATCCTCAGTTTTGCATAGGGCCAAGGTCCAAGGATGACAAGCATATGCGAAGAATGCGAAGAGATGCCGGCCGCGATGCGCTGTGAAGACTGTGACTTGATATACTGCCTGCCATGCGCCAAACACTTCCACGCGAAGGGGAATCGAGCAAAGCACGTCCTTGATTTTTTCCCTTCTCAGAACTGTGGCAATCTTGCTCAAGACGACGGGACTGAGTCAATGTTATCAACGTCATCCTCGCTAACGCGGCGCAGAAGTGGCAGTGGCGCGTTGCTTGGTCCTCCCCTGCGCCAGACCACGCCCCAGTCCCAACAGAAACGACGGTCACGCTTACCTCTTGGCATTCCCACAGCGAATATAATGGCAGAGAACGCAACAACTCAAACAGCTGTAGTGAAATCAGTGACAGGGCCTCAATACCCTCAGACTACCGTCCTGGGGGTAAATCAGAACCATAATGGAGGAAGCGGCCGACGAAGCAGTACCTTGAAGACACCCACGACCACCGCGACAGAGAGCCACGCCTGCCGAATGTCAGGTTCCAACCTAGGCCAGGGCCCCGACTCGTCTATATCCTCGATGAAATGGAGCGCGAGCGATTTTGTTGTGGGGAGGCCCCTCGGCCGGGGAAAGTTTGGCAACGTCTATCTAGCCAGGGAATCTCGAACGAGCAAGTCGGTCGCGCTCAAAGTCATCTTCAAGAATTCCTTGACAGGCGGCAAGTCATTTAATCTTCTGCGTCGGGAGGTCGAGATCCAAATCCGTCTCCGCCACCCCCACATCCTCCGCCTGTACGGCTACTTCCACGACCCCAAGTCTTGCTTTCTGGTGCTGGAGTGGGCCTCGGGGGGGGAGCTCTACAAGCATCTGAAGGCGCTCCCGGAGAACAGACTGGAAGAAAGCTTGGCAGCCCAGTACATGCGTCAGGTTGCCCTGGCCGTTCAGTACCTGCACGCCTGCCACGTGATCCACCGTGACATCAAGCCCGAGAACCTCCTCCTTGCCGGCGATCTCCCTCCCTCCGCCGCCCCAGCCACAGCCGGTAGCCATGGCCGACGTTCGAGTGGAAGCACGGGCGTGGGCGTGGCAGGCGTCTTACCCGCGGACCATGTCCTCAAACTCTGTGACTTCGGGTGGGCGGTCCATGCACCCCCCCCAGACCAGCACTGGCGTCAGACCTTATGCGGGACGGCCGAATACCTCTCTCCCGAAATGGTAGCGGGCAAGCCCTACGACTACACCGTGGACGTGTGGGCGCTTGGGATCTTGGCCTACGAGTTGTTGCAAGGGAAGACGCCCTTTTATGTGCCAGAGGGGGAGAACAGGGGGGCTGTGTCGATGGATAGGGGCGAGGGACGGGAAGGAGGGGGCGGTGGCAAAGGGGTCGGTGTGGCAGCAGCGGCAGTGGCAGCAGCTACCGAGGACGGAGATATGAAGAAAGGGCGAGAGGAGGTATATGCCCGGATCGCTGCTTATGAGGGTGCATTGACGTTCCCACATCCTGTCTCGGTGGAGGCGCGCTCCTTTGTCAACGCCTTGCTGGTTCCTGACCCGCAAGACCGCGTGAGTCTGGACGCGGTCTTGCGGCACCCATGGCTAATGGAGGAGGAAGACGTGTAGGAAAGGGGGAGATAGACGGGGAGGGATGACTAGAGATGTAAACTAGTAGCAATTTAAACATTTTAACAAAGCAGAAATTCATGCAAGTATCGCACATCTGTTTGCGTTGCGAGACCCCCCGAATCTGGCATCTACTCCTATCCTCACCCAGGTCTCTCGGCTCGGCTCGTCTTCATTCCCTTCACCCTGACGTCGTGATGACGCCCAGAAACGGATTCAGAGCGCAGGGCTTAGACAGGGGAAGGCCTGGTAGGCATGGCTAGCCATGAAGGAGAGGCAGCCGCCTTGCCGAGGGGACTGTGACGGCGCGGGATAACAGATACAGATAAAAGCAAGCGTGGCAGAAGCTGGGCGAGTGCGGTTATACCGTCGTTTTCGTTAAGCCATTGTCCCCCTCCCTTAGTATTCTTGACCGATCCCTAGCCCTCCGTCGGCCCGAACCCATTGTTGCCATGCTTTCCTCCCCTTCTACCACCCCTCGCCCAACAGCTCCCCTCCGTCGCCATCCTGTCCGTCCAAGGCTTCGTTTCATCCTCCCTATAACAATTTGATCCGAGAATATGCGCCGTCTTCCCTTCGAGAGCACGCTCCTCCGCACGTCTCAAACATGCCTGAGGGGTACATACTTCTCCAACGCAACTCTCCCACCCCCCATCCCCTCCCGTGGCCCTTTGCTTTCCACTTATCCATTGTCCAGTCTATTTTCAAACCGTTGAAATATTTCCATACGTGCTTCTTCAAAATTAAATTATCAAAAGACCCCCGTCCTGAATTGAGGATACGGAGAGTCATTCCCTTGTTTCCCGTCGACCGCCATTCCCGCCATATCCACTGTTCTCCGCCGGCTCGTCCCCTTGTCATATCTCAAGTGACCGACTGAGGGGGAAAAGGGGCCGCTCATCGTCCCTCCCAGCCGCGACTTTTGTACACTGGTGCTGTCGTTGGTGCTGTTGTTGGTGCTATGCCGGGCTCAATGCCTCGCATTCCACATTACCTGTCCCCTAAAGTATTTCTCCTCTCCGTCCAACTCCCTCGCCTCCATGCGCGACAAGCGACTATGGACGAGGGAGCCTGGCGGCCCTCTCTGGCCCTCGCGTTTTTCGAACGCCTCCAATCTCTCACCCCTCGCTCCCCATTCCTACCATTCAATTAACCGCTCCATCCTTTGCGCTCACTCCGGCTACCGTTCCCGCCTGCTTTTCCTCCCTGTCTGCTTCCCGACGGCCTTCCCCTCCTCCTAGTCCTTTGGGGCGTGTTGGATCAATGTGATGGCGTCGCCCTTCAATAAAATCCTGCCCAAAGCCTTCCGTGTCCCCTTCTTGCTGTCCACCTCCTCTGCCTCATCCAACACCACGTTCATGTACTCGTCGAAGCCGATCAGCTTCCCCTCCATGCGTACACTCGTCTGCTCGTAGAGCCAGACCTGCAGCCGTTGTTTCCCTTGCAACATCCTGAAGATCACCGAGATCGGCTGGGTCATAACCTTTTTAACCTTGCTGCTCATGATGCTCAGATATTGTTTGCGAAGCTAGTGCAACAAATGAACAACTCAAAGAGGCTCCTTGGAAAGGATGAAATCGACCCGAATAAGGGGGCCTCAGTCGATGGAGGCAGGAGGCTTCTCGCGTGGCTCCCTGACCACACACCTGTGCCAACAACACAAAGGGTAGGAGCAGAGTGTGAGATTTTCCCGCACGGTGCAGTGTGAGACGGATGGCAAAGATTGCAATGAGATAGGCGAGTGGCGTCAGAGCAAGGCATAGCCAACCCCGAAAAGGGTCAGAACGTGACAACATTTGAGCATCTGCTCAGCCACACGAATAAATATGTCCTTGATGCCTCGTACAATGCGGGTCTGGACAACGACACAAGGCCTGCAAAGGACGTGCGCCCGCGCGAACCAAGCGAGAACGCGCCCTGCATATCCTTGCTGTCTCTGGGGAAATGTGATAAACCTGAACAGCACGCGCCCAGCCCTCGAAACACATGTAGAAAAGCATTTGGTTGCACGTGGTTACTTTCGGTTGCTGTGGTTGAAGGGTAGGAAAGGAGAGCAGTGGTTAATGGTGATGTTGTCCCGTGAGAGCAACCCTTCTTCTCTGAAACACACGCACCATCAGGTGGAAGGTAAACTACACATGCTAGAGCCCCCTCGGTTTAAGACGACACCTCCTCTGACCACCTCACCTGCGAGCAAGAAGAAGTCAAAATTCATGCCATCATGCCCCAGGCGCGCGGCTTGGCATGGGGAAATCTCGAGAGAATGGCGTGTTAAATCTCCCTCACATGAAATGTTCAGCTCACGAAGAAGGAAGAGGAGGACCAGCCCGGTGCGAGTCTCGTACCTTTGGTACATGCATGCCAGGCAGGCAGGAAATGAAGGATAGTATGCCCGTGATCGTCTCTCAAAGCGGTGCCACGAGCGCAACGTGACTGCTCGTGGCCGCGGTCGAGTAAGAGGGATCTTCCTAGCCGGGCGCGAGCTCCATGTCAGCCCCTCCGGCGACGAAGGCGAGCATTTCCCTGCCCGCTTCCAAACCCTGCGTCCGACATTTTTTCTGTACGTTCCAGTGTCGCCTCGAGCCTAACGCCCCCAATACCATGCGAAAGCTACCGTGTGGGCCTCGGCAGCATTTTTCCCGTGTCGCTCGTGGCTCGGATTGGTTCTTATAAGTCCACCGAGCCTCCCACTTGACGAAGCATTCTCCGCCTGGGGCGGAGAACCCTGCCTCCGCCCCCAAACCTTTTCCGTGTTTATCATGAAGGAATTATGGCGCATGCCTCCACAGCGACCATACAGTCTGTTTGATCATATCCTTTATAGAAGATTCCTGCTCTGTCCCATGACTTAAGACCCCCGCATTATGGAGCATCTGGTCGCAACCGGCGCCATTGCAAGGCAGGAACACAGCGAGCGCTGGTTCCACAGCCCTGTCCCGCAGGCTCGGTATATTACGATATAGGCTCCCTGAGATAGGCTCCCACTGTCATCTGGCACGTTCACTTAAGTACTTTTCCTGTCTCCTAAATCCTCACAAGCGCAGCATTGCCTCAGCTTCTTCCCTTGGACCGGCTTTGTTCCTACCAGCGAGGCAGAGTAGTTGGCTCGACGCTTCCTCTCTCAGAAAAATGCCTAAGTTAACGAAGCGAGAGCAAGAGAGGGCCCTGGCACAGGCCGTTGCCGCTGATAACAATGGAGATGGAGCTTCCTCTCCGCCATCCGCGGCTCCCACTGCCTCCCAGTCTCATTTCACGGGCAGATCCCTGCACCTCCCTGCGGCCTCGCACCTCTCAGCCCAGGTCACGGGGGCTTCTTCGCCCTTCGACAACCAGTTTTCGACGGAAGAAATTGCCAGCTTGATGGCTGACACGGCTTCCTTCGATGTGAACGCGGGAGGCGAAACCTCCACCCCTGTCCTTCCTACCTCCAGGGCAGGGGCAGGAGGAAGGAGGTTGGGATGGCCGGGTCCGGGGGAGGATGCCGGAAACGGGGTGGAAGATGCGAAGAAATCTACGGTGCCTTTGATCATGGACGGTATGGGATACGTCGGCAATGGAGGAGCTGAGGCGGGAGGGTTCAAGAGGAAGGCAGAGGAGGCGTTTGGTGGAAGAGGAGGAGGAGGAGGAGAAGGGGAGGGCGACCCAGGGGCAAATGCGTGGGAGGAACTGAGCCAGCATCCCAGATCTCAAGCTCCTGTCGTCAACGGTCGCGTGCGTAAGACACCAGTCCGCCCCACGGTGGGCGGCAGCAAATGCGGCGCGGGGGCCGCTACCCCCGGCTCAGCGGATAAGTCTTCCAAGGGCTTGCGGCACTTCAGTCTTCAGGTGTGTCGGAAGGTGGAGGAGAAAGGCCGCACCAACTACAATGAGGTGGCGGATGAATTGGTGGCAGAGGTGCTGGCGCAACGCGCCGAGCCCTCGGGGACGGGTCCGGTGGAGAAATACGACGAGAAAAATATCCGGCGCCGAGTCTACGACGCTCTGAACGTGCTCATGGCCATGGACATCATCAGCAAGGAGAAGAAGGAGATCCGATGGAAAGGCTTGCCGTCCAATGCCCAGCATGACCTGGAGGTCCTGCGCCGGGACAAGCGCCGGCTGGAGAGCAGCCTTGCCAAGAAGCGGGAGCTCCTGCAGGAGCTCATTCTCCAGCGCATCGCTTTTCAACGCTTGATGCGTCGGAACAGCGAAAGGGAAGAAATGATGGCCACGACCACGTCAAGTGCAGCGGCAGCAGCAGCGGCGGCGGAGGCGGCTGCCGCCGCTGCCAACGCCTCGGCCGGGACGGGCTCCTCAGCCAGGTCCTCTCCCTCTTCTTCCACAGCGACCGCGCGTGCTGCTGCGGCCGCCGCCACTGCCGCCGTCCAAGCAGCTGAAGACGAGGAGCAACGGCGTGTGCCCTTACCCTTCATCATTGTAAACACGCACTCCCAGACCCTGATCCATTGCGAGATGGCTGAAGACCGGTCCGACGTGTTTTTTAATTTCTCCGCCCCCTTCGAGTTGGCAGACGACAACGAGATATTGAGGCGGATGCAGCTCCAGAGGGCCTCGGTGGAGGACGTGGAAGCCTTTGTTCCCGAGCATTTGAAGGCCTATGTGTCCGACTCGGTGTATGAGTAGGGGAAGGGGGTGGGCCTCGGAAGGACGCGCGCGGGATCGAGAGCCGGAGGGGAAATGGCCCGGCTGTGATCAGGAGCGGCAGTGAGGTATCAGAGGTGGAACGGAAAGGGAAGAAATGATGGCCACGACCACGTCAAGTGCAGCGGCAGCAGCAGCGGCGGCGGAG
>Ga0102934_1001460_pt1 | contig 16569 bp, 16 predicted proteins | sample SalPonR2_A_D1_MG_FD_78175 | JGI IMG/M metagenome (GOLD analysis project Ga0102934, IMG submission 78175) | Salt pond soil microbial communities from South San Francisco under conditions of wetland restoration - Salt Pond MetaG R2_A_D1_MG | ecosystem: Environmental > Aquatic > Marine > Intertidal... | reverse complement strand
GCCGCTTGAAAACGTGACGCTGCCGTCGAATTTGGCGCACTTGACGTTTGGCTACTTCTTCAACCAGTCGCTCGAGAACGTGACGTTGCCGCCGACGTTGACGCACTTGACGTTTGACGAACTTTTTAATCAACCGCTCGACAACGTGACGTTGCCACTATCATTGACGCACTTGACGTTCAGTACTTTCTTCAATCAGCCGCTCGACAATGTGACGCTGCCGTCGACGCTGATATATTTGACGTTTGGTGTCTTCTTCAATCGGTCGCTCGACAATGTGACGCTGCCACCAAAGTTGACGCACTTGACATTTGATCGCCGGTTCAATCAGCCGCTCGACACCGTGACGCTGCCGTCGACGCTGACGCACCTGACTTTTGGTTGCCACTTTAATCAGCCGCTCGACAACGTGGCGCTGCCGCCGACGTTGACGCACTTGACGTTTGGCGGTTGCTTCAATCAGGAGCTCGACAACGTGACGCTGCCGCCGACTTTGACACATTTGACGCTGTCCGAAAAATACAATCGATCATTGGACTGTCTGCCATCGCATGTCACTGTGACACGACAATAAATGACTACTGTCACGTCAAATCCGCAAAAATGAACAACGAATGATTTTATTTCCGAGTGAATATTTTAATTCGTTGAATTTATCGTCCAAAATTGCCAAAACGACGCTCGACAACGATAACCGCCTGTCCAACCATTCACCAAAATGAACCGTGAACAATTTACCGCATTTGTCGACCAGCTGACCGCGCCGTACGCCGGCAATGTGCTCAACTGCGAGCCGACCGGAGAAGACCTGATGGTATCGTTTCTCCAAAACCGCGAAATGTTTCTAGCGTACTGGGAAGCGCACCAAGACGACCAAGATTTCATGCTCAAGCAGCTCGAGCGCATGCGCGTCTTCGAATCGCCTGACGAAGACGAATTCGTGCCCGCCATTGTTCGCTGCATTGCCGAGCATTCCGAGCGTGGCAGCCGCTTCGCGGACATGATGAGTCTGTTGCGACCGAAAGACTTCGGCATCCTGCAGCCTGCGGAGGCGGCGCGCTGGATTTTGGTTGCGCACAGCGTACGCGATCCCGAGGTTGCAGAGCAGGCCGAACAAGAGCTGGCGCGCTGGGCGAAGAAGCTGTTTTGCAGCAACGGCACAGGGCGATTACTGGCGAGCCTGTGGTACGCTTCGGCAGAATTGAAGAGAGGGCACTTGAAAGAAGGCTCCGGGTCCGCAGACGAGTGGATCAATGCTTGTGAGCGCGTTTTCCAAGAATATCAACCGTACGCGCGACAGTTTTAGGCCACAGAGAAAGAATTGAGCTGGGCGGTTGGGCAAGTTTTGTGGACTTCTGTCTCAATAAATTGCTGATAAACAGTTAGTTGTCTTCGCATTCCCACTAATTGCTTACTCGCGAAATTAAAACTGCTTTATGCCACCGCCTACTCTTACCAACGATAACTTCAAGGTTGACCGGCTGACCGACCTTGCAAACACCATGAACACCATCATTCCACTGGCTGCCGCTTCTGCTTTTGCAGTGTTCGCCACCAAAGCTCACTTCGAAAAAACACCGACAGACGAGCCCAGATACGGAACAAAGTGGCACCAGTTAGTACACACAAAGAAATTGCAAAGCTGGCACGGCACGGTGGAGTCAGGAGTTGTCATGACCGACAAAGGACTGGCGACCATCCACGGATTCAAGTGCCACAGGTGCGGGTGCTTTGGTGCACACCATCGGGCAGAATTGATCACAGACTACGACCCGGAGACCATGCGGACCACGGCGTGGATTGACGAGAACAATTGGCAAGGCCCGAACTTGAAATGAATTCCCGCCAGCCGTCGTAAAATTCAATCGCCGTGCCCCTTAGAACAACGAGGTCCGCCCCGACAAACAACCCCACAATGTTCACACTGCAGCTCTGGTTCTGGGCGGCGCTGTTCAGCGCTGCCGGCATTGTCCTCTTGACGTCGGCGATACACAGCTCGCGACGGCGCCAAACGACGTTTTCGCTCCGTTTGACGCAGCGCGAAACTGCCATCGAGGCGCACAAGCACGCGTTCCGCATGGGCTCCACCGCCGCCAACGTTCTCCGAGCCGCCAAGATGCACTGGTTCGACTACCACAGCAGCGAGACGGGCGTGTAAATGAAAAGTTCATTGATTGCTATTTACAGTGCGCCGAACGACACAGAGTGGTCCAGAAAAATGTCCAGCCGGCGCTCGAACTCGGCGTAGGTGTACAGCCCGTTGTACAACGTCAGCTCCCACGAGCAGGTCGAAGCGCGCGGCAGCGCCCCGCCGTCGCGCAAGTTGTCGGTGATTCGCACACAAATGGCGCCCTGGCCAGACCTGCGCAAGAACTGCCTCGACTTTTTGGCCAAAAGCTCGGCCGCCGGCAGCATGTGCCACTCCCGGGCCACCTCGTCGGCGTCGACAGAGAGCAGATTCTCCCGCGCCGCTGCAAACTGGCCGGCGTCCAGGTGCGGAACAGCGAGCGACTGCGTCAGTATGTCTTCGTTGACGGCGGCAAGCAGACTTTTTGTGTCGATCGCGCTCCTGGACAGGCCGGTGCACGCTTTGTACAGCTGCCGACGTTGTTCGGCGGTTCGGGTGCCGATGTAGACGTACAAATAACAGACCATAACGCACTTGCGCAAAAGTGAGAACTGCTCTTCAATGTCGTCGTCGTCGTCGTCCTCGTGGCTCGGATCGGCAAGCTCCAGCACTTCTTCTGTCTGCTCGTCGTTCAGCTTCAGCATTGCGATGCTGGCCTCCTGGAACAAAGTCCACGACTGGCCGAAACAAATGACCGACCGCGCGAGTCGCTCCCAGTGGACGACCTCCTCGGCGCGCGGCGCAAACAGCAGACACACGGCCTGAGGGTTGTTCCAGAATTCGGTGTTGTCAAATTGTTGCTTGTAGAACCCGTCCGTCAGCATGAGAATCGACGGCCGCGGATCGCCCATGTACAACAACGGCGCCGCATACTTTTTCAGTTTCTCTAGGAACGTAGACGATACTCTTTCGCCGGTGGTGGTGGTTGTGCAGTCCGCGTGGCGTAGACAAAAGCCCAGCACGTCAGCGACGCGGCGCGGGCCAACGTCCAGGCTGGACACTTCTTCGTCCGTCATCAGGGAGAGCATGGTGTTTTCTCGTGTGCAACCGGCATCCAATCTGGCCTGCAGCGTGAAGTTTGGCGCCGCGCACAGAAGCTCCGGGTCTACGTTGTACGGCAACTTGAACGACATTGCAACGGCCTTTTGCAGCAAAAGCAGAAAAATCTGGCGGTTGAACAGCGTGCCGAGGGTGCACGGCACAGGGTCGAGCTCGTCGGCAGAATTCCAGCGCATAACTCTGCTCTTCAGAATCAGATTCTGCAGAAACAGCATGGTCGACGGAGTCGAAAGGCTCCTCAGTGCAGTCTGGTGCACTCGGCACTGACTATGAGAAACCTGTGAACACATGTCGCAGTCGACCGAAACTTTCCGCAGCGACAGCATGCTGGTCTGTTCGTCCAGGACAAAGGCGGCATGCCGTGGCAAGCACTGGAAATACAAATCCAGGGCCTCTCTCCACAGCCCCGGGCCAAAGCCTTCTTCTCCGGCAAATCGGAGGTCGATGAACGGACTGATGACTCGGCCGTGCGCTGTCATCAACGCAGGAAAAGAGAACCGCGAGAACGCCAACGCGATGTCTGGCATGGCTACCGGACAGTCGACTCGGTCACGCAGCGCAATTGGCATAAACGCCGCCTGTTTTTCCTCCGGTATAATGAAATCCAATGCCTCGTGCACAATCTGTGCCTTGATTTTGCGGCAGGATACTTTGAAGTAATCGGCCACGGTCGAAACCTGAGAGCTCTCCGCGCACGCCGGATAGATCTGGTCCAAGCTGGTCCACTTTTCAGGCGACCACAGGTACTTTCCGCGATCGGCTTTCAAGCAGTTGATGGTGTTGCGAAGAGGAAATGGCACCGACGGTATCCAGACGCTTTTGATGCGGTCTGCTATTTGACAAATGAAAAATCCGCACAGAGACGCGCAAACGTCTTTCACAAAATCGAAATCGAAACATTTTCCGTCTCCTAGAGCGATCTTGACGCCAGAGTATTCACACGCCAGTGGCAGGAACAAACACTCCAGATCCTCCAAAACGACCACCGAGCTCATTCTCGGAGAAAAGATGTAGCACGCTGCGAGTGTCAATTTGAATGACTGTTCTTTCCCGTAGATTGGCGCGTAAGTGTGATACAATACGTACAACGCCGAAACCAGTTCGACGCAGTGAGCACGTGCAGCTTCAACCAAGCAATCGGTAAGCTTGATGACATTTGATCCGTCGGTGAACAACTTTTTTTGTTGCGAAATGTGCAACGAGTTTCTCAACTCGTATCCTATTTTGCCAAAATAGTCCTTGTTTGACATACTTGCAGTTGGAAAGACCAGTTTGACACCTTGCGGTGCAATTCTGAACGAGTAATTCAAGTGACGCCAAGGATACAATCCATTGAAAACGATGCGATTGGCCATGGACGGCAGGAGGCTGGTCATTTCGATCAACGCAGTCGTTATATACGAATCGACCCCGCTGTCGGCGAATTTCGTGGAAAGAACGAACGTATCCGAGAGTTGCACGGTGCAGTCGCTGGCGTCGTAAGTCCGCACTCTGGATTGCACAAAAATTTGGCGTTGCGAGACGAGCAGAAGGTTGTCGTAAACCGGAAACTTTGGCTTTTTCAGGCATTGCACCATCGAGAAAATCAGCGCGCATTGGTAGAGATGCATGACGGCAAAGTCTGTATCGCCGTCTTCGCATGCATCGGCAAGTTCCTCGGTGTAATGCAAAAACAAAGCCACCATGGATTCCCAGTTGCGCATGAACAGGTCGTGCATTTCCAATATTTCCTGCTTTGTTTGCACGGGGCTGATTTCATATGTGTGCAATATGCGCTGCGAAGCTTCTTGTCTCGGGACGAATGCAGTGCCTGGGCTTCTGCTCTGTTGCTTTGCCGGACCTGTCCGATCAAACAATTCTCTGAACGAGACTTTGCAAGTGTCGCATTTCGTAAGGTCCGGACTGTGTATCATTGTCTGCAAGGTGCAAATGCGCGGACTGGCGATGTTGAAATCCAGAGCATCGATGCGCTCTTCACTTCCATGGACAATGTCGTAATGCACTTTTTGTCTGAAAGAATTACGAAGGTAGCACGCTATAGTGTCGGGAGATACTTCTTTCGTGTGATCGCAGGTGTCGGCGATTGCGAAATTGTGCAGATCGTCTCTTTCGACAGTCAAATCCAAGCCCGTGGGCTGGCTCGCTAAATCAGTTGTCATCAATGAAAATGCTACTTATGGTTCGAAAAAAGTGGTTTTTTATTGTAAAAAGAAAAAAATCAATTCAGTGAATTTATCTTTAAAATGCACCGCCGCGGCTGCATTATTGCAACTGCATGCGAACAACGCCGTATTTAGAATCAACAGGCTCGGAATTGTACGGAGCAGATGGCGAGAAGCCGGCGCTGAAGTTCTGGTCGGTGACGCGGTCTTGGTGCCCGGGAGTCTGAGAGCGGCGATGATTGTCAAGTTCGCGCAAGAAGCGCTCTGTCTCCGGGTCGGACTGCGAATGCATTCCCATGCGCTTGCGCGGCGCGTACAGGTTGAAACCGCTTTTCTTCTTCAGTCGGTCGATGTTCGACGCCGGCGCTGCAGACTCGAAAATCTGCACATTTCTCGGAACTGGGCTTCTCGAGTCAACCAGCTTGAACGGCAGTCCCGTCTGTTTCATGTAAACAGAGCGAGCATCGAGAGGCGCGCTGTGGGTGGCAGGCGCGCTGGTCTTCTTGCGGGACAGCTGTTTCTGCGGAGGCGCGTTGGACCGGGAAGGGGCACGCGGATCGACCTGCATGATGGCCGACTTGGCGTTGGCGCGGTCTGCCTCCATTTGGGCGCGCTTGGCCTTCTGCTGCAGCTGCAGGCGTTCCAGTTCGAACTGCTTCTTGTCCTTCTGGAACTGCAACTCGGACGCCATGAGCGTGTTTTTGGCGTTGGCGTGCGACACGGTGACGGCGTTGCCCATCAGCTTGAAGGCGTTCAGATCGCCGATGTTGAAGCCGCTCGTTTTGACGTTGTGCGACGCCAGTGCCGACAGGGAGTCGTCGTCGAGCTCCTCGTTGGCCTCTGCGAACTGGTGCAGGATCCAGGCCGTGTTGCGCTTGGCGAACTCCTTGCAGTTTTTGTAGTATTGGCGCTCTTTGGCGTTCAACTTGTCCTGCTCGTTCTGCTTGGCCGTGCCGGGCTTCATCGACTTGACTTTTGTCTTCAGCTCGTTCAGCGAGCGGCGCTCTTTGACCAGCTTGTCGTTCTCGGCAAAAATCTGCTCGCGCGAAATCTTGGAGCCGTCAATTTCCTGCTCGTCCCGCTCTCTGGCGAGGCGCTTGTCCTCGATGTCCTCGTCCTCGTCCTCGTCCATGCCAGACGCCGATTCGCCTTGCTCGCGCTCGGTGCTGCCACTCTTGGCGAGCTTGCTTTGGATGCTGTCGACCATCTGCTGGGTCTTGCTCGACGGCGTTTCCTCGGACGGGTTGGTATTATCCTCTTGAGTGCGCCGGGTCTTGCCGCGCAGCTCCTCGATCTCGGCCTGCATGCGCGCAATCCGCTTCTCGAGATCGCTCGACGGCACAATCGACGCCGCCTCTGTGTGCTTGACGGGAGGTTGGTTGTCTTCTTCCATTTCGTCTCGCGTGCGCTTTTTCGGCACGTTGGCCTTCGACGCGCGCTTCTCGCGCTCGTAGCGCTCGGCGTCGGCCTTCTGCCGGTCATACTCTTCGCTGGCGGCCTTGGACATGTTCAGCAATGGACTGTCCTGCTGTTGCTGTTGTTGGTGCTGTTGGTGCTGTTGGCTGTGTCCACTTCCGTGGTTTCCGGTGTACATGTTGAACACAACGGGGCTGGTGTACGGGTTCGGTGGGCGTTGTGTCCACTTGCCGTCTTGGTCCATGCCGCCCCGTGCGGCGGCGGCTTCTTCCTCTTGTTGTTGTTGCTGCTGCTGCTTGGCGGCCAGTTCTTCACGCTGCTTTTTAAGCTCGGCCATCTGGCGGTCGAGTTCGGATAAGTCACTCATTGTTGATGTTTCTGCTACAGAAGAGTTTGACGAGAACGTAACGACTCCGGGCTTTGATTTGCTGTTCTTTGCTGAGGGGTGTGTTGTTTCCGGGTCGCGGCGCTCATTTACAGTAGCCGGGCTTTTTTGTTTTTTCCGCTGCTGGCCCACACGCAGTCGTGCTTGCGCTTCGGCAAACCTGAGGAAGCGCTTTGCGATTTTAACGTCCTGTCGCTCTTCGTCCACGCGCGTGATCTTGGTGTGCTCTTTGAACTCCGGGTCGGCCGCCAGCGCCACGTGCAAGATCAGCTTGTCCTTGATGATCGGTCGGCCGTCTTCGGAAAGGTCCGGCTCGTGCATGATGCCCAGCGAGAAGCCCTTGTACTTGCCCTCGCGGCACAGGCGCGCCGCACGGTGGCCGTTTGTGTCCGGATTGAGACGCACGGTGCCGGCAATGCGGTTCTTGGCGTCAATCTCGACGCGCTCCACGGAGCCGACAACCTCGCCGCCGTGCTCAATGCGCACCGGAGCGCCGCAGACCGTGTCCAGCCTTTTTTTCATGTCGTCTATGGTCAGCAGCAGTTGGTCCTGTGATTCGCCCTCGGCAGCGGGCATCGAGAAGACGCCGTCGACCCGAACGCGCAGGTCGTCCGACTCTGAGTAATCTTCGTCTTCCTGTACGGACATGGTTGCGTGCAATTTAGTGTGCCGTTCTATGCTTTGTGAAGCGCGGTCGATTGGACATAAATATCGCCCGGTAATTTATTATGTCTACAGCTGGTAGCAGCGGCTCCAAGAAGAAAAAGCGCAAGCGAGAGCCGGAGAAGCAACCCCCGGCGGCGGCCAAGAAAAAGCGCGGGCGTGCTTCCAAGAAGAAGAGCGCCGTTGCGGCCGAGGAGCCCAAGCTTCCGTCAATGACAGCCGAGCAGTTTGCCAGGCACGCGAGAACAAAAGCAATCAGAGAGCGATTTGCACGGCTGGCGTGGTTGCTGGAGCACAAAGTGGACCATTATCTTCAGACGGCCGAGGATTGAGCTTTATTGACTAGTGCAAAGGGAAACGGCAGCAGTCTTCCTCGTTCGACGCCCTTTCAAGTTCGTCGTAATTCACCTTGAAATGAAAGACCACAGAGCTTTTTCGTGGGGTTTCAGTTGCCGCCGGGTTGTCTTCTTCGGGTTTCAACACCGACGTATAATGCAAGTCGCCAAGCTGGACGCCGGACTCTTTCATGCTTGTTTCCAGTGATCGAATCGTCGTCGCTGCTGCATTTACGAATTCTTCGCCCATCACGGCTTCGTCCTTTGTTGCTGTGATGCACGTTTTCACGTTGATCTGGCCTTCCTTGTCTGGAAGTTTGTCAGCGAGTGAAAATTGCACTTCTTCGGTGCCTTTGTCCAATGAAACCCAAATGAAATTTTCTGCTTGTGAAGGATGAAGCGTCATGGTAGGTTCTTTTTTGTTTTGGAAAGTGCCCCTTTCCAATGAGACTGCGGACATTTAAAAATTTGCACGAAGCTCCGTCGTTGAGCTGCCGCTCGTTGCGCAGCACAAAACAATGGTCTGCCGCTTGTTGCTCTTCATTTGCCTGATCGCACCATCGACAAAGACACTCGCCCGAGCACAGTTCTGCCACAACAACCACTCCGTGGCCCGCGAGTCACACGCGGCCTACATAAGCTCGCTCGGCAGCCAGACGCGCCAGCAATCAATCGAATTCCTCTACGGCTTGTGCAAGGCCGATGACAGGTGCCGCAGGGCGTACTACATGGACCTGGACGACGGCTCGGACGAAAAAAGCAAACACAAAGCTTTCGAATACCTGGTACGGCACTGGACGGCATCCGGCGGCAAAAGCCTGTCCAGCATCGCCGAAGCATTCTGCGAAACAACGGACCCGGAAACGCTGCGCAACAACCTCTGGGTGGCCAAAATGCGCCTCGAGGCCTACGAGTCGCTGACTGTGAGATGCGGCGCCAACGAACGCTTCGTGTTTGTGCCGTCTCGCATGCAGGGCCAGTGCATCTGCGCGGACGAGCACAACTGCCAAGAGAACGGCCACCTGGCGTCGGAACCGATTACGCTGTCTTCTGTGGCACTGGTGCTGACCAGCGTCATTGCGGCGGTCTACGTCTGCCTGAGGATACGCAATGATCAGGCGCTGTTCCGTGCGTTCAAGAAAATTGAAAAGCACTGCGAGCGCGGGTGCGTCGTCCGGCACGATTTAGCAGAATCAATAAAGAATTGAGCCTTTTCCGTTTGAATTCGCACGCGGGCCGAGCACACACGAAAGAATTCAACTTTGAACTTCAAAACATGCAACAACAGATAGACGAGGCAATGCTGGCCGAACAACACGAAGGCTTCGGATTTCAGTATCAACCGGAGAGCCAACTTGTTGTGTTCGCCAGGCTCGCACTGACGGGCGAATCTGAGAAGTTTACCAAAACGACATTTCAAGACGTTCTACAATCCGACTTGAAAACGCTGTCGGACACTTCTGTTGTAGTGAACTTCCTTGGTCGATACTTTGTCAAGGTGCACATCTCGGAGTGGGAGAAAATCCCGCAGCTCTTTGATTACATAAACGAGCGATATCCCGTTGCCATCAGGCCTCACTGCCTGCTGAAACATGCCGTGTTCAAGCCAGGAGAACCGTTCTCATGGCGCGCAATGGAGATCAAAACCATCGCAGCTCTGAGAGAACGAATGTGTGCCGAAGGCGACGACAGCATCAAAGAAATTGCCAATTGGTCTAATTACTGCAAACACTGGAACTGGCGCACCGAAGAAGGCAAAAGTTTCTGTTCGATGTTGCAAACCTGTTTTCATGGACGGCCATTCATTGACTACAAAGGATGCCCATACGAGTCGGAGAGCTTCGACGAAGTTTGCCGCGCAAAAAAAATTCTACATCGCGGATCGTGGAGTCGTTACGAACCGTCGTCTGCGTCCGTGGACGACAAGTTTTACGGTGAGTAAGCAGTTGCGCAATCTGTTCGAGTATAACATTCGACTAAAAGACGACGGCACACAAACCCCAGTACAAGACTGTCCTCTGAGAAACGACTACCCGCAGATATGGGCAGACCTGTCAGAGGGTCAACGAAAAATGATCACCGAATTTGCCGGGCGCTACGAGCTCTTGGACTTGACGCTGGAAGACACGGGCGAGCAGTCCGACGAGACGCACAGGTACACGATCGCCTTCGCGTCGTACATAAGCTACGACCTGCGCGTCGCTGTCTGCGAGTGTAAGGCCAATTTGTTGAAAGGAGAAGCCGCGACCAGACCGTGTGCATTCGAAGCCGCAAGGAGGGCGATCGTTGACGGCATGCAAGAATGAATCTGTTTATTGCACCACAGAAACCTGAATAGCGTCCAGCTGCCCGGTTGTCGCACAACTGAGCCAAAACCAACAATGAGCCTGGCGCGGATAGAAAACGAAATCAAGCGCGCCGAGCGCGCCATGCAGAACAACAACTCGCTGCGCAGCGCCAACCAGCTGCGCATGTGGAAAGAAGCCGAGTCGCGCCTGCGACGACTGCGCAAGCGGCGCTTCGTCGAACAGCAGTGCAACTCCTTCGCCGATCAGGCGGCTGGTCTGCAGTGGCCCGGCGGCGCCGAGGACTTTCTGCGCGCGCTGCACGTGCTGTGGTGGCACTTGCAGGAGGACGTGTACTGCAACTACTCTATGCCGCGGGATCTCAGTCTCTGCTCGCGGTCGTGCAAAGAGCGACTGCAGATTGTCTGCATCAACGCGCAAATGCAACTGTACGGGTGCTGCGAGCACGGTTCGCTGCACGAATGCTCCACGCGGTACGGCGTCGACCCGGACAGCAAACGCGTTGTCCCGCTGCTGCCGCGCTGCTCGTGCACCATCGAAACGAAGCAGGCCGACGTTGTCTGCATGTTCAGCGGCAGGGTGGTGTCGCGCACCATTTCCAACGTCCGCTCGTCGTCGCGCGACTTCCAGTCCGACTGCTCGTCGGTGCGCGGCCAAGCAGGCTACTCGTACGTCATGGCGATGCGCAGTCGGCCGAGCGAGAACTTCAAAAACACCGACGCCATCCGAGAGGACGCCAAGCGACGCAAGGAGATGCAGACGCAGGCCGAGGCGCTCGACGCGGCCAGCGCGTCCACCGGCAGCAAAAAGCGCAAGGCGCGACAGCGGTTCGAACCGACGGATTACAGATCGCGAAAAGTGCGCGACGAGGTCATCGCCGAGCGCAAGCGGAAGCTGCTGGAGGTCGCCGAGGGCGTGGCCCAGCGCATTCTGTTCGACGGTCCGCGCCGGCGGCGCATCAACGAGTACAACGAGGCCAGACTGGAGCAGAAGTGCATCAAAAGGCTGAACAACTACCACTCGGCCAACTCGGGCGAGCACAAGCTGCCGTACTGGATCGAGTGCGTGGCCGAGTTCTGGACGCCGCTGGCCGACTTCCGGCTGCTGCCGTTTGTGGAACTGGACCACCACGCCCGGCGTCGCTTCGGCAAGCTGGTGACGCAGCTGTGGGAAATCTGCCACCGCTCGCCGTACGCCCGGAGCGCCTCGGCCAAGGAGCGCTCGCCGGTCTCCAAGCGGCAGACGTTCTGCACTTTGAAGCAGTTTTCCATGGCCGTCCTGTACGCGCAACGCGACGGTCTGTTTATCAACTCCGGCGCCAAAGGCAACATGAAACTGTCGTTCTACCACAACCGCGTGCAATTCGTCCCTTACAAGGCGCACATTGACGTCGAGCTGCCTCACGAGCGCGAGCTGTGCCACTTTTCGGACGCCGCGGACACACAGATAAAGCAGTACATGTGTGCCGAGTCCAAGGTCCGCGGCGTCGGCGAGCTGCTCACGCGGGCCGAAGCGGCCAGCAGCAAGCGCAAGAAGCGGCCCAAACAGCGCAACCGGCGCGTTGAAGTGGCCCGCGACAAGTCGGTCAGCGAGGCGTCGATGCTGCCTGATCACTGGCAGAATGTTTTCATTGGCGACCTGGGCACGTACGCCATGAGCGACATCAACCGGGGCCGCAAGTTTTTGCTCGAGTGTTTGAATTCGTATGACATAGAGTTCCTGCACCAGGCCTCGCGCAGCCTGGGCTTTGCTTGACAGGAATCATTGCTCTTGTGTCGACAGCTGGGACATGTTGTCGTCGTCGTCGCCGTCGTCGTCGTCTGATAGGTCGAAGGTGTTTGTCTCGCGCTTGAGATAGGCAATGGCCTTTTTGTCATCGCCAACGACCACGTCGGAGTAGAACACATAGTCCTCGTACAAGTCGAGGATGCCCAACTCCGCGAGTTCGTTGTCGAACATCACTGCCGGGTACCGGCCTGGCTGATCGCGGAATTCGGTTTGTCTGTACTCGAGCCTGAGGTTGTACTTCTTCCCTCTTCGCGGACCTTTCTCGACAACGACCCCTATCCTGCCAGTGGGCCTCTGCTTCGCGTCTTCGCCGACCGTGATCGAGATGTCGGGTCGGCCGTTTATCATGTCTACGGACACTTCGTGCGTCTTGTAGACATCGACTCGGTAAACATCGCGCTGGTTAGACGGTCCCGTCACCGCCGTGGACGAAACCACCACCTGCAGTTTTCCCGGAGCGCCTTCTGTGACCGACGTTATAAACGACAGGATCTTTTTGCGCCGGTCGACTTCCAGCCTCAGCTTGTCGTAATCAGACGGATTCCTTTCCTCTTCTTCGAAAAGCCAGTTGTATGGCTCGTAGTCTTCAGGTAAATTTTGCCCCTGTCGCGAAAGCTCGATGTACAGCTCCATGAACTGCATAGCCATGTTAAGGTGCGCGCAACGGAACTTCTCCGGGTCTGTGGCGTTGTCGCCGTGTCTGATGGCCTCGCAGCTTTGCATTAGCGATAGCTTTGTTTGTGATTTCAGTTGCCGAGTTCTACACAAAAGACCCTGCGCCGTTATTTTTTCGAACGCTGACTGAGGCCATGTCCGACCAAGTCTGTCCCATCTGCCACGAGGATTTCGAAGACAAGGTCTACTTGCCGGACTGCCCTCACAACTTCTGTTTCGTCTGCATTCACCGCTGGTCAAAGGTGACTAACACCTGCCCGCTGTGCAAAGTGGAATTCTCCCGCCTTTCGTTTGTCGATGGCAGCCGCCGCCCCGTGGCAGTGCCGGCAAGCAAGCAGATTTGCCTTTACACACCCGAGGAGCTGGAGCAGTTTGCCTTTGCGCGGGTGCAGGCGCAAGAAGAAGCCGAAGAGACAGACAGTTCTTACGAAGAAGACGACGAATCTTTCTCCGGTACCGAGGCCGTTCTTGCGTTGGCCCATGCTGGTTACAGAAGGAGCAATTTTGTGGCTTCCGACAACGAAAGCGTCAGCTATAGCAGCGACGCGTGGCAGGACGCTTCTTCCGGCGAAGAGCACACAGAGGAAGACGACGAAGACACAACAGAATAATAAACTGGAAGGCAGCGTCGCCCGCTTCATTTGCCCTCGGCCAATCGCTACCTGGGTCGGACGCGGAACGTAGCCAGCTCTGCCGTCAGCGTCGACGTCATCGAAAAAAAGTGCCACAGCGGGTGAGACCACCAGTAATCGTGCGGCGAAGCCAGGAACATGAACGCCCCGGCTACACCCAGCAGCGCAAACGTGACGCCCGCCCACGCGTCGTTGCGGAACATTCTCCGGTTCAGAACCACCGCCGTGACCAGGGCGCTGGTAAGCGGCAGCAGTATGCCAAAGAGCGGCAGCGCGGTGTCCGAGAGCTTTGCCTGCACGCACAGGTACACCACACCGGTGAAAAAAATGAACAGCACCAGGTGCTCGCGCGCGTTCCGCACGGACAGCCGCGTCAGGGTCCAGACAATTGCCCGGTAGACGAACAGGTAGTCTGTCATTTCGTGCTTCTCGAACTCGAACGCACACACCAGCCCGGCCCGGCACATGTGGTACAGGACGCTGGCCACGAAGACGTGCGTGTAGACAATCACCGACGCCAGGTCCCAGCGCCACAGAGCCAGCGCCACCGCTGGCAAAATGAAGATGTTGGACGTCACGTTCAGAACAGCGCCGACGACGTCGCTGCCGTCCCAAATCGGCACCGGGTCGTTGACGTTCATGTTTGCAGTGTGGCGGCTGAGCGTCCACGGAGAGGCATTGCGGCCTTATTATGCAAGCAGAGCTTCTGTTGTTCGTTCATTGAAACAAAAAGTCGTGCTTGAACCCAAACACCGCCTCCAGCTGCTCCGCTGTCGGCTCGGGCTCTGACTTGCCAGCGCTGGCCAAGCTGTCGGCTTTCTCGTTGCCGAACAGGCCGCTGTGCGCTTTGACCTTTTCGAAGCGCACCGGCTCCATTCCAGCGCTCTGGCGCTCTGACAGCAGCCGGTCGATCAGTTTCCACAGGTCGCTGTTCAACACCGGTTTGTTGTTGGCTCGGCGCCAGCCTGTGCACTTCCAGGTCTCCAGCCACTCCTTCAGGCCCGTGACAACCATGCTCGAGTCCGACTTGATCAGCACGCTGTTCATTTTTTCTGTTTTCTTTAGCGCAAGCGCCGCAGCAAAAAGCTCTGCCCTGCTGTTCGTTTGCTTACCGGGAACGCCGCTTCCTTCGTTGGCGATGTCCGGGTGCGCGCAGAAGACTCCGCTGCCGGCTTTGCTGTTGGCCTGGCCGTTTCGGTCGGCGTTGCCGTCGCAGAATACGATGTACTTGTACGTTTTGCGCTGCTTCTTGGCTTGCGGTTCCTTGTCGGTTCCGGCCGCTCGGATGCGCTTTCCGACTACGATTTTCTTCTCGGTAACGTAGTTGTCGACAGGCGGATCTTCTGCCGTCAACGTGTTCTCTCTGATGAAGTGTTCGGCTTCTTCGCGCGTCTTGAATTTCTTGAATTTTGCTTTCGAATAGTGCAGCACCTGGGCTGCGCACTGTTCCCAGGTATCATAGATACCGGGCTGGTGTCCGTTGGCGACGGCGTAGAATTTAGAGGTCATCTTTCACTTTGAATTTTACTTGCAACACCGACACAAATTTGACCCGTGTGCCAAATTCTAAATTCATTGAATTTTAAAAACACGAATTACCCCGCCACAAAACAAAATCGCCAAACCCAGAACGATGACAGACATCCCCACCTCTGGCCTGTACTTCTTCACCACCGACACAAGCGCCGAATGGAAGCCAGGCGACCCACCGCCCGAATCAAAGGACTGGCCAGACTGGAAACTGGTGGAATGGAAAGAAAACCAGCGCGCCCGTGAAGAACAAGACCGAATCTATCGCATCGGTCAGCGTCACATGGACGAGTGGAGAAAAAACACCTTTGGAAAACTGGAATGCCCGCATTGCGGCGAGACCAGGAACAGTCGAGACGCATTTCGAAAACACGCCAGCTACTGCAAGAAGAAATTCACGCTATCGGTCTTCGAGTGCCAATCTTGCGACTACGAAACGCCAGTGTACAACAATCTGCAGAGGCACGTCAGAGAGGTCCACCAGATCGGCATGTTTAAGTGCCAGATTTGCAACCAGACATTTGACACGCGCCGGCATCTCGCCAAGCACCGCAAGGTGGCGCACGAGTTCGATTGTATGGAGTGTACACACGAAGATTGCTACGTGAAAGACGAAGAGATTTTCTCCGGTAAAAAACCTGTGCTTTTCTCCAGTCCCGACGCGCTGTCGCGGCACTGGCGCGAAGTACACGGTCGTACGACTGGGTCGAAGGCAGAGTTCGTCTGCGAGGAATGCAACAGGAATTTCTCGCGGAAATGTCATCTTGAAAGACACCGAATGATACACATGGGAGTGTACCAGTGCAAAGCTTGCAAGCAAGTTCTCCCAAAAGACGATCGCAAAGAGCACAAGGACGTGTGTCCCTCTGCGTGGTCTTGCACAATATGCGAGCCGCCAGTCAATTTTGACGTGAAGCATGTCTTTGAACGGCACGTTCGCGTTCGACACGATAATCCAGCTTCTAAAAACAAAAAGAAAAGATCTGCGGATTCAAAAGGCACCGGTAGTCTTAGCAAAGTCAAGAAGCCCAAGCTGCAGACGGTCGGCTCTTTCACGGCTGAAAAGAGAGATCGCCCTATTCTATTTTGACGAATAAAACTGTTTTCTTTGGTCCTTTCTTCTTCTTTATGATAGACTTCTGTGTGGATCTACTGCACGGCCAATCTGCTTCTGTCAGCGAAAATAAATACGGTCGCTTGGGAATATTGCTGCTCAATCAGTGAGATTTTGGTCCTCGAAGGACCCCTGTGTGAGATTTCGCTGAGACGCTTCGTTGCTGAGGCGCTTCTCTGAGCGAAAAATAAATACGGGCCCTCGAAAAAATAGTGAGGGGTGGGGATTGGACACGAAAATTTCGCGGCCGATTGGCGAAAATCGAAAGTGACAAATCGCGAAAGTGACATCTGACATTTGGGTTTTAAGCCCGAAAATGCAATAAAAATTTTTTTGGTGGTCGACTACCCCCTCCGAAAGAATTTTTTATGTTCTG
>Ga0102934_1001459_pt1 | contig 16569 bp, 12 predicted proteins | sample SalPonR2_A_D1_MG_FD_78175 | JGI IMG/M metagenome (GOLD analysis project Ga0102934, IMG submission 78175) | Salt pond soil microbial communities from South San Francisco under conditions of wetland restoration - Salt Pond MetaG R2_A_D1_MG | ecosystem: Environmental > Aquatic > Marine > Intertidal... | reverse complement strand
GGTGAAGACAAGGCGCTCAATCAGGAGGGGGATGGCGGGAGAAAGCAACAAGGGGGGCCTGACAACCCGCGACGGATGCACGAGATCGATAATTCAAACTGAGCGTCTTCTCCGCTGCCTTTACATGTGCGGGTATAATCCCGCTCTCCCTCCCCCCCATCCCACCCTCCACAACCTTCCTCACCTCCTTGTTGCTTTCTCCCGCCATCCCCCTCCTGATTGAGCGCCTTGTCTTCACCACTCCCCTTCACAACCCTCCTTTTCATGTGTCCCTCCCTCCCTCCCCATCAATCGCGTCCTCTCTCCCCATCAACCGCGTCCTCCCTCCTCATCAACCGCACTGACGCCCCCAGCGACACCGGCGTCCTCACACCCGCAACCTCCCAAGCCCTTCCTCCCCCCCTTCCACACCCCCCCTTGCATGTCTCACCTCTCCTCGGTACCATGAGCAGGGGCAAGCACACCGTTTCCGCGTACTCCGCGCGCACTTTCACCCACTCCGCCTCCAGACCCTCGTCGTAAACCACGTAGGACGTGGCCGTCCGCAGCCGAGCACGCACGCCCCACCCAAAGGCCCTTTCCGCCTTCCCGCTTGCAACTTCTCTCTCAGACGGGCTGGAAGGAGGGATGGAGGGGGGAAGGGAGGGAGGGAGGGAAGCAGGGAGAGGGAAGGCCCCCGTGTCCACGTCGATTTCGAGAGGCTCGGCAGCTTTCGAGTCCGGGACCGTAGCCACCACCCCCTCCACGCCCAAACGCCGGACCAGCAAGTCGTACGCCGACCCAGCCGAGTTCGTCCTATTAATTTGCCGGAGGATGTGTCGGATGAAGGTACCCACCTCCTCTCCCAAAGCATGCGGGCACCCTGTGCTTCCCAGCTGCGCTTGCACCACGTGTTTCAACCAGGACAAGACGCGCATGTGCCCGCCGACGCCACCAGGCTTGTAGAGTGCGCCGTTGACTACCAGGCTGTCCCGCTCAATGTCCCTCATGCTCTGATGTTCGCTCTCATCGCTGCTTGTGCGGGCGGTGTCGCTCTGATAGCAGGAGGAGGGGGGCGAGACGGGGAGAGAAATGCACACGGGAAGGAGCTCGTGCCTTTCTAACAATGCCAAATACCGGTCCTTTGTCCCCCGATTCTCCTGTGCCGCCCCATCTTCTTCGACTTCATCCTGCTCCTCCCATAGGACAGCCATCAGGGGCCCGTCCTCCCCCCGCCATTTGCCCTCTTCATGCGTCGAGATCGATAGAGCCGTCGTCGCCTCAACCAAGGCTCGGATGGTGCTTCCATGCTCCGATTTCAGCGCCTGGACAAAGTGCTCGTCTACACTGTCAATGCCGGCAAAGTTGTAATTGCTGATTTTTTTTTGTAGGCATAGTTGCTGCTGAAAGAGCAGACACAGGGCCAAGTCACGTAGACTGGCATGGCATTCATCCGCCGAGAGGGTTGAAGGCTCAGGCGGCGGTTTTCGGGCAAGATCTTGCCTTATGTGCTCCATCGTGAGTACAGGGGCAGCCATTGTTTCTGATGTGTGCCTGGAGGGAGGGTGGGTTGAGCACCTGCTCCGTTAGATTGTTTTTTGCGAGCTTGTTACAGAGGGCCCGTTGCGGGGGGAAGCCAGGCGCTTGGCGAGTCAACGTCCCGTACGTGCTTCAACTCACCCTCCCTCGAAACTCTACCCATCTGGACAAAGGAAACCTCGGAAACGGAACTAGCACATCAGTTGGGCCTAAGAGGCGTCCGTAAGCTGTGCCTGCGGCTTCTCAGCACGTGGCTGGCGGGAAGACGCTGAGAAGCGCGTGGGGATTGATGGAGTTGCCTCGGGGGGGCCGCCGACAGCCATCAAGGAGAAAAGGTCGCATGGCACTAAATAATCTGCCGACGATGCCTCCCTTCGAATGCATTACAATCATTCTGGGCATGCTCTGCAGCTGTCTAGGTAGGTAATTTAGAACGACAGAGACGGACAAGATCTTGAAAAGCACAGGCTGCTGTGCGTCACTCCAACCATGGCACTTGCTTCTCAGAGAAATCATACGACTTTGCTTAAGGAAATACATGAGGTAGTTTTCTCATCTCGACACCAATAATAGTCTCACTTCAGGCTTTTGATGTGCCGCGCCCCCCTGTGCTGGGAAGTAAAGCTCAACCTCGTGCATGGCGCAGTTCCCCTGGCGGTCAGGGAATTACTAAACCTTTGATGATGACGCGCCGCTGGAACCCCCAAACGGTAGAAGGTAGCCATGAACCTCCACCTGTGGCAGCGTCTGTCCTACGCCTGAACGATCGCAACAGTAGCGACGACAAAGACCCTCTCGGTCGTTCAAATCACACGCTCTCTACCCCTCTCGACCGGACCCGCGCACCATGTCGCGACAAGAGTCAGCACGAGATGGAGTACTTCGACGGCGAACAGAGGCCAGGAATCTCCATGAAGCACGCGCGTGTGCTTCAAGGGATCGCCGTGCTTGGGCTGGTTGTGGGCGGCATCGTGCTTGTAGGGGCGACTGAGAACTTTCAGCACGCCCCCGAAACGGCGCTCTTGCTGCCTCCCTCGTACTCCTTTCAGAAGAGCTTGCTGGCCGGTGCAGCCGCGGGCGTGAGTCGAGGACTTTCTCGCATTGTCACCTTCCCATTGGATACCATCAAGACTAGGCAGCAGGCCGTTCTCCTTCGCCAACACTCCGAAGGAGAAGGTAGCCGGGGGGAGGGGCAGGGGGCGGAAGCGGCATCGAGAGAGGGGGATCGCTTCGAGGCGGTGGCAAAACGCGCGAGCAACGTGAAGAAAGGCAATCTCTTCGACGGCTTGCTGCCCATGCTGCTGATCGCCGGGCCCGCGAATGCCGCCTTCTTTGTCACCTACGACTACCTGGGAGCTTTGGCCACCGCCCTGGGGGCCTCGCCCAAAGGCCACCTCTTCATCGAGCTGGCCGCCTCCCTCTTGGCGTCCTTGCCGTCCAATTTGATCCGGATCCCCGCCGAGGTGACCAAGCAACGAGTGCAAGCTGGGCAGGCTCCGAAGGCTGTGGTGGCCGCAGCCACGATTTTGAAGACGGAGGGCCCGCTGGGCCTCTATGTCGGCGGAGGTGCGCATCTCCTTCGAGAGATTCCCTTCAATGCCGTCCAGTTCTTGGCCTACCGCAACCTCAAGGACGTTCTGGTGGCCACTCAGGGGGGGACACCTGCCTCGGTTTCTGCGAAAGCCATTCTGGGGGCGGCGGCTGCGGGGCTCGCGAGCCTGTGCACACAGCCGCTTGACACGGTCAAGACTGCTCAAATGCTGAACGTGAAGAAAAGAAGAGCCTTGGAAGGGGAGCTGCGGGAAAAGGAAGAGGTTGAGGAGACGTACTGGGGGAGCGCGTCGCGAATCTATCGCTTGTTTGGCCTGCCAGGACTTTACTTGGGGTCGGCTCCCAGATTCTCCTTGTGCGCGGTGGGAGGTGCGTTCTATTTCTTTGCAAATGAGTGGGCAAAGAATGTCCTAAGCACAGGTGGTGTGCATTTCCCGGACATGTGGCCCAAGTAGTAGTCCGAGCGCTGCGGCGCAAGTTGACACAGAGGTGGGCTGCGGCAGGGGCGGCGGCTGGAGTGGTCGTTGACGGCACACGGTTGTAATTGTACAATACGGACATGTGTAGGCGATGTGTGTGAAAAAGAGGAGCGTAGGAGGCCTTTCCGAGAGGGTCATGTAAAAATGATTTGTCGGAACGCAAGAATTTCGATTGAGTCGTGCGGTGAACCAGAACTCACCCACAAGGTGCTTGCTGGAAACATAAAATCAGAGTGTAAGGTTGCGAATCGAACTTGTAATGCATAAATTAAACTATAAGGGCGACGCAAACTGCGCGATACACCGCTGGAGGCGGACTAGGACGTATGTTCGCGCTCATGCCGGATGTTGTCTTTTACTTCGCTCGCGCGTCTACTGTTCACGTTTACTGCCATGCCAGGGCGCCTTCGATGCATCGCACACAAGCTGCCTGGAAAAAGGCCTTTAGTTAATAGCTTTTGCGAAGTGAACCCGCACGTTCAAGGCTGTCCACTTCAGAATGAATATCACATCATGCATACATAAATACAATGTCTTGGTACAGCATATGTGGAAATGCGCTCTAGGCACTCTAACTGCAGAGTTTTCGCAAAGGCTCATCGCGTCTCCTATAATTCAGGTCGAGAGCACTGAACGGAAACACTACCTTAGGTTTGCCTGTCACTTTCTCCCTCTTCCAACCCGTCTACATCGTCGGCGTTCTGCGCCGATTCCGCTTTCTCTGCATTCAGCGACACGTCCATGTGCTCGCCCGCCGAAGACGATGGGCTCGAAATAGAGGTCCCTTCTTCCTGCGAGGTTACCCCAGAGGCTTCGCTCTCCACCCTCCCGTCCTTGACCTCCTCCCTTTCTCCCTCGTCACCCGGTCCCAGCAAGAGAGGCTCCGCTTCGTACCGGTAGAGTTGCCCCACCCGGCCGTCGTCGTAGTTCAAGGTCAGTAACTCGTCGCCTTCTTCGTCGCGAATACTGCCTTGAATCGTCCCTTTTACTTCCTCCCAGCCTCCTCCTTTCCATCTTGGCCGCTTCTGCCGGAGCACCACCCGGCGCCCTATCAACTTATCCTCTTTCCAGGCGCGGTAGCCTGGCGACCGCTTGAACTCGTCGTAGAACCAGGCCACGATCCTCCTGACGCTTTTTCCCGGCAGACATTTCCGGTGGATGATATCGAAACAACGACGGTAGGCGTGCACGCCCTTATCAAAATCCGCGATCTCAGCCACGGACCACTCCCGTGCGGCGCTTGCCCGCCCGCCTCCCGTTGCGGCCACCACTCGCTCGAGACTGCCCTCCTCCCACCCAGAAGACCAGACGAGGACAGCCTCCTGCTCGGCCCCCGAAGCCTCGTCGCTGTGGGCCCCCGCCGCGCCTAAAGTGTCAACGCTCGAGGGCCGGGCGTCTGACAAGAGTCTAACGCCTTCACCCGGTGCCTCCTCATCCTTCCCTGTCCGGTGAAAAAGCATGTCATCGAGCAGGTCGGGGAGCACCGCCTGATACTCTGGCCCGATGCGTTCCCACGCACTGGCAAGCTCGCAACTGTCGCCTTCCCTCTCTGCAGCGGCTACATGTCCGCCTGTCGAGCTTCCCGCCTCGGGTCGAAGGGAGACTGATTGGTGGGGCGGCAGGGTGTTGGATTGCGACGCGGTGCCGGGAGAGGAAGCACTTTGGCCCATGGTAGGGGAGAAGAACATCTCGGACTCCCCTTTCTGCACAGCAGGGCCCGGGCGGGAGCTTACGCTGTCGGGGAGATGACGCAAGGCAGAGGAGACGGCATGCCCTCCTCGCTCCTGTCCACTCGTCGACGAGGACACCCCGGCACCCCGGCCGCACTCAAAGGCCCCTTTCTCCCCCACCGCAGTGGCTTCTCCGGACCGCATGATGGCCCTGGCCGGACCCGGGAGGCGTATGGCTCGGTCGGGTCGCCTCGGCAAAGAGGGTTCCCCCGATACGCCCGCCATGCCCTCCCATTCCCCGTCGTCCCCCTCCCCTCCGTAGCCTGTCCATCCCCCCTCTTCCCCCTTCCCGTTAAAACCCGTCAAAAAGCTCCCGTGCTTGTCCTCCCTGACTAGGATACTTTTGCTGCTGCGCGACGAGGAGATACTTCCCCTCCGAGGGATTCCCGGAGGTCCATGCACTTCCTCCACCGAGGGCCGCCGTGTCAAAGCCACGTCGCCTCTCTTCCCTCCTCTTGCTCCCCCTGCCCTACCTCCACTCAGGGAGGGCCCCTCGCTCGAGCTTTCACGGCTCAACAGACCGGCCACATGACAAGAAGGAGAGCCGCCCGACTGCCTCCCCCTTTCCTCCCCCGGTAACTCCCCCTCCAGCCCCCCACAAGCTGCCTCCCGACCCGCGGCGACCTCCGCAAGCGGCCAAGACGAGGACTCGCTTGGCGTCTCCGCTCGCTCCAGACCGTGACTCCCGGACTGGATGTCGTCGAGCCCTCCGAGGTCCTCCCAAGCGGGGGGCTGGCTCAACAGGGAGGCTTGCCTGCTCAGGGAGGTGGGGGCGAGCATGGGCCTGAAGGGCGGGGAGGCTTGGTTTGCACCGCCAGGGGGAGGGTAGCCATGTTGGCCCCCATCGGCTGTCAGCGGCCCTGGCACCGAGACGAGGAACGGCGAGAGGTGGTCTAGGCGGAGCGGGGATCCACAGGCCGGACTCTCCAATTCGGTGGACTCCAGCGCCTGCGATGAGGGGGGCGGAGGCGCACTTGAGCCGCTTGCCTGTATGCTATCCTCCGTCTTGCCCATCGCGGCCTTGCAAGCGTGGACGGCCGTGGAGGCCTGTCGCTGATTGCCCGGTGCGCCAGGCCCCGGATCCCCACCTAGAAGCGGCGAGCCTGCTCGTGCCTCGCCCTCCCTTCCCGGCGACACCAACGCTTCGCCGACTGCTGCTTTGCTCGTTGCCCCTGCAGCTGGTGCAGGTCGCGGCTGAGGGGTTGGCAGAGGGCCCGGGGCATGGAGGGGGTAGTCGTCGAAGACTCTTGCGAAGTCCACGTCCCCTGCGAGGCCTGACTGTCCGCTGCTGGGATTGTAACACGAGAGCAGCGATGGTGACGGTGTTATGTCCTCGCGAAGGCGTTTCATGCTGCGCAATCCGTCGTCCTCCATGGCTTCTCTGCCGACAGCGACCCAGTTCACGTCACCGGAATGGGTGTCGGAGAGTCCCTTGCTGTCCGAAGGCTAGGAATTGACGGGTTCGCGCGGGTAGCTGATAAACCGCTTCGAAATCTTTGACATGACACACCTTGGCATCATCATACCCCTACAACCTCACATACCTCGATCCTGCCAACGTCCTCCATACTCCAGCGCGCCACTGATGCTGCTACTCGAAAATTGAAGTCGGAAACGGTCACGTGTCTGTCGAATAGATGAGGTCTTGAAGGGTCAGAAATGAAGACGGCGCCATCGAAAGGCATACAAAGTGATCTCTCGCAAGGAAAAGAAATATCACTAGAGTGGGACTATGGCCCCTGTCCGAGGTATCGGAGGAACTTCGCCCATGACGAGTGTATGCAAGACAGAGCAAGAAAAGGGTGGGGGGAAAGGTGCGTAACTCTGCGAAAAGCCCATATAACCTCATAATAGGCTAATTGGACCATCACGTACCGGCACTCCTATCTGAGATCCATAGTTTTGTGATGGTACGTAGCCCGTTCCTGAACCTGCAGCACGAAGCAACGCACTATCCGAGGCGATCTGACCTGAGAACGTGAATGAGTGAAGCATGCATAGAGAGGTCAGCATTTCAGCCATCCTCAACCTTGCCATTGTACCAGCGAGTTATTATAATTGATGAGCGGATACCTTCAGTGGTCAAACAAGGGCACGTGGACGTGTCGCGCGCCATCATCGATTGAATTTGAGGGGGGGGCGATGAAGGAGGAGCCTCCGGGTAGTCTTTTCTCGACACGCCTTCCGCGAAGGATTCACTCCACGGTGTCAAGCTCGCCTCGTGGTCTTTTCTTTCGTTAATCGAGCACGATTTTTTTAACTGAGCGATTCGAGTGCATTATCACTTTACGAGCCTGCTCTCGACAACTGTCTCCAAGGCGACAATTTTCGCTGCCCGTCATCCATGGGCGCACACTCTCCGCGATCATCCTCTCCAATCATGCTTTGTTCACGCCGTCTTCAGATGCATCCTATCCATCCCTAGCAACACAGGTACCACTTGTCGGACATAATCTACGAACAGCTTGACACGGTTGAAAGACAAAATAAGAATGAAGGTGATTAAAAACACGTATACATGACCCATGGCATTCGATACATTGGTGCACAGATATCGCCGCTCCAGTGAACACGTGGACTCCAGGTCTGCGATCCATCTCATTACAAAAGCCGCCAAGGCGACCAGCAAAGGAAGGGCGTAATACTCGAAATTACGGAAGGGATTCCTGTTTGCGTTGGCCTCCTCATAACGACTGAACAGATCCTCGATCTCATCCAAGACTCGCACACGAAATTCCCGCACCTGAGCTTTGCGACCAATGGTAGCAGTCGAGTCAAAGAGCTGCAAGGCCGCATCCTTGCATGCCCGGTGATGTGCCATAAAGTCGTCCACCTTCCGGTACTCGTACACTCGGGGCCCGCAATACGCATCCATTTCCCCTTTGTACTTACTCAAGGCCAGCTGGGTCGCATTTTGGTTGTTGGCCGAGGCCGTGGCTTCCAGCATTGTCTGAGCCTCGGGAAACCGCGTCCCACTCTTGAACATTTCCACGTAGCTCGACACGTACTGCCGGAGCTCCGGGGCCGTCAAGTCCCGCTTGTGGATGCGCTTGGCCTCGAGCTCGGGCCCGAAAACCTCGCGGGCGTAGTGGTTTAGAAGCCGACGGAAGAAGGGGTTGATCAGGGCCACCTCCCCGCTGTAAGCCTTCTTGGGAACCTCCAGGCCTGGGTGAGGGAGGACGAAGCAACGAACCTTCTGGAAGCAGCCCAGAATCTGCTCCCTCGTCTGGCGCAGGTCTTTGACGGAACCTTTTTCGATCACGTCCTGCAAGTACGAGTCCATCTCCTCCTGAGAGAGGCATCGACGAAACGGTAAGGAATGGAGAAGGGGAAAGGGAACGTCAGCATACTGCCAGCTCGATAGGCTTTCTGCTCGGTCCCCAGGAGTCCCCAGGAGAAGACGAGGGAGAGCGGAAAAAATCGAGAATGGGTTTGGGCAGACTTAGGGCAATGACACACATGACGGGTTGAAAATAGCGAAAACATAATTACCTTAAGTTGGTGGAAGGGCAGGTCCTCATCGAAGTCCATCCAGTCGCGCACCAGGAATTCCACACGTTGAAAGGGGATCTCGTCCTCGTCAGGCAGCATCAATTCCTCCGCCTCCATCCCCCCCTCGCTCTTCTCCTCGAGCCCTTTGTCTGCCCCTTCGTCACCTTGTTTCTTGCCTTGCCGCACCAGCTTCCCGGCCTCCCCTGCGAGGGCGATGCGGCCGTACTCGGAAAACAAAGCCAGGTGCTGCAGGTTGTCTTCTTGGATCCGGTTCTGGACATTGTAAATCTGGTAGGAGGAAAGCAGGGTGCTGAGGCCGAAAATGCAAGCCGTCAAATTCATCGACGTCTCGTTGTCGAACATGCCCTGCGTGTCCATCAGCAACACGGCCACCTCCTCCCCGTTCGCCACTCGTCGCACAAAGGCTTCGGACCACATCCAAATGCCCGTTGTCGTGCGTTCCTTCCCCGCGCGCCATTGAAAACTAGACTCCAACGCGTTTCGACCGTCGTCACCGGCCAAGACCTTTTCGTTAATGTTCCCCTCCCTCACGTCCCCTGCCGCTGTCATCCAATCCTCACTGTCGTCCAACACGGATCCATACCGCAGGTAACGGAGCAAGAAGGTCAACAAAAAAGATTTTCCTGTACGAAAAGCCCCCACCACGGAGACGACGGCAACCTTCATATCTGATGGTACTTGTGCCATGATGCTGTCCAAATTTGCTTGCTCTAAATGGAAGGAATAGTTTTCCTCTGCTGTCCCTAGGCGGATGATTTGCAGAGGTCTTGGAGACGGCTTTGTCTTGCTCGCATCGGCATGCGCGGCAGCGAGTCCAGTACCGTCCGCCATGATAATTGTGCTTTTATCTGTCAAACACATTTTGATATGAGGAGCGTCAGTCGGTCATTCCATGCGACTTCACCCCACATGAATTAATAGTCATATGGCCTCGTCCGGACTTCATCATGCTACTGCCCCTGGTACCGCTGTTACACAGGAAGACATAAAAATCCTGCGCACTGCCGACATGTAAAACGTTGTTACACATTCTAGCGGAGCACATGACCCTTACGTATACGCATAGTCTACCACATGAAAAGGGGTGACATTGAAAGAGAACAGGACTGAGCGCGTCGTCGAGACGTCGGCGATTACCGACGACGTGCTCGTCTACTCCTCGACCTTTTCACTATATTTTTTTCCTTTTTTTCCTTCTTTCCATTTTCCCTGATAGGAAAATGGCCCTTTTATTCTGTTTGACTTCAAAGGAAACTTATGCATTGCGTTCTCTTGACTCTTGGTGGTTAGACCGTTGAAAGGCATAAACCCTTGTAATTTTTATAGTGTTTTTTCTGACACAACCTTACCAATTGTATTTTACTCATAAATTGCGTATTCACCTCTATTATTCCATTAATGGTAAAAAGCGTGTGATGAGCAGTAATATATAGCGCATAGTCCCATGATGACCAATAACCGCTTCTGCAGAATCTCCAGGAAAGCAGCGCATGACAAGAGGTAATTTTAACAGACGCTGAGCTTGTGAAGGAAATCAGTACTGTCTAATCGGTGCGCTCTTAAACGATCATGTTCAGCCATTTAGATATTTTTCTTGTTTTTGTATATCCATGCACATGCACGCACACTATTGTGTGTTATCAACAAGGTCGTCGACTATCGCTTGTGGCCATTCCCATGACTTTACGCGCGTTAATTGTCTTTTCTGACATCCAGAGACAACCTTGCCCATGTTATTCTGTTCTCTTTCTCTTTTATACGTTTTAGATTGTCATCTCCTCGTTCTCGCCCTTGTAGTATCATCTGAAAATATTAGAGAACATGTTCCAACACCATTTACCTCTTCAGCTTCAAGACCAGTTGCGCGAGCCCCGCACAGGCAGACGTAAATCCAGCGTTGTAGTCTGTTTGGAATATAATAAAGTGTCATGAGTGTTGGAAGTATGGCTTCCTACAGGGAAAGGTGCGGTTTCATGTCCTCGTGCAGCCATCGCGATAAGCATTGCATCCAGCACCCCGCCTCTGCACCAACGGATTCGCTTTACAACCTACCTGTTGCCACCTCATTTGTCACGTAGTTCCCGCAATCGTCTGAGTAGTCGTCGTTCTTTCCAGGCCCACCAACTATTGCTCCGTACAGGATGTTCGGCTGGGGGCTGCCCGAGCATCCACACCAGCCGTTTCCACAAGATGCGCCGCGATGGTGGGGAGCCCGGGGAAAGTTGTCACCGAACCCGATTTGATATGAATAGTAAGGCTGCTTAGTCTCTGGATTGATGTCCCCGCCAGCTTTCAAGATGTAATCGATCTGCGACTTGGCAAACGCTATGTACGTGGTCGGCTCCAAGCCATGCTTAGCCGCAACAAGGGCCAGGAAGGCCGTGTTGGCCGAGTACCGGTTTGGCGCCCACTTATCGAAAAATACTAATCCCTTGGGTGTTCGGGGCGTCTCGTACATCCAACTGTCCATAAAACCGGCGAATCCATCCGCGTATTTTTCCTTTTTGGTCAAGTCGTACAAAATAAGCTGCACGGCTGACGACTTCCGATCCCACGAGAACTCAGTCTTGTTGGTGACAGCACAGCAATTGTCGTAGTAGTCGTTTTCCGCCATTTTGAGATATTTTGCGTCCTTGGTCGCCTTGTATAGCCAGACAGCCGCCCATCCGAGCTCATCCCAATAGCCACTGTGCGGAGGGATGTTTTTGGTGTGAACCAATTGTATGCACCCAAATGTAGAAATTGCGTGCATCGCAGTAAGCGCAAAGTTGACACACACCTACCTGTAACTCTTGTAAAAGGGTGAGGATATGTCGGACGATCCTCGGTTTTTATCAGCAAGCTCAAAAAGGGATCGAGCCTTGGCCTTGAGCAGTGCCGAGTACGCGGTATCATCTTCGAAAAGTATCGAGCCAGCCGCTAAAGCCGCGGCCCCTTCAGCTGCAAACTCCGTACCGGGATTGTTGGGCGTAATGGCATAGGAAGGTCGGTTCATATTTAATGACTCGGCAGCGCCCCAGTACGAATGATCGGCGTTTCCATCTCCGACCTGCACATAGTATGTATCCTCGTTTGGATGACATTTCAGCAGGTAATCTAAAGGCCACTTGACAGTATCAAGAATATTTTTCATCTCTCCAGTCTTCTTCCAAGCGTCACCAAATTCTAACACTCCCCAAATCAGCGTGGTGGCACTCCATGCCATGGGAAAATTAAATTTCACGTGATCTCCAGCATCGTACCAGCCGCCTGTAAGATCAAGCCCATGATCCTGTCCATCACTTAGGGCACTGTCGCCACGCCAAGGAATACGATTATCCGAGGGCAATTTACCGCTCCGCTGTGCCTCATAAAATAATGTGGTGAGCTTCATCGCTTTGGGGTAATCAAGCTCAATTTCATTTTCCTTAGCGCTGCTCCTTAGTGACTTTGCCTCAATGCTACGGGTCCCACAGCTGACAGCGAAAAGAAGGAGTGCAATTAAACTTTGGCGAGTGTGCACGCACAACATGCTGAAGAGTTTTATCTTCTACGTGTAGGGTTCAAGTGTGGATTGGTTCTCGAATAAGATTTAAAAATGCACAATGAATCATATCGCATTATATTGATTACAGGAAAAAATCCTCCTGACCATGAGGAAAAAAGAAAAACGGAGAGAACACCATGCTTCGACGATTAGAAAGTGGGATATCAATACGAGATAAGGCGTGATTGTCGTAGTACATGTAAACGATTGAAAAGTGGATCCACTTTACCAGGTTTTTGTTTACATTGAGGTTTTTGTTTACATTGAGAGATTAAGTATTGACGAGAGTCCATGGTCAGAGTTGTCCGATCTTTTGCCATGTTTAAATTCACCATAAAGTTTGTTGGATCGCTTTGGCCGTGCCGTTTGGCCATAAAACGTTTTGAAACGCGACCGTTTCGCCTTTCTTCAAAAATTTAAACTCCAAAGCTAGGCGTGTCAAACAATTCTCTTCATGTGATAAACGTGCAATTTATGAGTCATGAGGTACACGTTCAGTAGGTATGTAATAGTATAATGTACCGGAAGAGATCCTTTGGCTGCGCTGTCGGCTGTTTGAATCACATGTCTTGTGGCATCAGCTGTTCGATTCCAAAAACACAGCACGATTATAATTCAGTCAAAGGCGATGTTGACGAAAAAAATCTTAAACAGTTTGGTAAAGTCACTGAAAAGTCATGTTTTTTCCTTTACATTGAATTGATTTCCCTCGATGGCTTTTCTCACACTTGCTGTGCAACGCTTTGGATGTTCTACGAAATCTAATAGATGAGGCACTTGTCCCACTGAGAGGCATATCACAACATCGGACACATGCATTCCCGACGGTGGGAAGACCTTTCACATCAAAGTCATTTCTTCTATGGAGAGTCGTTCCGCTTTCCGTCGCAGACCTCTCGACCAGCCCTTTCTGGACCTATCTCCTCCTCCTTTTCCACACCGGCGTGAATGGAATTTTCACATTTCCACCGCCCATCGTTGTGCTTTATGCTTTTCAAGAAACCATCTAGCAATTCTTCGCATCCCACGACGTCCACCAAAACGCTACGGCTCCCGCTCGCCACGAGTCGACTAAATCCTCCCCCGTTGCCCCACCACTCTTCGGCACTTCTCACAAACACATCGTATGTTGACAGTCCATGCAAAACGTGCACTCCAGCAGTTTGAATCTGTCGTACAGTATCTGTCCCCGAGTTTAGGACGGCCGCAAGCAATGCTAAATGCGCAAGGCCAATGCTAGACTCAAATGAAGAGCTGACCACAGAGTAGAGACCCTTCGTAAGCCCTAGAGAGTGCAAAGCCAAGCACTGCTTCAGACCGCCCAACACAGTAGGTTTCAGAACCAAAGCACACAAGCCTTCCATGCTCAAAAGCTCTATATACGGAAGAGGCGGACAAGCAAGGCTCTCGTCCAAGGCAAATCTCAAGCGCTGCTCTGTCTGTTTGTGGACCTCCGGGATGCAAAGAGGATCCTTGCATGGCTCTTCAAGATATTCGATCTTTTCAGGGTGCGATAGACCGCGAATGAAACTTACAGCCTCATCTGCGGACCATGCTTGATTGGCGTCCAGTCGAAGGCGGTGCCCAAATGTCAGTTCTGCCGTCAAATTGTTCACACGCGCCACGTCCTCCTTCACAGGGCGCCCGCCAACTTTAATTTTGCTGCTGCTCGATGTTGAAGTATCCATACTGGCTGTGAACGAGGCAGAAGAAGGCAACGAGGGGGTGGGGGACATCAAGGAGGAAGGAGGTACTGAAGGTAAGGAAGGAGAAGTGCGCAAAACGAGGCCATTCAAGCAGACCTGCCCCGTATGCAGGAGATGAGTGGGGTAACCCGCCTTCAGGACTCCTGGGATATCCACTCTGTACTCTTGCGCTAAAAGGTGCACCAACGCCATCTCCAGCCCTGCCCGCACCGAGGGCAGCAAGCTAACGTCACTTTCTAACCAATTCTTCCATGCGGCCAGCCCTTTGCTGCCACCGAGCTTGGGCAACGTCCGCCCGCGCAGGGCCACACTTATCTTTTTCACCTGCTTTTCCGCCTCCAAGAAGGATTCCTTGCTGAACCCAGGCAGTGGACTGGCTTCCCCGACGCCGACCGAGCCCGAGACGGCCTCCAGCACAAGGATGATCACCCGGCGATGCGTCAGAGGCGGGCCGGAGGATAAGACCAGAGGTTTCTTCAGGGCCACGGAGCACGTCGTCCACTGTAGGCTTGCTACACGCATGGGCTGAGCCTGCAGGGAGGAGGAGGATGACGATGTGGCAGCCAGTGAAGCAGGCGACGCCGACGGCCCTCCCTTGCTCTTGGACACCCCGCTCCCACCCCCAGCCGAACCCTTCCCGCTCTCTCTTTCCTGGGCGTCTTCCAAGTGGCGGCGCAGGAAGGCCGTGGTTTCGCGGAGCATCTCCATTTCCTTCTCGACCAGGACTGCGTGGCCCGCGTCGTCGATCCTTTTCACCTCTACCACAGTCCGCGTCACCCCGCCGCTGCTGCCAACCCCGTCCACCAACGAAGCCCGCAACTCCTCCCCCAGGCCCGCGTACTTGACATCGTTCGCGCCGTAGACTATTAGGGTGGGGACGTGGCCAGACCTCAAGAAATCCCACAAGGCCGGCTGCTGCGCAAGACTCATGCCAGCGAAGGCCCGACTCAGACCTCCCGGGTCCTCACTCCTTGCCAAGGCCGCTCGTCGCCTCCGCATCATACGGGCGTAGGAAGGAGACCGCTCCGCCAAACGACCCCACACGGGTTTACTGGACCACCACCGTAGCAAAGCGCTCCATGCTTCCCCCCCCTCGTGCGCCGCCTCTTCGATCCGCCTGCCAAGCCGTCGTTCCTCCTCTCGCCGGTCCAAGCGCTCCCCTTCCGCTCTCAAGCCGGGGTGTGCGGACACGATGATCATTGCCGAGATACGTTGCGGGTATTGCTGGGCCAAGTACATGGCCAAGCGGCCTCCCAGGCTGTAGCCCATGACCGCACATTGGGCAATCCCGAGTCGGTCCAAGAGCTGAATTAGCGAGAAGGCAACGACGGGCATGGAGTAGGCCGCGGAGCAGCCAACTCCCGCACCGTGCATGGCGGTGGTACCGTGCCCTGGAAGGTCGACAGCAAGGCAATCGTAATCCATCGCTAGGCCTCTTCCCCCACTTCCCCCCGAAACGCCAACGATGGTATTGGGGCTGCTGCTGCTGCAACTCAGCCCAGCATTGCTGGCGCTCGCACAACCCCCTGCCTCCCAAAGGAGGGGTGTCCAATCCTCTTTGCACCCCAAAAAGCCGTGCAAGAGCAAGAGAGTCGGCTTGGTCCGGGGCCCCGTGCGGATCCAGTCGAGACGAAGCAACTGGGAGAGCCCGGCGTGGACAGTAGTCCGAATCTGGGCACCGAGCTGTCGGTGGATCCGTACGTTCTGCGCACGATCCGTGACCACCTCGATCAGCGAGGAGCGGCCTCCCGCTTGGCATGAGTGGAGTGCTGCGACAAGGTCCCCGGCCGACTTGCAGAGGTGGTAGGGCAGGCCGAAGGCTTGGGTGATGGGCCCGAAGTGGAGGTCGTGGGGGGAGTCGAAGTACGGACTGAAGACGTCCGCGTGCCGGGCGATGGGAAGAAAGGAAAAAATGCCGCCGCCGCCATTGTTCACCAAGACCACCGTGACGGGAGTGTCGGGGGCAGATGCAGAGGCGGAGGCTCCCGAGAGAGCGTGGAGGGCGTTTAAGTCGTGCAGGCATGCCATGTCCCCTACCAGGAGAGTGACGGGCTTTCCCAGCCCAGCCGCGTACCCCATCGCCGAGCTGAGGATACCGTCAATGCCAGAGGCACCGCGATTCATGGCCACGCTCGCCAAAGGGGCTGGAGCGGACGGGGCGCCGGCGGTGGAAGCGAGGGTGGCAAAGGTCTCCATATCACGAACAGGCATGCTGTTGGAAAGGAAAAGCCCGTGTCCGGCGGGCAACAGGCGAGCGACGAGATGCGCAGTCATCGGCTCGTTGAGGAGCCTGGAGTCTGTCGGAGCGGGAGACGGCGGCGACGAGGAGGGAACAAGAGACGGGTTGAGCGCGGACGGGGAGGAAGGGAAAGGGCCGGGCCCTGCTGGACCTAGGGTGTCGGCCTCGGGGCCCAACTCCTCCGCAATCTCGTGCTCGATCCGTGCCGCAAGGGTCTTCAGGAGGGACAGGAGGCCGCTTTGCCTGGCCTCGGGCTTTCGACGCCGCTCCCAGTCCAAAGACGCGTCCAGGTTGTGGACGAAGGTGG
>Ga0102934_1001458_pt1 | contig 16574 bp, 11 predicted proteins | sample SalPonR2_A_D1_MG_FD_78175 | JGI IMG/M metagenome (GOLD analysis project Ga0102934, IMG submission 78175) | Salt pond soil microbial communities from South San Francisco under conditions of wetland restoration - Salt Pond MetaG R2_A_D1_MG | ecosystem: Environmental > Aquatic > Marine > Intertidal... | reverse complement strand
TATATTTTGCTGAAAGGCTTCCTCGGAAATTTGTCTGTTTGACTTCTTCTTCAGCTGATGCAATACTCAAGCTATCTAACCAGGCGTAAGGTGTTGGCCTTAAAACAGTGTTTCCCAACCAGCCGTAAATATTATTATCATTTTCTGGACGACTGGATTCAGATACTGAATAATTAGCAGTGGTTTGCAAAGTCAAATTTTCTGCTGGCATGGCATCAAGGTTCAGAGCAAAATTTTTCCGATTGAGATAGTTATTGATCTGAATTCCTTTTTCATCACGTTGGCCTACAGCAAAATAATAGCGGGCACTCTCAGTTCCGCCAGAAATATCAAAGTTATGACCTTCAATATTTCCTTTTCTAAAAGCATTATTAGCATCCTTATAAGTCAGAATATCATCTTCTGTATATTCGTAGGATTGCTCATGATATCCAGTTGTATATTTATAATTAGCTGTATATGCTTTTGCGCCTTGAATCAATTGACCGCGTTTTGTTGTAATTAATACAACACCATTAGATCCATCTGTTCCGTAAGTAGCGGCTGCTGCCGGGCCTTTTAAAATTTCAATATCCTGAATTTGGTCAGGATCAAGACCGGCTAATGTGCTTATTTCCTGGCCACCTTTACTATCCAGGATACCACTTTCGATTTCATCATTATTTACTCGAATTCCATCAATGTAAATAACAGGCTGGGCATCTCCGTTCAAACCTCCACCGGAGCGGATATCAAAACGGAAGCCACCGCCAAGATTTCCACTTGATGATGACATTGAAGCTCCAGCTACTTTACCATTAATTAGCTGAGAAAGATTAGTATAAGGAACTTTCTCTGATAATTTGCCGGCGTTGACTGTTCCAACTGAAATAGGAGCTATCTCTTTGGAAGTTTCTGAAGCGATACCAGTTACAACTACTCTTTCACTCTCCAGAATATCTTCCTGCAACTGAATTGTTAATTCGGTTAAATCCTCGGAAGGTGATAATTCTATTTCTTTTGATTTATAACCCATATAACCGGCTCGTAGGGTAAAACTTTGATCTGTGCCAAAGGTAAAGGTAAAATAGCCCTTATCATTAGTAGCAGCTCCAGAGGAGGTGCCTTTTACATTTACATTGGCACCAATCAAAGGATCTCCGGTTTTTTGACTAACAACGGTTCCACTTACTGTAACCTCTCTGGCGAATAGGGAAAATGCCAGGATCAAAATAAGTAAGAAAATCGTACATAATCTGAATCTTTTCATACTATTCCTCCATAGTTAAGATTTTTTCTTGAAAATTTTGAATATTTAACATAATTCTGGTCCATAGACCTCCCTTCAATTAAAAGAACTCAAAGCGATACTGTTTTTAAGACTACTAAAACGTAAGCCCTGAATTCGTGTTATATTCCACAACTAAAATATAATAAAAAAATTGAATAAAGGAAATATTTATTAAACTTTATTCTGGATGAGTTATAGAGGAAGAAAATAACCATGAAAGATTATTTTGAAGATAACATATAGGTTGATTAAAACCCTAATATGGGCTTAATTTATTACATGATGAAGAAAATAAAACAGAAATTGACTATATTTAAAATATTACTGATTCTGATTATATTTATAATTCCTTTTATTGTTAGAGGACAATTCTATTTTGGCAGAAATAAGATAAATTACGAGAAGTTTGAATGGGAGGTTATTAAGAGTGAAAATTTTGATGTTTATTATTATAAAGGTGAAGAAAAAATTGCTGCAATGGCCCGGGACATTGCAGAATCAGCCTATCTAGAGTATGCAATTAAATTTAATGTATCTATTGATAGGAAAATTCCGCTTGTAATTTATAGTAATGCTATCCATTTTCAGCAAACAAATATCATTCCCTTCATTCTGCCGGAAGGTGTTGGTGGCTTTTTTGAGTATATGAAAGGCCGGGTTGTCTTACCCTTTAATGGTAATCGTGATGATTTTTATCACGTTGTTCGCCACGAAATTGTCCATGTTTTTACTCACTATAAAATTGGTCATACTGCACAAAAAATTGGTTTATATGAACGAAGCGGCTTCCCATTATGGTTTATAGAAGGATTGGCGGAATACTGGTCAATTGGTTATGACCAGAAATCGGAAATGTATATCAAAGATGCAATTTTACATGACTATCTATTACCTCTTGACAGCTTTGAATTATACTTTGCCGGTTTTTTGCTATATAAAGAAGGACAATCCTTTTTGAAATATTATGAAGATAACTACGGTGCTGATCGTATTCGTAAATTGATGACGGATTACTGGAAATATGGTTCATTTGAAGAGGCAATCAGTGAAATTTCCGGCAAAGATTTTAAATTGATCATCAAAGAATGGCAACTCCATTTAAAAAAGAAATATGCTTCGGATATTCAAAAAGAAAATATTATGAATATTGATAAACGTCCACTTTCTGATAGAGATATTCAGGTCAGTCCTGCTGTATATAAGACAGATTCAAGCCACAATCTAATCTACATGTCAAATAAATGGGGCTATGATAATATAGTTCTAAAAAATGAGGAGAAAAATAATGAAGAAGTCTTAATCAGGGGACATCAAAGCCCTCAATTCGAAAGTCTGCATATGCTTCAAACCCGGATAGCAGTAAATGATCAGGGCCAACTGGCTTTCGTATCTAATTCCGGCGGGCGGGATGTGCTCTGGATCTATGATATTGAAAAGCGCAAAATAATTGATAATTTTTGCTCTGATAATTTGACTACTCTGAGTTCCCCTTCATGGAGTAATAATGGCGAGATGGTCACTTTTACTGCTCAGGATGATCAGGGCTGGTCAGATATTTATTTATGGGATCGCTCTCGCCAGGAAACTGTCCGCTTGACTAAAGATATCTATGGCGATGATTCACCTTCTTTTTCTCCCGATAATGATTATATAGTTTTTGCTTCTGATCGTGGAAAAGAGAACTATCACAATAAAATGGATATATTCGTTTACAACTTGATGAATGGCAGTATCATGCAGCTAACCAAAAGTGAATGCAGCCAGCATAAGCCCTTCTGGCATCCTGATAAAATGAATAAAATTTATTTTCTTTCCGACAGCTCAGGTACTGATAATCTGTGGTCAATTACATTTCAGGATACCTCAGTTGCTGAAGGTAATTCCCTGCAATTTGATCAATTATCAGATTTTTATACTGGCATTCATGATTACAAACCGGCTAGCAAGGATAGCTTAGTTTTGAGCAATTTTAGTAACTATAGTTATCATCTCAGCGAATTTTCTTCAGACTCTGTCCAATTATCCTATAAAGATAGTATAGAAACTTTTTATCCTCATGAAGGTGTTTCTGAGAAACTAAAACTGGAAAGTGGGGAGATCAAATCCTACAAAATGAAATACAGTCTGGACCTGGCCCAAACTGCTGTTGCCTATGATCCAATTTTTGGGATGCTGGGAGGAGCACAACTTAGTATTTCAGATATGCTGGGTAATCGTTATTACAATATTTTGCTGGCTAATACTTCCAGAACTACTTCTGACATAATGCAATACTGGAATATTGCAGCCACAATGATTGATCTCCGTCGTCGAGTGGATCGTTCTTTGGGTGTTTTTCATTTTGCTAATGATTATTACAGCCCTTATCAGGGATTTTATTTTGAGCGTACAATTGGAACTCGGGGCGCTCTCAATTATCCCATTAATACATACAATCGTTTGGAATTGAGCACTTCGCTGTGGCATTCCAGCAAAGATTATTATGGTGAGTGGGAAAAGCGTTTTTTAATGTCGAATTTTCTTTCCTATGTCCACGATAATTCAATGTGGAATTATGCAGGTCCCATTGATGGCTGGCGCATGCGGTTTACTATAGGCCCCTCGTTCAATTTCAAAAGTTCTGAAATCAGCAACTATACTTTTCTTGGGGATTTTCGCTATTATTGGCGTTTTCACGAAAAGATTACTTTTGCTCATAGAACGATGAGTGTCTTTAATGGTGGCGATGATGTCCGCCGCTTTTATATAGGAGGGAGCTGGTATATGCGAGGATATGATTATTCCAGTGTACGCGGGAAAAAATTCATTCTGTTTAATAATGAATTAAGGCTACCTCTGGCTAATAGTCTGGCTCTCAACCTGGGAAATACAAAGATCGGATTTTTTCCCCTTAGATCCGCAATTTTTGTTGACGTTGGGAATGCCTGGGATTATGATTTTCCGGGATTTATCGGCTCTTTTGGAATTGGTCTTCGGGGAGCATTTATGCGACAGCTTGTTTTGCGACTGGACATTGGAAAAAGAACGGATTTTAAAAGCATTCAAAAAGATCTTTTTGTAAAATTTTTCTTTGGCTGGAATTACTAAACTTTGATAAATGAATCTCAGGAATCAGAAAATAATAAAATGTTAAAAAGTAATTGCGATATTCATGAACAATCTAAATATTATAGTTAAGGGCTTAAGTTTGAAATGAATAGTATGAAAAAATATATAATTTTGTTGATTGTATTTCTGCTATCTTGCTCTATGAAGTTTAAGAGGGGCTATCTATTTCAGGTTCCATCATTTGCCTATAATATTTGCCAGAAAGACTCTCTTGATAAGATCTGGAGCAAAAAAATCAATGCTTATCCAGAAAATATACTATCTCTGAATGATCAAACTTTGTTGATTGGAGATAGTCGGGGCGGTTTGATGACGCTAGACCTGATGGAAGGTGAAAAGATTGATCGGTATTGGAAAGATTATATTCGGCCTATTCGATTTTATAATATTTTTGATAATGTGTTGTATTTCACGTCAATTAATAAAAATGAGATTAAAGCCTGGGACCTGAAAAAAGCCCGGTTGAAATGGAAGAATAAGTATGATCATGATTTTACCCACCTGGTCCATTTCAACAATAAATATTTTGTTAAACATGATAGAGGAATTGCTCGACTGGATACATCAAATGGCAAAATAACTCAAGAATTGAAACTTGATGCTCGCCTTGCTCAGGATTTCATAAAAACCGATCAGCATATGATTGTTGCCACTGAAAATGGCCGTGTTTTGATGATCAATTCTAAACTAAAAATAGTAAAAAGATTTGATACAGAAATCCTAATACCGCGTAATTTAATTTATCATGAAAATGAATTGCTAATTAATAATAGCTCCGGTAAAATAAGAATAATTGATATTAACAATTTTGAAACTGTATTTGTTGAGAACTACAAAAAAACAATTTATGCAACGCCATTATTTATCAATAAAAAATTGATAATGGGTTTTGCCGATGGTGAAGTCATTGCAATCAACTGGAAAAGTGGAGAAGTAAACTGGAGATTTAGCAGAACTAATTTGCTGAGTCTTGATATGATTACCTGCCAGGACAGAGTAATCGTAACCTATTCACCAGGTGAAATTTATTGTCTCGAAACCACAGATGGGAAACAGGTCTGGAAATATAATGCTGAAAAAAGTATAAATTATGTTAAATTAACCCATCTGGGACTATTATACAGTTGCAGAAAAAAATTAAATCTAATCGGGATAAATAATGAATATACCCAAAATTAAATTAATCCTAATAATAGTAGCTCTATTTTATGGTATGATAATGGGTCAAAATCCACCTTATAAAGATAGCAAGCCTGATGATAGTCTGAAAATTGCCCACAAAGGAATTTTATTGAATGACGGATACAGGGAACAGAAATTTAAATGGAACATAACCAGAACAATCGGCACAACTTTAATGCTCTCTTTTGGCGCTCTATCTTATTACCTCGATCAAGAGGCTGATGACAATTACTCTCGTTATCTTGAGACTGGCGATCTGAATAAAATGGATGATTATTACAAAAAAGCCAAACGCTACGACCGTCTAAAAGGAATTTCCTATATTGGCGTTGAAGTCGGTTTTTTTATTAATGTCTGGTCATTATTAAAGGAAGAATAAATTTATGTCTATAAATATAAAATTATTTTCTCTGGCTATTGCTATTCTGTTTTTGCTTAATTGTTCTGAAAGGGAACGTCTTAATCCTCTTGATCCTCATAATCCTAATACTCATGGCGCTCCTCAAAATATACGACTTTATTCTAACCGCCAGAAAGCTGTTTTAAGCTGGAATCCTATTGATGTCAATTCTATAATACAATACTATATTTTTAAATCTGAAAATGATTCTACAACTTTAGTAAAATATGATTCAGTAGCTGCCAACCAAACCCAATATAGTGACACATCTATTCAATATGACAGTCAGTATTATTATTCAGTTCAGGCTGTCACAGAAACTGATACAAGCCGAAAATCAGAAGTCGTTTCCTTAACTCCAGGCCGCTATAATTTTCTGCTTGCCGATTTTTATGATCATCGCATTTTGGAATTGAGTTATGATGGTAACTATATAATCAGAGCGTATAACAATATTTCTTCGACGGGCATAGAAATTGTAGATGACCAGATATTTTTTATTGATATGTGGGCTAAAAATTTACAAACTATTCACGATGGATCATCAATAACTATGGCTTCACTGGGAGCAGAACCTGTTGAATTAATTACCAACAGCTCTGAAAATAGATTCTACATTGGTTGTCGCGATACTGATGAATTGCTCACTGTATCAATTCGAGGAGATATTATTAGCAGACAGAAACTGAGTTGTGATGTTAACTTCAGTACCCGGATGGCCTTTGACAGTGTTTATCAGAATATCTGGATCACCTCCCGTGATTCAAACAAAATCTATCTGCATAGCCTAAATGAAGATTCTACTTATCTAGTGAGTGATGAATTCGATAGCCCCAATGAAATTGAAATTGATGAATTGGGACGGGCCTGGATTGCCTCTGTGGAAGGGATTGTTAGGGTTAATACTGATCTAGGAATGACTCGATTTCTTGAAGATTACTATATTTATGATATTGCAAGGAATCCAGAGGGTGATGTATATTATTCAGGAGTAGAAAATGAGACTTCTGAAATTGGCGTAATCTATAGTCCCGTTCATTCTCAAACTCAGGATGTCATTTTTAGGGATAAATATAATTATATTGTTTCTTTGACCTGTATTCCTGAAAAATCCGGCACAGGATTACTTTTGATCAATGCCTGGACCGGTGAGGTTTATCGTATAAACTCCGATGGAAAACAAATTGGTGACTCTGTCTTTATTTATAGTATTGAAGATGTTGCTTTATATTAATTGAATACCGCCATTGTTGATTGCATTTTTGTCTTTTAAATATATAAATTATGGCTGAGAAAAAAGGAGGTAAAAGTAAATGCCGATTTACGAATTTTATTGTTCAAAATGTAATACTGTCTATAATTTTTGGTCACAAAAAGTTGATACTGAAAAAGTTCCATCCTGTCCTAAGTGTGACAATCCAAAATTGAAACGAAAAATGTCAACCTATGCCATAATTTCTAATAGTGATCAGGATCAGGAAGAAGGGCTGGAAGATTTGCCGATTGATGAATCTAAAATGGAAGATGCTGTCATGTCACTGGCTTCAGAAGCAGAAAATATAAATGAAGATGATCCCAGTTCAATGGCCCGTTTAATGCGAAAATTTTCTGACAAAGCGGGAATCAAATATAATGATAAAATGGAAGAAGCACTAGGCCGGCTAGAATCAGGTGAAGATCCGGATAAAATTGAAGATGAAATGGGCGATATTTTTGATGAAGATGAAATGCCTTTTGATCTAAAATCAGGAAAAATAATCAGAGAAAATCTTGGAAAACCTTCTGAAGATGATACCCTCTATGATTTAAAAGATTATTAAAAAATTTCAATATTAATAATAAAAAATAATTGAAGCACCAATATTTTGGCTGCTCATATCGAAGTTATCTAATTCACTATTTATAAAAGTTTTGCTTATACTATTAGTCTCCATTACTTTCATATCCATTTGCCTCCAGTTGTAGTCTATAGCCAGTCCCAGTCCTGAAAAAGGCTTGAATTCCAGTCCAAATCCCCAATAAATACCTGGAGCATGAAATGTTAAACTCTTTCCACTATCACCTTCCTCCTGCGGAATCATTATTAAAACATTGTATCCATAACCCAGATTGAAAAATGGGTGAATTAACGGAAATTGGAATGGCTCCAGTTGTAGATCAGCAGAAATTTGAGGATTCCAAAAACTGATATCATGATCAGGAGAATCAGGAGACTCAAATAATCCCGATATCCATTTATTGAATTCTGCTCGATAAATAGCAATTGAGAAATTTATTCCAATAAAAGAACTAGCACCTATGCGATTTCCGAATTCAAGACCGGAAAAATTTTTAATTCGAGCTTCATCAAGATCATCATCAATAATTTCATAAAATGGATTATCTTCACTAAGATTGCCTTCTAAAGAACCCAGATAATTGTTAATGTCTTTATCTATAGAAAGCCGAGTGTATCGAATATGAAAACCGGTGTTTCTTTGTTCTTCTTGTGATTTTTGGGAAGCCGCTATTCGGGTAGGTGATTCTTTACGACTTAAATATATTTCAATAGAACGATTTTCACCTTTATTAAAAGTGTAGTATTGATCCTGGGTCTTATAATTTTCTTTGGTAATCTTTAAATGATGTCGATCACCAGAACTAAGAGTCGCTTCCTGAGGTGAGAGTCCTAAAAAATTACCATTAACAAAAACTTTGGCATCCTGAGGGTGAGTGCGAATTGAAACTTTAGCATTGAGCGGCTCTTCCTGTTCGCCTGTCTTGGTAGTTTCCAATTTTGATAAGTAGATATCTACGTCTCTTTCTTCCTTTTCATCAAGGATATATTTATGAGCCCAGGGTTGGTATCCCTTTTTCTCAATTTTTATCCAATGCGTATCTAGCGGCGTGAGATTAATTTTATGGGGAGAAATCCCACTGAAAGTATTATCGAGGAAAATATTGGCGCTATCAGGATTAGTTGTGATTTTTAGAGCACTAGATCTTTTGTCTTCTCCAGATATACCAGACAATTCCCGGGCCAATTCCGGAATTGCATCAGTTAACAAATCAGCAATTGAGCCCTGTACATCCCGAGTTGCCGTATTTTCTATCTGGCTGGTTTCCACATCAATAAGTCTGGTATTAATTGAATAAAAATTGTCAATTTTGCTAACTGAGCCGGCTACAATTTTTTGCACGCCGACCAGACGTCCTGCTTTGACCGCATTTTGACTGGAGGTACTACCGGAGAGCTGAAAACTCATTTCATCAAGAATACGCTCCATTTCTTGTCTTTCCATTACTCGATATTTTCCGACTTGAAATAATTCAGTACGAAATCGGTCACTAATTGCTTTTGCTTCGGATTGGGAAACACCATTAGCATCAAAATTCAGAATAGCAACGGCTATTTGGCTGGAATCGACTGCCTGACTGTATAAAAGTGAATTCAAGCATAATAAAATTAGCATGACCAATTTTTTTAGTGACATTACTTCCCCTATTTTATCTCAACGAAATCTATGATTTTCATATTTGAAAATAAAGCAAAAGATTCTTTATATGTGAATAAAATCACTTGACAATTAAAAAATATACTAAGAATTTGATTATGAAATCTAATATTGTCAATTTTAACAGATAAAATCTGTTTACCTGATATCGAATCACAAAAGGAGGAGAGTATGAAATCATTTAAAAATTATGGTATTTTCTTAATTTGTCTGAGTTTATTAGCGTTTTCTCAAAACCAGAGTATGGAAGACATTATCAAAGAAGAACAGCAAAAAATGAATGCAATGCAAAATGAAGATAGCGAGTATTTTCAGGAAATTGAGGAAAAATATAGACATTATGAAGCTTCTGTTACTCAGGAATATGAAAGAGTAGAAGAACAGGCCCATCAAGAATTAGAAGAAATGAAGAAAAAAATTCTGGAAAAATGGGATGAACTAGGACTAAAAACCAATAAAAAATATGTTGATTATGACCAGGATTTTAATAGTAAGGGTGAAATAGATTTTGAAAAAGGTCAGGTCAAAGCTTCAGCAGTTGTAGAAAAAGGTGATCCTGAAGCTGAGAGAAAAGCTAAACAAATGCTTAAGGAGAGATTAAAAAATTTAGTCAAAACCAAAGGTGAAGATAAAAAATCTCTACTTGAAGGCCAGATTAAAAGTCAAAAAGATAAAAAAATAGATGAAGATAATGTTGAGGAGTTTGCTGATAAGACTGTCGAACAAAAAGCCGGAAAACAAAAGGAATTTAAATCGGGAGATGGGAAACAACGAATTAAATATGAGGTTACAGTAAAAATGGTTCCTGACCATATTCAAGTCAGGGCTAACCGATTCAAACAGGAGGTCCTCCAGCAAGCCGATCAATTTGATGTAGATCCTGCTCTAGTTATGGCTATTATTCATACAGAATCCTCATTTAATCCTGAGGCAAGATCCTATATCCCGGCTTATGGCCTTATGCAATTAGTTCCCAAAACCGGTGCTAGAGATGCTTATAATTATATCTATAATCGGGATAGATTTTTAACCTCTAATTATCTTTACAACCCCAGTAATAATATAAAATTAGGCTGTGCTTATCTGGCAAAATTGCGGTTTGTCTATTTCAAAAATATTCAAAATAGTGATAATGCTCTTTATTGTGTAATCGCTTCCTATAATGGAGGGATAGGAACGGTTGCCAAAACAATTTCCGGCAATACCAGATTAGGCACAATGTCAAGAGTTGTGAATACTCATGATCCTCAGTGGACATATTCAAAATTGTCAAATGATCTGCCCTATGATGAAACCAGAAATTATTTGAAGAAGGTATCTAAGAGATTAGATATGTATGATGGCTGGATGTAAATAAGCAAGAAATCTTCTAGGCAAGTCCATTTCGGAGCATTATTTCAGGCTGAAAGCCAGTACTTTCGGTTCTACAAGTTCCTTATATTTCTGATAAGGCATTCTAATCAGTTCCTGATGGTCGCCGGCATTGAAACTAATCATGCGGGTGTTTTCGAGACTTTCAGAGACGTAGGTGGGCATATCATAGAGATTACCAAATGGGGCCATTGCTCCTGTGCGGGAATCAGGGAAGAGATCGCGAAAATCATTTTCACTGGCAAGTTCCACATCTTCGAGTTCGGTTTTTTTGTTAAAAACTTCGAGGTCAACTTTGTCAACAGCAGGTAAAACAGCAAGAGCAAAATTGTCGTTTTTATCTTTGAGAACTACTGTTTTGGCGAGTTCTTTTCCAGAAATGTGCGAACTGCTGGCTATTTCCTGGGCAGTGTAGGCTTTAGAATGAATAATAGAGGCATATTTGACGTCATTTTGATCCAGAAAATTTTTAACTCGTTTGGAAATGGACATGACAAACCTCCTTTTTTAATTGTCTGTTTATAAAAAGTAAGGATTTGTCAGTCTTTATTCAAGTGGATAGAATTTTAGGGATGAAATTTATTTTAAATTTAATAGCCAGATATATTTCTTAATTATTCTTTATTTTCTTCTTTTTTGGCTTCATTCCAGAGGGAATCCAGTTCGGCCAATGTCATGTCAGAAAAGTGCCGTTCACTCTCATCCATTTTTTCTTCAATTTTTTGAAATCTACGCACAAATTTACGATTAGTTATTTTTAAAGCTTCTTCTGGATTGACTTTTAGGAACCGGGATAGATTGACCAGAGAAAAGAGTAGATCGCCAAATTCTTCTTCAATCTCATCCTGATTTTTTGTTTTGATTGCCGATTTTAACTCATCTGTTTCTTCATGGATTTTGTCCCAGATAGGTTCAATATTTTTCCAGTCAAAATTAGATTCGGCCGCTCTTTCCTGGATTCTTCGAGCAAATAATAATGAAGGTAAAGTTTTCGGCAACCCCTCCATCAACGAATCCCGACCTTCCTCCTTTTTTATTTTTTCCCAGTTCTGTTTAATGTCGCTTGAACTTTCCACTTCCGCATCTGAAAATATATGAGGATGGCGACGGATCATTTTTTCTTTAATTGAGCGAATGGAATCGGAAAAGTCAAAATCGCCTTTCTTTTTACTGAGCTTGGCCTGAAAAACTAAATGTAATAATAGATCACCTAATTCCTCTTTTAACTTATCGGGATCTTCATGATTGATTGCTTCAATGACTTCATGGGTTTCTTCCAATAAATAGGGGATAAGCGATTTATGAGTCTGTTTTTTATCCCACTTGCAGCCGTCAGGCCCCAGCAAAGTTTCCATTACTTCCAGAAATTCATCTAATTCATCACCGCTCTTACTCATTTTCAGGATTGTCCTTTGGTTAAAACTTTTTGATAATTGACTTTGTCTAAATATTTTTCCTGCAAATCAAACATTATTTTCTTACCCTTCTCATCTGCATCTTCATAACCAATTGTATGCAATACAGAATGGATTAAAACATTGGCAAATTCACGCTCAATTCTAATATCGTAGTTGTCAGCATTGTCAGCAATCCTATCAGCGCTAATATATATTTCACCTTCTATCGGCTCACCCGGCTCGTTGAGATTGAAACTAATCGTATCAGTTAATAAGTCTTGGTCATAAAATTCCTGTTTGAGTTTGTTCAAATGCTGATCAGTCGAAATAATAATAGTTAATTTTTTGATCTGAGTCTGTTCTTCTCTTTGAACAAATCTGACAATGTTACTGATGATTTTTTCATCAATAATGTATTCTGAATGTTGATTATAAATTTTGATTTCGAAATCGGGCATTTTATTTATTTTGTTTAATGGTCAACCAGCAGCGGAATTTTATGGAATATTGTGGCTAATTTTAAAGTTAATCGAATCAAGATGATTGACTGGAATCAGATTTATCTTTTTCTTCTTTTCCATTTTCTGCTTCTTCAATATCTTCCTGATCAGGATATTCAACACGAACATGATATTCGCTTTTCAATGTTGGCATAATTCCAGTATTGTCCTCAATACTTCCTTTGATATTTTTTAAGTCGGCAAATGTGAGCGGTGATTCGTCAAGTTGGCCCTCATCCAGTTTTTTCTTAATTATTTTATCCACAACTCTTTCAAGTTGTCTCAAACTGGGTTTATTAAGCGAACGGGTCGCGGCCTCAATTGATTCGCAAATCATCAAAATTGCCGTTTCTTTTGTATCCGGTTTAGGTCCGGGATAGCGGTAGTCATCTTTATTTATATCCTCGGGATTTTCGGATTGTTCGAGAGCCTTATTATAAAAATATTCAATCACAGTAGTACCGTGGTGAGTTCGAATAAATTTTGTAATGACTTCAGGCAAATTATACTTTTGGGCTAGCTTAATGCCTTCTTCTACATGATTAATAATAACCAGAGCACTTAAATTAGGTTTGAGCTTATCATGCTTATTTTCAACATAAGCCTGATTTTCGATAAAATATTCCGGTTTTACTATTTTTCCAATATCATGATAATAGGCACCAATCCTTGTCAGAAGGGCATTAGCACCAACTGCATCAGCAGCAGCTTCAGCAAGATTACCCACAGTAATAGAATGGGAAAAAGTTCCTGAACCCTCTTTAGATAATTTTTTGAGGAGGGGATGGTTGAAATCGGCCATTTCCAGCAAACCAAGATCTGTTGTGATATCAAGAGAGGTCTCGACTGAAACTATTAATCCATAAGTAAGGAATGGCGAGAAAATACCATTTATGCTTCCAGCAATGAAATGTTGTGTCATATCTTCCAGCGATGCAAACTGCATAATTTCAGTCAGAGAAATTGTGACCAGATAGCCGAGAACAATGTAGATTACTGATTTCATGACTTGAATTCGACGGCGCAAACTCCGCACGGAAAAAATTGCCAGAGCACTAACCAGCATAGAACTGATAATAAAATAAATATTGCCACCTAGCTGAAAACCCAGTAAAATACATAAAATACTTAGCCCCACAAATGCCGTAACACTATTGAAAATTATAGTAAAAGTTAGAGCAGCAATTGTAACCGGTATGGAAAATTCAGACATATTGAAATTGAAGACAAAAAGATTGGTGACAATTACTTCTATTAGAAAAATCAGGGCTATAAGGAGCGAAAATTTGAAATCATCCAAAATATTGCGATCATGAACATAGAAAAAGCTAAGTAAGAGAAGGAATATGATTATGACCACCAGCCATTGTCCCAGAAAGATGAGAGGGTCGCCGAGCAAAGGGAGCGGACGTCGCAAAGGGTTTTTACTCTGAATTTTTTGAGCCCGGGCCTTGTTCAATGACTGCAATTTGGCATAAATATCTTTGTTAACTTTAGTATTGGCATCAACAATTTTTTCATTCTCCAGAACGATTCCCTTGCTGAGCGGCACTCTGGAGCGGGCTCGATCCTGTCTTTCCTTCGTTATTTCCGATTGCCAGATTAGATTGGGCTTGATCACAATTTCCAGAATATCTTTTAGTATATCTTGCTTTTGTTGTTCGGCTTCAGGAAAACCATTATCAATTTGCGAAGAAATCTCAATTCGAAGACTATCGATGAATAAAATACTCCCAGTATCCATATGGACTTCCCGATTCTCCCGGGAGGTGCTTGTAACAGCAATTTGTTTGGAGATGATGCTATCACTCACGCAGTTGGCAATTTTAGCGCTTCTATATTCATCAAGGATTTTGTATAATGTACCTAAATCTGTGCTTTGAATATCTTTCTGTCCATAAATTATCTGAAAAATAGGCCGCTCTTCGTTTTGAATTCCATATTTTGATTTTAGATTCTCCAGTGCTCTGTAGAATTGAGATGAATCCTGCGAGTAAGTGGCGCTATTTTCATTGTCCTGCAAATTTTGATACTGCTGTGATAATGATTGGAGACCTTCAACTAGGGCTCTAAGATCACTCCGTTGCAGGGATACTTCTACCTCTTTGAATACTGCGGGGATCTTTCTTATAGCAGCCTGGCGCTCCTGAGCAACCTCTTGATCTGTTTTGAGGATAGGAAAATCAAAAGGAGCAATTATTTTTTCTCGGGTAATATCATTGACCTGATAATTATATTCACTATAATTGTTTTTGGGAAAAAATAAAGTGATCACAAAGGTGAGAATAAAGTAGAGTAAAAAAACATTATTGGGAATTGATTTAAGTCCGGAAATCAGTGAATAATTACCAGCATTCCGTTTTTTAAACATATATCACCTACTTCATTAATCAGCATATTTTATATCTTTAATATTGAGCTGAATTTCTTTCATTCCATTGTAGCGATTTTCTTCAATAACAAAAGCAATATTCAAAGGCCGATTACTGATAAGCATTTCATAAAGATTGGCCAGTTTCCAGCCGATTGCACTGATAACTATTTTATTCTGAATTGCTCTAAATTTCAAATGATTTTTGCCTACTATGCGGGGAATTCCTGAAACTGATACATTTTCGGCAACAAAAACTGGTTTCATATTAGAAGGTCCAAATGGCGATAGCTTTTTCAAAACCGAAATAGTCCGCTGGTTTATTTCATTAAATTTTATAACGGAGTCAATATTGATAGTCGGAGTCAGCATTTTATCGGTGATCTGTTCATCAGCAATTTCAGTCAATTTTGATTTGAGTTCCTCTATATTGTCATCAGAAACAGTTAATCCGGCTGCTCGAGGATGACCACCGAAATTTTCAAGATGTCGAGCACATTTAGAAAGAACTTCATAAATATCAAATCCGGGAATACTTCGGGCTGAACCTACGCCAACATTATTGTTATCGACGGAGATCATAATAGCAGGACGTTTATACTTGTCAATCAGTTTAGAAGCCACAATTCCCAGCACGCCTTTATGCCAGTCTTTTTTATGGAGCAGAAATAACTTGTCATCCTCAGTATCATAATTCGAATTGAGCTGAACTAATGCCTCATTAATGGTTTTGTCTTCGATAGAGCGCCTTTTGGAATTCAATTTTTCCAGATGAGTGGCCAACTGATGGGCATTGACATTACTTTTTGTTGTTAAAAGATTTACTGCCAAGGAAGCACTCGCAATTCGACCAGCGGCGTTCAAGCGGGGTGAAACTCTAAAAACAATGTCGGAAACTGAGATGTGTTTGGAATTGGCCAAACCGGTGATAGAAAGTAATTCTTTTATACCAGGATTGGTAGTATCCTTGATTTGTTCCAGGCCTTCGGCAACAAGAATACGGTTCTCACCAGCCATTTTCACAATATCTGCTGCAGTTCCGATAGCAACAAGATCCAGAACTTCAGTAAGAAAAATTTCCCCAATCTTAAAATCCTGGGCTAAGGCTTCAGCCAGTTTAAAAGCCACACCAACACCAGCCAAATAGGGGAAAGGATAATCACAATCTTTCTGCTTGGGATTGACAATGGTAAAAGCGTCAGGAAGATTTTCACCAACTGTATGGTGATCGGTGATGATCACATCAATATTATTTTTATTGGCATAATCTACTTCATCAATTGCACTTATGCCACAATCACAGGTAATTATCAAAGAGGAGCCTTCTTCTTCAATAGAATCAATTCCTGGTCTGGAAAGACCATAACCCTCTTTTTCGCGATCAGGAATATAATATTCAGTTTCAATACCAATTTTTTGAAAAAACAGATAAAGCAGGGAAGTAGATGTTGCTCCATCTACATCATAGTCCCCATAAATAG
>Ga0102934_1001456_pt1 | contig 16577 bp, 12 predicted proteins | sample SalPonR2_A_D1_MG_FD_78175 | JGI IMG/M metagenome (GOLD analysis project Ga0102934, IMG submission 78175) | Salt pond soil microbial communities from South San Francisco under conditions of wetland restoration - Salt Pond MetaG R2_A_D1_MG | ecosystem: Environmental > Aquatic > Marine > Intertidal... | reverse complement strand
GAAATAGCAATAATTCTACATAATGTTGGTAAATTTATAAATCCTGATAAGCACTATATTAATTCTGAATATATTGTAAAAAATACAAATATTATTGGTTTAAATGAAAAGGAGAGACTAGTTATTTCTCTTATTATTAAGTATCAATCATATCTTACGCCAGAAGAAGATGATTATGAATACGAAAAACTAGAATACGCAGATAAAATGACTGTATCCAGGTTAGCTGCTATTTTAAAGATTGCAGATTCTTTAGATAAAAACTACAGACAAAAATTCGAAAGTGTAATTTTGAAAAGATATAAAAACAATATTAAGTTCATATTAGAAACTAAAGAAGATTCAAGTATAGAACAAATGAAATTTGTCGAATATAAGGAATATTTTAAAGAAGTTTTTGGAATTAATTTAGAAATCGAAATTAGGAGAGTTTATTAATGAAAAGCATTCATGAAATAGAAAATCCAGAAAAATATATTGTAAATAGAGAGTTTAGCTGGCTTATGTTTAATGAACGTGTACTTGAAGAAGCTTACGATAGAGAACATAGAACTTTAACAAGATTACAATTTTTATCTATTACAGCTTCAAACCTAGATGAATTTTTTATGGTTAGAATTGCGGGACTAAAACAGCAAGTAGCTGCTGGTTATAATAAAAAAGACCCTTCAGGATTAACTCCAAAAGAACAACTAGATAAAATCTATCCAAAGGTTTTAAATATGATTAAAAAACAGTACAGTTGTTTAAATAAATCCATAAAACCTGTACTGAAAAAGAATAAGATTGTTTTCGTAAAATATGATGAATTAGATAAGAATGAAAAAAGAAATATAAGTGATTTTTTTAATGAATTTTGTTTTCCAACTATTACTCCATTAGCAGTTGATGCAGGAAGACCTTTTCCAATATTACTCAATAAATCTTTAAATATAGCTGTATATTTGAAAGATAAGGGAGAAAAATATCATGCAGTAGTTCAAGTTCCATCAGTTCTTCCTAGATTTATTAGAGTAAATAAAGCCATGAAAGAAAACAGATACATAACTTTAGAAGAAATAATTACCAATAATTTAAATAAAATATTTAAAGGATATTCTATAAAGGGTACTTTGGTTTTTAGAATTACTAAGGATGCAGATTTAGAAATAGATGAAGAAGAAGCTAATGATCTTTTGAAAGAAATTGAAGAGACCATAAAAAAAAGAAGATGGGGAGAAGTAGTTAGGCTAGAATTAGATAAGTATGGAGATAAAGAATTAAAAAATTTTTTAATAGAAAAAATAAAAGTTGAAAAACATGAGGTGTATGAATTAAATGGCCCTTTGGACTTAACTGCATTTTTTGAGATTATTGCAATGAATAGACATTCTAATTTATTAGATGATAATCACATACCTCAAGAAGCTGTAGATTTCCATGAAGACAGAAATATTTTTGAATTAATAGAAGAAAAGGATAGATTAATTCATCTTCCCTATGAGTCATTTAATAAAACTATTGAATTTATTAAAGAGGCAACTGAGGATCCTAATGTTCTTGCAATAAAACAAACTTTATATAGGGTAAGTAAAGAATCACCTATTATAGATAGTCTAATTAGGGCAGCAGAAGAAGGAAAGCAAGTTACTGCTGTTGTAGAGTTGAAAGCTAGATTTGATGAAGAAAATAATATTGTATGGGCTAGAAAGCTAGAAAGGGCAGGATGTCATGTAGTATATGGTTTGCCGGGACTTAAAATACACAGCAAGGCTATTCTAATTGTAAGAAAACAACCTGAAGGAATCAAAAGATACGTACACCTTTCAACTGGTAATTACAATGATAATACAGCTAAATTATATACAGATATAGGATTATTTACATGTGATTCATCAATTTGTAAAGATATATCTGACATGTTTAATACGATAACAGGATATACATATAGAGAAGATTATAGAAAAATATTTGTTGCTCCTAAAACCTTAAGGAAAGGATTTGAATTTTATATTGATAGAGAAATAAATAATGCTAAAAATAATAAGAAAGCTCTAATAAAAGCTAAATTCAACTCTCTCGTAGACAAAGATATTATACTAAAACTATATGAAGCTTCTCAAGCTGGTGTTAAGATTGAGTTAAACGTTAGAGGAATATGTTGTCTAAAGCCTGGAATAAAAAATATAAGCGAAAACATAAAAGTAAAGAGTATTATAAGTAACTTTTTAGAGCATAGTAGAATCTATTATTTTTATAACAATGGAGATTCCAAGGTTTTTTTATCAAGTGCAGATTGGATGAGTAGAAATTTAAATAGAAGAATTGAACTATTATTTCCTGTAGAGGATATTAAATTAAAAGAAAGAGTTGAAGGCATATTGGACTTGTGTCTTTCTGATACTTTAAAAGCAAGAATTCAAATGGAAGATGGAACTTATAGAAGTGTTGATAAGAGAGGGAAGAAAAAAATAGACAGCCAGAAAATTTTTCAAAAGAGAGCTGTGGAAAGAATAGAAAGTATTAGAAAGAAAGAGAGTGATTTTTAGAATGAGATACGGAATAATTGATATTGGATCAAATACCTTTAGACTTATTATAGCTGAAGTTGGAGATGATTTTTACAGTATAACAGATGGATTCAAGGAAACTGTAAGACTTTCAGCAGGTTTAGATGAAAACAATATTTTATCTGAAGAAAAATTGAACTATGGATTCAAAACACTTAAAATGTTTAAAAGATATTGCGAATTAAGCAAAACAGATGAAATAAAAGTAGTAGCTACTGCAGCTCTTAGAAAGGCAGAAAACAGAGATTTATTCCTAAAAAAAGCAAGATTAGAACTAAATTTAGAGGTTCAATTATTAAGTGGAGATGAAGAAGCTAACTACGATTTTTTAGGAGCAGTAAACAGTATATCTATAAAAGATTTTTTATTTATGGATATAGGAGGTGGATCAACAGAAATAGGATTAGTGAAAAACAGACAATTTATGGAAGGAATTAGTATACCTCTTGGGGCAGTTGATTTAACTAGAAAATTTTATTTGGAAAATAATATTAGTAAAAACAACCTTAAGGACTTGGAAACATACTTAGAAAGAGAATTTAAAAAAATAGATTGGGTAAAAAAGAATAATGGACTACCTCTAATAGGAATCGGCGGAACTATTAGAAACATAGGTAAAATAAGAAAGAGAGAGATTCATTATCCTCTAAATTCAATGCATAATTTTGAAATAGAATTAAAAGATGTTAAAGACATTTATGATAGAGTTAGCAATAAAAATCTAGAAGATAGAAAAAAAATAAATGGGTTAGGTTCAGATAGAGCGGATATATTTGTAGGTGCAACTTGTGCGGTAAAAAAAGTAATGGAGTATTCAAATTCAAGTAAACTCGTTATATCTCGTGAAGGTGTGAGAGAAGGCTTGATTTATAGCAAACTAGGATATGGTCTAAAAAATACAGTTAAAGACCCTCTAAAATTTTCAGTTAAGAACATGTTAAAAGTTTATGAATCTGATATCGAGCATCCAGAACATGTTTGCTTTTTATTCACTAAACTATTTAATGAATTAAAAGATGTACATAATATTAAAGAGGATGTAAGTAATATAATATATGCTTCTGCTATGCTACATGATATTGGTAAGATGCTTGACTACAAGAATCACTATGAGCACTCATTTTATATTATGCTAAATTCAATACTTAGGGGTTTAACCAATGAAGAGCAATTAAAAGCATCTATTGTAGCAGGATTGCATACAGGTAGTAAATTAAAAATAAACAAAAAACAATACAAAAAAATCAAAAAAATGTTTAATAAAGAAGAAGTAAAAACCTTAAAAAAACTAGGAATTCTTCTTGCTTTAGCAGAAGGCCTAGACAGAAGCCTATCTTTAAAAGTAAAAGATATAAAATGTAGAAAAATAAAAAATCATGTTTTAATGAAAACTATCAATTACGATGATATATCTATAGAACTTACTTATTTGAAAAAATTTAAAAGTGATTTCAAAAAAATATTTGGTTTGGATATGATGATAGTTTAATCCTCAGCACATTCAGAGTCGTTGCCCTTTAATATATCCATGCCATGAGGTAAAGCTTTTAAAAGATATTCTAATGATTCTCTTACAGCTTTAGGACTACCAGGCATATTTATAATCAGAGAATTTTTTCTTATGCCTGAAGCAGCTCTAGAAAGCATAGCTTTTGGAGTTATTTTAAAGCTGAAATTTCTTATACCTTCGGAGATTCCAGGAGTTTCTTTATCTATAACTTCTTTAGTAGCCTCAGGTGTTACATCTCTTTTTGAAAATCCCGTTCCTCCTGTTGTTAAAACTAAGTCTATGGATTTATTATCTACCATATCAATGATAGCATTCTTTATTTCTTCTTTTTCATCTGGAACGATAGTATATTCTTTAACCTTAAAATTATCTTTTTCTATCAATTTTTTTATAGTTTGACCACTTATATCTTCTCTTTTCCCTTGAGAGCCTTTATCGCTAGCGGTTATAATTCCAACTGTATACATAGTATCCTCCTTGTTGTTTATTAATTTTTAGTTTATACTATTTACTTTAAAAGGACAAGTATTCAGGTATTGAATTTTTTTCTGAAGGTGTATATAGTATATATAAATGTAAATTTAAGGATTAATTAATGTTAATATTATAAGATAAATAAAATTACAGAAACAGGAGGACTTAAAATGGGAAGCATATTAGACAGAATTGTATCAATGATGCTGACTTTACCGGGAATTTTAATTGCAATATCAATTCACGAGTACGGGCATGCATTAGCGGCATATAAAATGGGAGATAATACAGCTCAAGCTCAGGGAAGGTTAACATTAAATCCAATTAAACACTTAGACCCAATTGGATTTTTATGTCTTTTGATTTTCAGATTTGGATGGGCTAAACCAGTACCGGTAAATCCTAGAAACTTTAGTAATCCCAGAAGAGATGATATAATAGTATCTTTAGCAGGAGTAGGTATGAACCTTATTACTTCCATTATATTTATATTTATAATGAAAATTACTATTCAGACTGGGTTTCTAAATGGTTTAGGATATTCAGGAGAAATTTTATTCAATATGCTGTATTTCGCAGCTTATATTAATATAGGATTGATGGTATTTAATTTAATACCTATACCACCTTTAGATGGACACCACGTAGTTCAGGATATAGTAGGATTTAAAGCGGTTAAATTTTACCACGAATATGCTCAATATATAAGAGTAGCTTTGATATTACTTTTATTTACTGGATTTTTAGGTAGATTTATACTACCTGTAATAAGAGGAATATTTGGATTTTTATATAATATAATTATGTAATTTAGGGGGTTAAAATGTTTACTAGTAGAATAAATAATATGACACCTTCGGCAACTATTGAAATTACTTCGAAAATTGCTGAACTTAAGAAAAAAGGAATAGAAATTATAGCTTTTAACATAGGAGAACCAGATTTTGATACACCCGAAAATATAAGGGAAAGGGCAAAAGAAGGATTGGATATAGGTCATACTAGATATACTCCTGCAGCAGGAACTATAGAGTTAAGAGAAGAAATAGCTAAGAAGCTATATAAGGAAAACAAACTTAAATACAGCTACAATGATATCATAGTGTCAAATGGTGCAAAGCAATCTATTATGAATGCTCTTCTTACTCTTTGTGAAAAGGGAGATGAAGTAGTAATACCCTCACCTTACTGGGTTAGCTACATAGAAATGGTAAAGTTAACCGGTGCTAAACCTGTACTTGTTCAATTAGAAGAGAAGGATAATTTTAAGTTAGATATTGAAAAAATTAAACAAAATATAAATGAAAAGACAAAATGTATTATGTTAAACTCTCCAAATAACCCAACAGGATCAATATATACTGAAAAACAACTCAGAGAAATAGGAAAAATATGTGTAGATAATGATATTTATATATTAGCGGATGAAATATATGAAAAATTAATTTATGATGGAGAAAAACACATAAGTATTGGAACTTTTTCCGAAGAAATAAAAAACAAGACCATACTTATAAACGGAGTTTCTAAAAGCTATGCAATGACAGGATGGAGAATAGGATATGCAGCGGGACCTAGGAAGTTAGTAAAGGCTATGTCAGATTTGCAAGGACATATGACCAGCGGACCAAACGCACCTGCTCAATACGCATCACTAGAAGCTTTAGCTAATACAGAAAAGTCTGTAGAAGTAATGGTAAAAGAATTCGATAGGAGAAGAAAGTATATAGTAGATAGAATCAATTCTATAGAAGGAATGACCTGTAATTTACCTAAAGGAGCATTTTACGTAATGCCTAATGTAAAAAGCTTTTACGGTAAAAGTTACGCTAGTTATAAAATAAAAAACTCTATGGATTTGACCAACTATCTTTTAGAAGAAGCTAAGATAGCAGTAGCTCCTGGAGAAGCTTTTGGTATAAATAATAACATAAGAATTGCATATTCAAACTCTATGGAAAACATAGAAAAAGGTATGAATCAGATGGAAAATGCACTAAGAAAACTCAAATAAAAAAAGGGAGAATAAATTTTCTCCCTTTAATTAACTCTTTTAGCAAGAACTTGCAGGCATTCCCTTAGGGGATACAACAAATCCTTTTCTTAAAAAGCTATTCGTATAGTCTATTTTAAATCCTTCAAAATGCTTCAAGTCGTCGCCAGCTAAAAATGTAACTCCGTCTATATCTTGGCTGTAATCATTTTTATTTTGTTCGTCCAGAACAAGTCCCAATTGTGGGCCGCCTCAACCAAAACCTGACACGTTTACTCTTATTGCCTTATCCTTAGCATCTTGCTTTTCAATAATTTTCTTTATTTCTTCAACAGCTGTTTTTGTAGCTTCTATAATCAAGTTATTCACCTACCTTTCATATTTATCTATTTATTATTCTAACATTTCATACATTCCAACCATCTGCTCATAATTAAGCATTCCTGGATATCCTGTTTCTACTGATCCATCAGAGTTGATTGCAATGGTTAATGGTAGGGCATTAGCCCCGTAAGTTCCTGCAGTTTTTCCCTTAGGATCAACTAGTATATTTAAATCTATTTCAGGATTTTCATCCAGAAATTTTTGGATTTTAGATTGACTTTCATCTACATTAATTGCTAGTACTACAAGTTCTTCACTGTATTCCTGAGCCAATTTACTTAAGTCTGGCATTTCTTTAACACAGTAAGGACACCATGTTGCCCAAAAATTAATCATTACTTTTTTTCCTTGAAAATCACTTAATCTATAGTTTTCTCCATCCATACCTTCTAAGGCAAAATCAGGAGCATAGACTTTTTCCTCTTCAGTATCTTCAGAATCAACTTCAGATTCTTCTAGAGCTTCTTCATTATCTGAATTATTTTCTTCAATTTCCTCACCACTTGAAGTACATCCTATAAGTAACACTAAAGATAATATTACAACAAGTATAAGAATCAAGTATTTTTTATTCATATTTCACCACCTATTAAATTATCAAATCACAAGACTATTAAATATAGTAAGTTTGTTCATTATGATTAAGATACCGAGAATAATTAGTATTACTCCACCGATCTTATTGAGGTACAAACTAAATTTTTCTATTTTACCTATATATTTTGTAAAGAAGCCAAGTAGTAGGGAAGTAAGTATAAATGGTATGGACAATCCTAATGAATAAATTGACAATAGGAGAATTCCTTCACCAACGGTTGATTGACTTCCTGCGAATATCAAAATCGAACCTAAAACTGCACCTATGCAAGGAGTCCATCCTGCTCCAAAAGCTAATCCCATTAGAGTAGAACTTAAAAAGTTATTTTTTCTTTTAGGTGCCTTAAATCCGTGTTTTCTACTTAAAAAACCTATCTTTATTACTCCAAGCATATAAAGTCCAAAGAATATTATGAAAACACCACTTATAGTTCTAAATAGGGATAAATTTCTATTTAAGAAACCCCCTAAAAAAGTAGCAGAAGCGCCAAGAGTTATAAAAACTATACTAAAACCTAAAACAAAACCAATAGTTCGAGTAAAATTAATTTTTCTGAAATTATCATAACTGCTTACATTAGCTCCAGCTGTATAAGATATATATGCTGGTATAATAGGTATTATACATGGGGAAAAGAATGATATTATACCTCCCCAAAATGCTATCAAAAAAGATATATTTTCCAAATGATCCCTCCTTTATAGAATAATAACATACCCCACGGGGGTATGTCAAGACTATTTAAGAAAGATATGTCCTTTATTATTAATAAAATTCTTTATAATTATATCATTTTTTATAGTTTTTTAAAATTCGAATTAGTGATATTATTATTAATAAATCAAATAGCGTCGTTGAATATTGAAGGATATTAGTTTATAATAAATATATGATAAAAACTACACTAATATATCAATAAAATTCAAATAAAAATATTTAACTTACAAGGGAGGTTAATTTTGGCAGATAAAGAAACAATATATAATGAAATATTAAAAAGAATAATTTATTTAGAGTATAAACCTGGAGATATAATAGAAGAAAAAAAGATTGCAATGGAATTTAATGTAAGTAGAACACCAGTTAGAGAGGCTCTTCTTTTTTTAAGTGGCAAAGATTTAGTAAAGATGATACCTAGAATGGGGACTTATGTATCCCAAATAGATATTAAAAAAGTAAAAAATGCCTATCAAGTAAAAAAGAAACTAGAATCCTATGCAGCTGAACTTGCTGCAGAAAATGCATCAGATGAGGATATAAAAAAACTTTTTGAAATAACTAAGGAAATGTCCGGGTATAAAGGGAAACCGGATTACGATAAATACATTCAAAAAGATTATGAATTTTTCAAGGAATTAAGAAGCCTTACAAGAAATGAACTTTTAGAAGAAAACCTAGAAGAACTTAACAATTCTATAGTTAGATTCTTAAGATATATCCAATACGTATGCGATAATCCAAAATGGCATGTACAATCTTTGGAAAGTATCGCTCAGAGTATAAAGATAAGAGATCCAGAAACTGCTTCAAAGGAAACAGAGTACTTTGACGCAGTATATGTAAAGAAATTATTTAATTCATATTTCGGATAGGAGGCCATAATGTTATACAGAAAATTAGGAAAAACTGGATTAAAGGTATCAGTAATAGGACTAGGTGGAATACCAATCCAGAGAGTAGATGAAAAAGAAGCAGTGGAAATTATTAAAGAATGTAAAAATCAAGGTATAAATTTCATTGATACTGCAAGAGGTTACAGCGTGAGTGAAGAATATATCGGTAAGGGACTTAAAGAAGTAGGAAGAAGTAGTTTTTATATTGCTACTAAGGCACCATCCTATAACTATGACGATATGAAAAAAAGTATAGAAATAAGCTTAGAAAAACTGGATTTGGATTATATAGACATCTACCAGATACACAATGTAAGCTATCAATGGCAGATGGATGATGTTCTATCAAAGAATGGAGCATTGAAAGCACTGATAGAAGCAAAAGAAGAAGGAAAAATTAAACATATAGGAATTACTAGTCATAATAAAGATATGCTTTCTCAAGCTGTTGAATACAGCCAATTTGAAACTATTCAATTTCCATTTAATCCTATTGAAAATCAGGGACTGGATGTATTTAAGGAGGCAAAAGAAAAAAACATTGGAATAATAGGGATGAAGCCTATAGCCGGAGGAGTATTTAGAGAAGCTCAGCTTTCTCTTAGATATATAATAAACAGCGAAATGATTACATTGGCTATACCAGGAATGGATAGTGTAGACCAGGTTGTGGAAAATGCCTATGCAGGTAAAAAAATAATAGCTCTAAATGAAGAAGAACAAAAACTTATAGACAAAGAAGTTAAAGAACTGGGAGAAGATTTTTGCAGAAGATGCGGCTACTGTACTCCTTGTCCTCAAGGGATTAATATTCCTCTGATGATGGTTCTTGAAAACTATGTGAAAAGGTATAATTTAAACGACTGGGCGGTAGATAGATACAATGCTCAAATAAATAAAGCTTCCCATTGTATAGAGTGTGGAGTATGTGAAGGAAGATGCCCATACAATATACCAATAATCAATAGATTAAAATCTGTAAAAGAAACTTTTGAATAAAATATAAAATAATAATAAAAAAGCTTAGGAAAGGCATTGGATTTGTCTAAACCTAAGCTTTTATTAATTGTAAATCAAGGAAAAATAGCTTGTTGTTTCATCCTTATCAACAGAAATTATATCATAGGAATTTTTATTGTTGATAAAAGCCAGTTTTCCATCTAATCTGTTCATAACTTCTAAAAACGCTACTAGAGTCTGAGGAGAATCTACATTGTCGTTGTTAAAGTTCATTATATTTACAAAATTTCTCTCCTGAATTTCCTTAAGGGTTTCTTCATCCTTTTCATTGGCCTTATCGTAATCCAAGTAGTGGCTAAAATCGATAGAAGCTATAAGAAGGGTTGCATCGTCTATAATCTCTTCTTCTAAAAAACTGGTGAATTCTAGAATTTCTTGGAGGTCTAGAGTTCCTGGAAGAGTAAGATTGAGTATTTTTACATCAGGCATATAGTATTTAACGAAGTGAACCAAAGCAGCATTTGAATGCTCTTTCTCCAGGATTTTGTCCGCAATCTCTATATTTTCATATTCTATAGATCGCTCTAAATCATCCTGATTTATTTTTAATATTCCAAAGGGTGTCATCCAATCCAACTGAGTAGTGTATATACTCTTAGTGTCAATACTGTTGTGGTCGGGACCTATTATTACAACTTTTTTGTAGTTTTCAATATTATCAATTTTTAAAAATACTTCGTGAAGCATTTCAGAAGCTAAAAGGTGATGGGTACATACTATTCCTTTGACTCCATTTATTTTTTCATCAATGTTTTTCGGTAGTGTAGAGTAAAAATCCTTAGAATCATAAAAGAGAGATCTTTGGTATCTACTGCTTTTGTATTCTATATTATTTTCAGTCTCTTCATTATTATATACATCTTCAGAATTTTCTCCTTCTTTATTTTCTACGCTATCAACAGATAAAGTGCAGCCCGACAGTAAAACTGCCAGGCTGACTAATATCATAATAACTTTTTTCATCTAATCAACTACCTTCAATCTAATTTGCTCTGTATACCAAAGGCTGTTACTGTCTGTGTTTTTTCTAATTACTGTATGGTCGTCGGTGTATTCTCCAGGGAGCACTGCCTGTATGTAGTAGCTTAAAGGTTGGTTAACACCTTTAGGACTAAATAACCATCTAAATACCAAAGTCTGTCCCGACTCTTCAGAAAGATAGGTATCCTTACCCAGTTTCATAAATCTAAACCCAGCCGGTACAAATTCAGTGATTTGGTAGGAACTATAGTCTTTTTTATTGTTTATATTAGGCTCTAAAGTTACTTTAATCAAATCCCCTTGACTGAAAGTATCTACTTCTTCTCCTTCTAAGGAATAGGTTTTATCTAGAGAGTATTCATCGGTTTTGTTCTTTTCAAGAGAGTCAGCATTAGCAAGACCATATACGTAAGCGCCTATACTGCTTTCTACTTCCGATACTTCCATTCCCGCTAGCTCTTCCTTTCTTACCGTAATTGACTTAGTATTAAAACCATCTATTTGGTAGGTTTCAATCTTAGTTTCGGGATGGGTAAATTTAACTGTTACACTTCCTTCAAGAGCTTTAATATCTTCTGTTTCCATTATATTTCTATTCATTAGATAAATTAATTTTTCAAAATTAACCAGGGTCCATACATCCTTACTGTTGTATAGATAATCAAACATCTTATCTCCCTGTTCAAAATATTCGAGTTTGGCTGATGCAGCTAGAGCCAGTCCTGTAAGTTCTTTACTGGTTTTTCCTGTAGTATCTTCTAGATCAAAGTATATTTTGTCATCTTCTTCTTTGGAATACTCTTCCATTACTTCTTTAAATAAATCTTCTGCTAAGGATTCGTCACCGAATTCTGCTAATCCTATAGAAGCAAGTAGCTTAGCCCTAGGTTTCCCATCAATATCACTACTTTCAGCTAACTTTTGCAAATCCAAAAGCACAGGTTCTTTATATACAGCTAATCCTAGGTATGCAGATACTACTTCTTCTAAAGTAGAATTATCTCTAGCTAATATATTATAGAAATAGGTTTTCATTAAATCTTTGTCAAAATACTCAGTATCCAACATGGCTACCTTTGCACTTAATTCGGCATCCCTATCGCTGTATGGCAGTAAGCTTATACCTCCACCTCTTGATGTTTTTTCATAATCACCTAGGTCTACAAATTTGTCTACATATGTATTTTTATCAAAGTTTTCCTTTATAAATTTTCTAGCAATTACAGGTGTAAGTTTTTGGTCAATTCTTTTACCACCTATATATCTAAAATCCAGTAGAGTATTGTAAAACATAGATTCGCTTTCGTTAAAGAAGGTCACTTCTGCATTAGAGTAAACTTGATCAAAGGTGGTAGCTTCTGAAAGCTGGTAGTACTCTTTGTTGTCAAAAAATACTGTTGAATCCACTACTTCAAAGGTCTTTTCTAGAGCATCCTTATATTCGCCGCCATGAGCATATACTCTTATAGTGTAGCTTCCTTTATCAAGCTCTTCTAAGGATATATTTGTATAGTCTCCTACAGTGCCTTCCTTAGAGAAAGATTTTTCTTCTCCGGTGGTATTATTTACAAGGTCTATTTTGTAAGCAACACTTTGTCCTTCATCAATCTCTTCTCCAAACACTCTAAGACTTATAGAAGGAATATCTCCAGTTATAAACTCTTTGCTGAGTATTGTATTAACGAAGAATGGTAGCTTGGCATTTATATTTATCATTGAAGAATAAGACTGCATATCTTCGGTAAATCCTTGGAAGGTGAGTCTCCAAGAAGTTAGATTATCCGGTAGTTTAAAGGATAAGGTCCCTTCTCCAGATTCATTTAATCTTATTGTTCTGAAGTAGGCAGTATCTTTAAATTCTCTTCTTACAGTATAATCTCCACCTTCTCCGCCTTTTTCTGCCATTACTCGGTAATCAAAACTGTTGAAGTCGTTGGATATATAATCTTTTTTAATACCTGTTGAATATACTGGAGAATATAAATTTGCCAGTGGATTTACATTTTGTGGGAAAAGCTCAAAATATGCTTCATCGACTACACTTATATTGACATTAGATTGAACAGGTTCTCCTTTGTTATCCAATGCTTTTATATCTATTGTGGCAACTTCTCCAGGACGATAATCCTTCTTATCCGTACTTAGACTTATGTTCATTTCTTTTTCTTCATATTCGTAGCTTAGATGTGTAGCTGATAGGGTTTTAAATATATCACCCTTGTTTATATATACACCCTGTATAAATACATTAGGAATGTAGGATTTTTTAAAGTTTAAGACTCCCCTTACGTCATCTGTTATATAGTATTCTTTTACGCCGTCCTGCATTATCATAACAAGAAGCTTATCTTCTTCTACTTCTTCTTTTATACCTTCTTCACTACCATCTTTTAAGTAGTAGGTGAAATTTTCATCTTCTTTAAATCTATACTGTTCTTTATCTTCTATTTCTATAGATAGACTCCTGTCTTCCATATTGAAGATATTTCGCTGATTAAATCTATAGCTTTTTCGTTCTACGATAGTATTTTTGTCTTCATTCAATGTTACTATAACTTCAAAGTTGCTTTCAGAGTCTTTAATGTAAGGTGCTTCTAATTCATATTTTCCGTTTACAGTATTAAGATTAAAATTTTCTCTCTGCTGAGATCGCTTTACGTATTCGTATTTAGTTTTTCTTACCTTATCTATTAGGTCGTAGTAGGATCCTCTTTCTACTTTTTCATAGTAGCTTTCCACTACCTTTAAGTTAACCTCTTCATTAAGGGGAGCTCCTCTCATGTCTTCAATGTCTTTATTTTCAGACTTTATATATTTTTCTAAATCAATTTCATTTATATTTACAGTAATTACAGGAGTTTCTAACTCGCTGTTTAAGTCTGTAGTTATCATTTTAGTCTTAGGGAAAAATGTAAAGGTACTTAAATCTGTAATCCGCTGATCTTCAGCATCCCTATTATATGCAGCCATCCTTCCAGAAGTAGGTCTCCAAGAAGTAGTATTATCAGATGGATTAATAGTAATCTCTCCAGTTCCATCTTCATCTGTTTGTAAAGTGTTGTTAACTAATCCGGACAAATTAAAATCAAGATTAAAATTCATATTTGCTGCTGGACTACCATCGAAAAATTCAGACCTAAGGTTGTAAGTTACTTCTTCTCCTACCATTACATAGTCTTTATTAAAGTTAGATTCTAATCTGTATATTGGTTTTGTGTACTCGCTTATATAAATATCTTTTTCCATTACGGTTTTATCATCATTAGTTAATACTAGGTTGTACCAGCCCGTAGTTAAATCTTCAAAAGAAAAACTAGAGGTAAAGGTACCTATTTTATCAATTCTTACACTCTTGCTTTGGATTTCCTTTTCACCGTACACGTTGGATATAAAGGATAGGGTATAGTTGTTAGAATCCATATCTTTCTTTGGTTTTACATATCCAAATACATTGACCTTGTCTGTTGGCTGATAGGTACTCCTATCTGTAAAGAAATAGGACCAGAAGTCTTTAGAGTCAGGACTGTAACTATTGTAGTAAAATGGTCTGTAGCTATACTCCGTCCTCAAGATAAAATCATTATATCCATCTGCAGATACAGTACCGTAGGTTATCCTGCTTTCCTCTTCAGGAGTGTAATCTATTTGAGCAATACCATCAGAAGCAGCCTTACCTTTAAATCCTCCTTCAAAAGATACATCAGCACCGGCTAAAGCTTTTCCAGTGGAAGCATCATTTAACCATAGAAACTGAGAATCTTCCAATTCTGCATTATATACTAATATATCGCTTACCTGAATGAAGGTATATCTTTTAGTACCTTTCAAGCTAGCTTCTGCAAGGTAGTAACCCTCATCCATCTCTTCAGGAAACTGTAAAATATCAAAGGATGAATAACCTTGTTCTACTTCTACAGGAGCAGTGTTAAAGCTGCTTACTTCATTTAAGTAGTCTGGCTTAGTATTTTCAAAATCTTCGTATAAATATTTTATATTTCTAACTTCATCAAACTTTTTGATATCATTTAAAAAATTTTCATTGGAATCAAATTTGTATAGACTTATCTTAACTTCTTCATTTTTGAAACTTTCCACATAGCCTTCTAAAAAAGGAACCTGAAGGGTAGTAAAATTTGCGAAGTTTTTATTTAATCTAATCTTAGAATTCTGATTTTCTCTAGTAGTAAAAGAAAAAGTATAGTCTTCCTCTAAAGTTAGGTCGCTGCCTTTTAGCATAGCTCCGGCTTTTACAGTTACCGTATACTTTGTAGCTTCTTCTAATTTTTCAGGAACAAAAATCTCTATATTGCCGTTGGTTTTAAAGCTTCCTTCAACCTCTGGAAAAATTTGGAAGGATTCTTCAAAATTTTCTATACCTTCGTGACTGAAGTTGACTTCTATACCGGTTTCTAAAGGAATGTGATCATGGTCGTCTCCCGGTACCGTACCGATTACCCTAAGCTGACTTTTTGTTTGAAAGGCCCAGGTGTAGTCAGACTTTTCTTCTGAGTCATTTAATCCCACCTTGTATATAGAGTTCCTGCTTAAAGGTTTGTCAGGGATAATTTTGAACTTATTCCCGGATATTTTTTCTATTTCATAATCCGCAGATGGTTCTATAGACATATTTGTCCTTATAAAATCCTCATCTATTTCCTTTTTAGAATCCAGCTGTAAAGCGGAAGATACATCTACCCCGGCAGAATCCTTAAGCAGTGGAGTAACTGCATAAGACTTATCCTTAAGGTCTACTGTTACAGGATCTCCACCCTTAGAAACATCTATAGGGTCTTGAGTAGTCACCTCATCTTCACCTTCACCACCAGGTTCGTCTTCTATCCTTGTGCAGGCTGAAAAAATCAATATTAAACTTAAAGCTATAAGTAAAATTTTCTTTTTCAAAATAATCACTCCTATCTATATATTTATATGTAATGGTCTAATTTACAATTCTTACCTTAATTATACTACTTGAGAAAATATAATCAACCAAAAGGACCTATTGTTACAATAAAATAAAAGCTTGATTCACTAAAGAACCAAGCCTTATTTATTTGAATCATCATTTTATAATTAAATCTCCTGAAGTACTCTTAAAATATATCAGATTTCCTCCACTGCCGTAGCTTCCTTCTACTGTGTCGTCGTGTATTCTATCAAAATTTAAATCTTTATCAGACTCCACATCTCCAGAAAGAGAGCTAAACCTAAAATTAAAACCTTCTACATTTTCAGTAGACATAGAAGTACTTCCTGAAACAGACTTAAGGTTAAAATCGCTTTCTACCTTATCTATGTCCAGATCAATATTACCGGAAACTGTATCGGAATCCAGTGAGTACAAACTACCTACTAGGTCTAAATCTCCAGATACTGATTTAAATCTCATATCTTTAATGATGACACCAATAAGTTTGCTGTCTCCTGATACTGTATCTAACCTAAGATTAAAGAG
>Ga0102934_1001455_pt1 | contig 16599 bp, 19 predicted proteins | sample SalPonR2_A_D1_MG_FD_78175 | JGI IMG/M metagenome (GOLD analysis project Ga0102934, IMG submission 78175) | Salt pond soil microbial communities from South San Francisco under conditions of wetland restoration - Salt Pond MetaG R2_A_D1_MG | ecosystem: Environmental > Aquatic > Marine > Intertidal... | reverse complement strand
GCATTCCTCCTTCCCTCCATCTTGCGGTTCGCGTTTTTCTGCAAGATGGATGGTTTGCTGAGGGTGGTCAATTTTCGATTATCACAAGGCCAAAAATTGATCAGTTTTCGGTTATCATAATCAGAGGTCGCAGGACGGATCTCCTTTGTTAAAAACGTGGAAAGGCAGAGCTTGAGCCAGATTGAAATTGCCCGACATTTGCAAAAATTGAAGGACACTTTCAATTATAGCCACCGAGACCTGGAGCTTAAGGGCTTTGGTTCTCCGGCATCAATAACAAACGCATTGAAACTTCTTAAGCTGCCGGTGAAAATCCAGGACCATATCCATGAAGGGAAGTTGACCCCGGCACATTGCCTCCCTCTACTCAAGCTGGATGAGGAGGAAGTTCAGGAAGCGATGGCTAAACGCTTTATTGATCATGATCTTTCAGCTTCCAAAGCAAAGGGGCGTGTTAGCAACTACCTGAAAAAAGGCGAAACAAAACAGAGCAAAGAGGGAGTGGAGATCCCTGCCGCTGAAACGCCCAATGTATATTTCAAGGATGCCAGGGACATGTCGGAGCTTCCGGATGAAAGCATTCATCTGGTACTGACCAGTCCTCCATACGGGATCGGAATGGAGTATGAAAAGGAGCTTACACTCAAGGATATAGTGACTGCAAATTGTTCAGTGCTTGAGGAGAGTTGCCGTGTATTGGTTCCCGGCGGTGTTATGGCCATAAACGTGGCGGATCTCAACAACCACAAAAACGAGAAGGGAATTCGGGAATACATATTGGTCGGCTCCGGTTACCAGCAAGTGCTGCGTCAGCATGGTGTTTATCTCTCGGACATCATCATTTGGCACAAACAAAAGGCCTGGTCAAAAAGAAACCAGCTCTACAACGAGAACACAAAGCACACTTCTTACCGGACCATGGACAATTTCGAGCCGGTCTATGTTTTCCGTAAAGAGGGCGACCGACAGGAGCCTGAAGCGGATATTGCTGAACGCTCCTATCTCACAAAAGACCAGTGGAAAGAATGTGTTGACGGTGTGTGGAGAATAAACGCCCTAAACAAACAAGATGGGCATCCTAATCAATGGCCGGAAGAACTTCCCACCCGGTTGATCCAAATGTTCTCCTTTGTCGGCGAGACGGTGCTTGATCCTTTTCTGGGCAGCGGAACAACCTTGAAAGTGGCGAAGGATCTTAATCGCAATGCTGTTGGGTATGAGATTGCCGAAAAGTATAAGCAGGTCATCATGAAGAAATTGGGCATCGAGGATGTCCCACCAGCTGAGAATGAGGCCTCTGAGGAAGGCTTGGCGGCTTGCGCAGAGGAAGCTCCGAAGGCCGAGGTCTTTTCAAACGATCCAGCGTTAATCAAGGAGTTTTTCGAGCAGCAAGTCCCAAGAAAATCAACTGAGGCTTCTGCATCAGAAGCTTAACTCTAAAATGGCCAATTAAAGGGAACGGGGGAAATCCCCGTTCCCTGGCCTTTCAATTCTGCAGTCCTTAACTCGTAACACAGTAACGCATTTTTGCAGCATCAAGAATACTGAGGCACTGTTATGCAAGAATTCAACGGAAAAGTCTTTCTGAGGCAGGCTGAGTTGGCGGAAAGATGGGGCTGCTCTCAAGGCACAATCATCAACTATAGAAAAAAGGGATTGCTCCCTTTTTTTCGGTTGCCTGAAAGCAATAAGGTCTTATATCCTGTTACAGAAATTTTGGGGATTGAGAAGCAATACACCCGAAACAATTCAAAAACGAAAGGTGGTGATAGCCCAAATAAAGCTGAGATTAAAAAGGTAAAGCCGTGTGTATCATCTCCAAAGAAAGAATGGAGGATATAACATGGCGAAAAAGAAGCTAAATCATCATTTGTATCAAGACAATGTAAGCGGCGTGTGGTATTTCCAGAAAAAGATCAAAGGCTTTGATAAGCCTTATAAATTTTCTCTGGAAACCACATCAGTGACCGAAGCAAGGCGTAAGCGAGATGAATATCTCAAAGAAATCGAGTATCACGGATATCTCCCGACCGCCCAGGCGGAAAACCCGGGAGCATCGGATACGGGTAAAGTCTTTGGTGAAGTAGCTCAGAAGTGGGCTGGAATTGTTCAGACACAAGTCGAAGAGCCAACGTATGAATTATATAAAAGATTGATGAATGTTTACGTCTTGCCCCATTTCGGTAATCAGCGCATTGATACCATTTCAAGTCTGGATATTGAAATTTTTGTAAGCAAGCTGAAGGGCGGCAGTAAATTTAAAATGAACGTGCTGACACCTTTTCGGTCTGTTATGAAATTTGCCAAGAAACATAAAATTATCCTGCAAAATCCATTTGATGATGTCTCTCCAATTAAAAGGACCAAAGGAAAAGAGAAAAACTCGCTTAGCCTTAATGAGATCAACCAGTTTATTGATGCTCTGGATGATTTTTGGAAGCCATTGTTTATTGTATTGTTTTTTTCTGGCGTCCGGATGGAGGAGGCATCAGCGTTAAAGTGGAAGCGCGTAAGGTTTGAGGAAGGGATAATTCAAATTCGGGAAGTGCTTGTACGGCTTAAGGGTGGGAAGATTGTTATCAAGAAGCCCAAAACAGAAAGCTCAATCAGGGATGTCAAACTACCTGGTTTTATAATTGATGCACTTCGCGAGCAACGTAAACGGACCTGGAAAGGGAATGGGGACGACTTTGTTTTTTTGAATAGAGCAGGTCGCCCGATGTATCATCATACGCTGAATCAGAAGGTGTTTAAGCCGACGCTCAAAAAAATTGGCATTGATAGGAGTATTAGCCTGAAGGATACGCGGGCATCTTATATAACAAATGCAATGGATAAAAATGAGCGAATGAGCTTCATTCAGAAGCAGGTTGGCCATACAACTTCGGACATGATCGTACGGCATTATTACCGTTACACGCCTGCCCATGATGACGGGTCAAGGCTGGAAAACGCATGGAATTCTACCAGAGTTCTACCAGACCAAGACCCATCGTATTTTTAACTCACTGAGTTTAAATGATTTTTTTGGTCGGGGCGAGAGGATTTGAACCTCCGACTCCTTGCACCCCATGCAAGTGCGCTACCAGGCTGCGCTACACCCCGACGTCAATCAACGAATAGCAATTAACACGCCCCCGTTCGGATGTCAAGACAGAACTATGGATCCCCGCCGGCGCTTGAAATGGCCATATGGACACTTTTTTTAGGGTTACTTTCTGCAAAAATACCGCCGCGTCAGCGTCGGGCGCTTTTTTTCAAGACCGTCAGGCTTCCTCTGCAGGAAGGTTCGCTTTTAAGGCGGCAAAAAAATCACAATTATCCGGGACGGGGGCTGTGATCCAGAGTTTTTTGAGGCTCTTCAATTCGGTTTCCGCCAGTACCCGGCCAAGCAGGCGGGCAAGCCGTCTTCTGGGCAGCCGGCCGTGGCGGGTGGCCAGCAAAGGCATCCCCAAGGATTGAATGCCCCGGCGTTCAACCTCCTGGAAAACGCTGTAAAGGGCTTTTTCAACCCATTTTTCCCTGCACGTCGGTTCCTGATTAACGTCGTGCACGACGGCAAGCAGTCGGAGGGGCGTGCCTTTTTTGACGACGACGCTGCCTATCTTTTGGGGCTCAAAGTGCTCAAGTTCCCGCATCATCCGAATGGGGTGGACTTCTGTCGGCACTTCATCCGGATCTGCGCTCATGATCAGAAACGTGTCCTCCTCATAGGCCATCGCTTCCACGGCAAAGGGCGGAGATTCGGGCGGCGCCGCCACAATCCGGACCGGCCCGTAAAAGGCGGTTCGATATAAACCGCCGTTAATGACTTGAAGATTGGGTCTATCGTGATAGCTATTATTCATCGTTAAAACTAATATAACAGCGCGTGCTTCGGATTCAAGGAGGCGGTTATCACGATCCGGCCTTGACTTTTCATGAAAAGAATTTAATTTATTTTGTAAAAAAACCCCCTTTTTGAGGCAAGGAGCGGATTATGCCCATTTATGAGTTTGTTTGTGAAGAATGCAACCATCAGTTTGAAGAGTTGGTATTGGCTTCGGATAAAAAGCCGCCGAAATGCCCGAAATGCGAGTCTGAGAGGGTAAAGAAAATGCTTTCGGCCTGCGGGATCCGGCCGCACGGCATACCCACGGGCAGCGGCGGATTTAAATCCCCCTCCTGTTCGCCCAGCGGCTGAGCGATAGGCTCATAGGCTTCCGGGAGAAGCGAACAGTCGCACATATAAAACCGATAATTTTGTCATCGGAGGGCAAGATATCGCCTTTTTTTCATAAAAAGCAGAAAGATCATCCGGGATTCCGCGTGGGCGGGGATGTGGCGCCTTTTCCGGGCGTAGCCGCTGAGGCTTTGGCCGAGCCGGCGGGTATTCTTTTTATTCCTGTCCAGGCCGGCCGGATTCCGCAAGCATTCTAAGCCCTTCATAGTCAAGGAGCCGAATTTTTTTGCCGTTGACCCGGATCAGGTCCTTTTCACTCATTTTTTTCAGAATCCGGGACAGGGTCTCGGGAATGGTGCCCAGAAAACTGGCCAGGTGGCCCTTGGATATATGAAGGCACACCTCGGATGGGTTCTGCTGCTCTTTGGACAGCAGAACCAAATAGCCGGCCAGTCGTGCCGGCACCTCCTTGAGGGAAAGGTCCTCGATCTGGACGGTAAAGTCTCTGAGCCGCCTTGAGAGGACCGCCAGCATGTTTAATGCCAGGGTGGGATCGGCGCTGATAAGCTCGATAAAACGCCTTCGCGGGAAAAACAGCACACGGCTTTTTTTTACGGCCTCAGCCGAGGCCGGAAATACGTCCCCGGAAAACACGGGCACTTCGCCAAACGGCTCCCCCGGGCCGAAAATATGGAGGATCTGCTCCTTTCCCTCAAGGGATAGCTTATAGATTTTGACCTGGCCTTCAACAACGATGTAGAAGCCGTTACCCGGCTCCCCCTCCGAAAATATCAGCGCCCCTTTTTCCAGCGGTTTTTCCACGGCAATGGCCAGCACTGCCTCCAGGTGATGGGCCGGCAGTTCCTTGAAGAGAATGGATTGGGATGCGATGGTTTTATTCATTTTTCGCCGTTTAGACCTATCGGATGTTTCAGTCAATTTTTTCCCAAATTTAAAGTTCCCCCATTTTTTGATTTAAGTCAAAGAAATTCTTATTTATTATTTCAATCCGGCATAAGATCAAGGCGGTTGGCGTCATGGAATTTTCGCCTTTCTTTAACCTGAACAAATTATCCTATTCATGCACGGACACGAAACAGGCTTTGTTTTAAAGGGCTTTCGGAAAAACCGCTCCAAACCAATCCGTGGGAAAACAGGGTAAAGATATTATGCCGCCTGGGTGGAAAAGCCCCCAAATCTGATTAGATTAAATTAAATAGGCATGAGGAGTTTATTTGTATACAAATGAGACGATTTAGGGTGTATATCGATGAGCCGAAGCGCTGATTCCAACACTCGCCTTGTCTATACTTCCGAAGGCGGCCGCATGTGCCCGAAATGCGGAAGGCCGCTTAAAAAATGCATCTGCCGTAAGGAAAACGCCGCCTCCGCAGGCGACGGCTTTGTCAGAGTCCGGCGGGAGACCAAGGGTCGGAAGGGAAAGGCCGTGACGGTGGTTTCCGGGCTCTGCCTTGACGCCGATGCCCTCAGGCAAATGGGTAAACGACTAAAATCAAAATGTGGCAGCGGCGGTACCGTCAAAAACGGAATCATTGAGATCCAGGGCGACCATCGGGCGTTGGTTGTTGAAGAACTCGAGGGGGCGGGCTTTAGCGTCAAGCGCACAGGCGGTTGAACCCAGCCAATGACGGCATCCACCTATTTCTGGCATCGGGTCGTGGAAGGCCTCAACTTATATCATTTTTTATAAGGGGGAGTTATGCCCTATTTTAAAAGAGGAAATGCCAAAATCTATTTCCTTGAGCAGGGTAGTGGTTTCCCGGTCATTGCGGTCCACGGACTGATTGAAAATACCGCATATTGGCGTCTGCCCGGGGTAACCGATCGGCTGGCCGATGAGTTTCATGTGGTTTCCATGGATATGCGGGGCCATGGAAATACCAGGGTCAATGGCGAGTCCCCCGGCTACGACGAGGAAACGGTGGCCGCCGACATCCTTGCCCTTGCCGACAAACTGGGCTTTGACCGGTTTCACCTTCTAACCCACTCAACCGGCGGATTCGCCGCTGTTCGTCAGGCCATGAAGGACGACAGCCGGTTCGCCTCTCTGATTCTAACCGACAGCGGCTCGGCCACCTCCCCTTTTCAAGGGGATCCGGACAGTATTCGCAAGCTGAACGAGGCCTTTGCGAGGTCATTTGAAAACTGTTCATGGCAGGAGATATTTGAGGGGTTAAAATCCAAACCCGGCCCGTTTTTTAGGGGAATCGTGGAATCCGGGCAGTCCGATGAGATGATGCAGATGGCCTTTGAGATGGCCAGACAGAACAACCGGCAGGAGATTGCCAAGTTTGTCCGCAGCTTTTATACGGATCCTGATCCCTGTAAAGAGGGGCTTGCGAATATTAGCTGCCCCACGCTGATTATCTATGGGGAAAAAGACGAAATGTTCATTCATTCCAGCCAGATGATGGCCGATCACATCAATGATGCGAAACTCATTCGATATGAAGGTATCGGCCATATGACGGCAATTGAGGCGCCGGATCGGTTGACATCAGATATATTGGCCTTCATTCGGCAGTCAAAAAGACGGTACTACGGTGCCGGCCCTTGATGGATGCCCGGCCATACCGATAAATTCATTGCATCCCTTCCTGTAAAAGACATTATTGATGGCTTCGTAAAAAGTCCAATATCTGCGTTGCGCTTCCGTCCCTCGGAATTTTACGTACGCCTATGTACGCTGCATTCCTCGGGATTTGCGTCGCCTTGATCTTGAACTTTTTACTTTGCCATCTAAAATCGACTTTTTACGAGATTGTCATTATTGGCGCCCACCGATTTTTTTTCTTGACAAATATAAGTTTATCTATATAATTAAATTAATTTATCAACATAAATTGATCTTTATAACAAAATAGATTGAAGCCAACTAAAAAATGGATCACCTCAAATACTTTAAAGCGCTTTCGGATGAAACCCGTATCCGTCTGCTCAATATCCTGCTCCGCCACGAGCTGAAGGTGGGTGAGCTGGTTGCCGTCCTTGGAATGGGGCAGTCCAGGATTTCACGTCATTTGAAGATTCTGGCGGCGGCCGGACTGGTTGAGAATTTGAGGGAAGGGGTCTGGGGTTTTTATTACATCGCGCGAAGCGGACCGGGGAGACGGTTTATTGATGCGGTCCGATACTTGTTCGAGGCGGACCCGGCCTATGAGGACGACATCAGAGAAGCGGATCGAATTATTGAAGAACGAAGGCTGAGTACGCTGCGATTTTTTGATCATATCGCCCCCCGATGGGACCTTTTCAAGGGCGAGATCCTGGGCGATTTTGATCTGAACCGGGCGATTTTCAAAAATACGGGGACCCATCGGGTCGGGGTGGACCTGGGCTGCGGGACGGGTGATTTGCTGGAGCCCATGAATCGGCATGCGGAAAAGGTAATCGGGGTGGACAGTTCGCCCAGAATGCTCGAAGAGGCCCGAAAGCAGTTCCAGAATGCCGGCGGTAACTTTGAAATCCGGCTCGGTGAAATCGAGCATCTACCACTGAGCGACGGCGAAGCGGATTTTGTGGTGATTTCGCTGGTGCTTCAGTACATGGCCAAACCGGCGGCCGCTATTGCGGAAGTCAGTCGCATCCTAAAGCCGGGCGGACTTTTTGTCATCGCTGATTTCGGAAAGCATGAAAATTCTGAGCTTTTTGAAAAATACGGCGCCCGCTGGCTCGGTTTTTCAAGGCGGGAGGTGGAAGACTGGCTGACACCGAATGGATTCGAGCTGCAAACGGTGGATAGTTATCCACTGGAAAAGGCACTGTCGCTCCATATCTATCACGCAATCAAAAACGTAAATAAGTGAAAATGCCGATCCGCAGACGGATCGGCCTAAACCCAAAGAAAGGATAATATTAACCATGCTAATGGAAGCAAAAGCAAACAACAAGGCGATCGTGCCGGAGCTCGATCTTTCACTGCCGTATCAGGTAGCCGATATTTCGCTGGCCGGTGACGGTTTCAAGGAAATGGAGCTTTCAGAAAACGAAATGCCGGGCCTGATGGCGGTCCGGGAAAAATACGGCAAGGATAAGCCGCTTAAAGGCATGAAGATTACCGGAAGCCTTCACATGACCGTCCAGACCGCTATGCTGATCGAGACGCTGCATCAGCTTGGCGCGGATATCCGTTGGGCCTCCTGCAACATTTTTTCCACCCAGGATCAGGCGGCCGCGGCTGTCGCCAAGGCCGGAACCGCCGCAGTTTTTGCCTGGAAAGGCGAGGCGCTCGAGGATTACTGGTGGTGTACGGAGCAGGCCCTGACATGGCCCGACGGCAGCGGCCCCCACATGATTGTTGATGACGGCGGCGATGCCACGCTTTTCGTCCATGAAGGGGTCAAGGCGGAGGCGGATCCTTCCCTGCTGGAAAAGACGTATGACGTCTATGAGTATCAGTGTGTCATCAACCGGTTAAAGGCATCGTATCAGCGCGACCCCCGGCACTGGCATCAGGTGGCGGATAAAATCCGCGGCGTTTCCGAGGAGACCACCACGGGGGTTAACCGGCTCTATCAGCTGGCCAGAAAGGGAGAGCTCCTGTTTCCGGCCATGAACGTCAACGATTCAGTCACCAAGTCAAAATTTGACAATATTTACGGCTGTCGGGACTCCCTGGCCGACGGGATCAAGCGGGCCACGGATACCATGGTGGCCGGAAAAACCGTTGTTATCTGTGGGTATGGAGATGTCGGTAAGGGCTGCGCCCAGTCCATGCGGGGCTTTGGCGCAAGGACCATTGTTACGGAGATCGACCCGATATGTGCGCTGCAGGCGGCCATGGAGGGCTTTGAGGTCTCCACCATGGAGGAGATGGCCCCAAAGGCGGATATCTTTGTAACCGCCAGCGGCTGCTGCGATGTGATCACGGGCAAGCACATGGAGGAGATGAGAAACGAGGCCATTGTCTGCAATATCGGCCATTTTGACCATGAGATCGAGATGAGCTACCTGGAGAACAACTGTGAGCGGACCCGTATCAAGCCGCAGGTGGACCAGTGGCATCTGAAATCCGGCCGATCTATTATCGTGCTGGCCGAGGGACGGCTGGTCAACCTGGGCTGCGCCACGGGCCATCCCAGCTTTGTCATGAGCAACAGCTTCACCAACCAGTCGCTGGCCCAGATTAAACTGGCAAGCGAGGATCTGGACAAACAGGTTTACACGCTGCCCAAGGAACTCGATGAAGAGGTGGCGCGGCTGCACCTGGCAAGACTCAGCGTAAAGATGACCCGGCTGAACAAGAAGCAGGCCGAATACCTCGGGGTCCCCGTAGACGGTCCGTTTAAGCCGGACCATTATCGGTATTAATATATATCCCCCTTGAAAACCGGCGCTTCTGTAGACTATATGCAGGCAGTGCCGGTTTTTTTATGGGTTACGCCTTGACGATCGGAGCCACCATTCATTATAAAAACCTATATGAAGGATAACAGCCACACCAATAATCGATCCCGCCCTCGGGTGACAATGGCTCGCGTCGTGGAGCGTCTCATGCATGTCAGGGCCGTAGGGAAAAACAATCCGGTCATTTTGGCCTTCTGCTTTTCCGATGCACTTGCCCTGAAAGCCTGTCTTGAGGGCTGCAAGGAAACAGAATCCATCCCTGTGATCATGGTGACCATGAACCAGGTCAATTCAGAAGGCGGCTATACCGGCCTTACCGCCGCGCAGTTTGTGCGGCGGGTCAATTGGCTGGCCGATAAAGCGGGCTATGACGGCCCCATCGTCTTTGGCCGGGACCACGGCGGGCCGTTTATCGTCGAAGCCCGCAAGCAGTGGCCCCGGGCCGAAGAGATGGCGTGGGTGAAGCAAAATATTACCCGGGATCTAGAGGCCGGCTTTACCTGCTGGCATGCCGACGGGACCAGCGGACGGGACGATGAGCTGGAAGACGGCCGTCTGCCGGTATCTGTAATAGCGGATACGACCCTTGAACTGATCGATTTTTGCGAGCAGGAGCGAAAACGCCTGGATCTCGCCCCCATTGCCTATGAAGTCGGCTCCGAAGAACAGCAGGGCGGGCTTACCGAGCCGGATGCGTTCGATCAATATCTCTTCCTGTTGAAGCACGGGATCAGGGAAAAAGGCCTGGAAAATGCCAGAATCGATTTTGTGGTCGCCCAGACCGGGACCCACATGAAACTGCATTATGAAGAATCATCAAAGGCCTTTGAGCTGGTTCAGGCCGGTTTTCAGCCGCACCGGGTGGAAATACTTGATAAAATAGCCGAAAAATACCGTTCAGGCAATCTGAGGCTGCTGTTCACCCAGCACTATTCAGACCATATGACTCCGGATGATGCGGCCGCCCTGCGCCGCTTCGGCGCAGGAAAGGCCAATTTCGGGCCTGAGATGACCATGCCAGAGCTCAAGCTGCTTCTGCAATGGGAGACAGCGGAACGGGAGGCGCTTGGGAAGGAGGGGGCAGCACATAGCGCCTCGCATTTTCGGACGGCCATGCTTAAACAACTCGACTGCCGGCCGGATTTCTGGTTAAAATTTATCCCCGATGGCATAGAACCCAACGAAAGCGGAGGAGCGCCGTCAATTTTTGATTTTACCCCCCATGTCCAGGACGCCCTGATTATCTTTCGGGGCAGGTATGTTAAAAGCCATCCTCAATGCCGCAAAGCGGCGGATAGGCTCCTCGAGAACGTCGCTGCACTGGGCATCGATCAAAACCCAAGGCAAACCGTCATCACAAAAATCAAGACCCGGACTATCCATCCCCGGTTGGCGCAATTCCAGATGCCGCACCTGCTGGAAATTTAAAAAACGCCTGCCAGCGGTTCACCGCATTCCGGGCAGCGGCCATCTTCAGAAAGGTCTACCGACGCGCCGGCAGCCCCCCTTTTGATCAAAAGCCGGTTGCAGCCGGGACAATAGGTATCCACCGACTCCCCGGGCACATTGCCCAGGTAGATGTGCTTCAGGCCGGCGGCTTTCCCCAATTCATAGGCGGTTTTCATCACGGACAGCGCAGTGGGGTCTAAACCGCTATATTTGTAGTCTGGATGAAAGCGGCTGATGTGCCATGGGATATTCGTATCAATGCCGGCGAGAAAATCGGCGATGCCTTTGATTTCCTTTTCTGAGTCGTTGCTGCCGGGCACGATGAGGGTGGTCACCTCGAGCCAGATGCCCAGATCTTTCAGGGTGCGAATGGTATCAAGGACGGGCTGCAGCCGACCGTGGCAGATATTCTTGTAGAAATCTTTATCAAACGCCTTCAAATCCACATTGCATGCGTCCAGATACGGCTGGATGGTCTCGAACGCGTCTCTCGTCATAAAACCGTTGGTGATAAATACGCTGGCAATGCCTTCGGCTTTTGCCAGACGGGCCGTATCATAGGCGTATTCAAAGAATACCGTCGGTTCGGTGTAGGTATAGGCGATGCTCCGGCAGCTTTTTGACTTTGCCGCTTCGACGATTTTTTCCGGCGACAGTTCAATCCCGCGGATTCTGTCACCGGAGCGTCTATTGGCTTGAGATATTTGCCAATTCTGGCAGAATTCGCACTGAAAATTGCATCCCATGGTGGCAAGGGAAAATGAGCGGCTTCCGGGAAGGAAATGGTAAAGCGGCTTTTTCTCTACGGGGTCCGCATTGGCGGCGATAACCTCTCCGTATGCATGGGTATACAGCGTGCCGTCGAGGTTCTGTCTCATGCCGCAGGTACCGAATTCGTTCGGCTTGATGCGGCAGTGATGACTGCACAGGTAGCAATGGACCTCGCCATCCTTGTCCTTGATGCGTTCATAAAGCATGGCCTCGCGCATATCTAACCTCTCTTTAGGCCAAATTTTCTAATACCTAAATTGAGCGTTTCAATTTAGGTAATATCAAATTAATCATTTATCCCTGTTCTGTCGAAATTTGCCCGGTTAACCGGTGGCCATTCCATCCGAATGCTGCCATATTTTGAAGCGCCGTGGGGTTTGCATATGCCGGTTGAGATGTTAGTTTCATTTTATAAGGCTGATGGCTTCGTAAAAAGCGATTTATATCGCAGCCGCGGCATTTTTGCAGAAAAGTAACTTGCGACCGTCTTACTCTTACTCCAAAAAAATGGGCACAAGTTCCTTGACATCGACCGGCGGCAGCGAGTTTTGTCATTTCGAGCGGAGCGAGAAATCTTGAACAACCAAGGTTCCTCGTCGCTTTCGCTCCTCGGCCTGACAGAGAGCTAAGCTTCTGGAATATTAATATATATTTTCAAGTTACTTAGAAGTGTCCCCCGGGCTTGCGGTCCCGGGGGGGGTACTTCTAAGGAACTTCAGGTGTTAGGTTTTGGGTATTGGGTATTGGGTTAAAAAAATCAAAAGCTTAGTGCCTTAGTGCCTTTAACCTGTCGCAAAAGTTCCTTTCTGCAAAAATACCGCACCAGCGCAATCGATAGACTTTTTACGAGATTGTCAAGGCTGGAGAAAGGCTGGCGGCAGGCTGCCAGCTAAAACCGAAACCCATTGAGCGTTTTAGGTGCCCTGATGCATCCCCTGATTGATACCCATACGCATCTCTATGACGAGAGCTTTGACGCTGACCGCTCGGAAGTGATTGAAAGAGCCCGATCGGCGGGGATTGAACAGATAATCACGGTCAGCGAAAACGTCGACGACGCCCGGCGCAATCTGGCGCTTGCCGATCGGCATACGGAGCTTTTCCCGGCTGCCGGGCTGTATCCGACCTACCTGGATTTTGATGCCGCAGACGGCATGGGTGAGTTTATCCGTCGAAACAGAGACCGATTGGTGGCCATCGGTGAGGTGGGTCTGGATTACTGGGCGGTTCAGGATGAAAGCGAAAGGGACATCCAGCGCCGAATTTTAGAGGCCTTTGTCGATCTATCCCTTGAGCTGGATCTGCCGCTCAATGTCCATTCCCGCTCAGCGGGCCGGCATGCCGTGGATCTTTTATTGAAAAGGGGGGCGAAAAGGGTGCAACTTCATGCATTTGACGGCAAGGCCGGAGCCGCTCAGCCGGCAGTTGAGGCCGGGTTTTTCTTTTCCGTGCCGTCCTCCATCAAGAGCTCACGCCAGAAGCAGAAGCTGGTACGCCAGTTGCCGCTCTCATCTCTTTTGCTTGAGACCGACAGCCCGGTGCTGGGTCCGGAGCCTGAAAAACGGAATGAGCCGGCGAACGCGGTGATAGCCCTTGAAATGATCGCGGAAATCAAGGATATCAGCAAAGAGGCGGTCGCCGAGGCGGTATACGACAACAGCCGACGGCTTTACGGACAAATATTTTAAAATAAACACCCCCTCCCTCATACCCGCAAGAGGCGTTTTTATTGAAATATTGAATCTATTTTGCAAAAATAATTTAAAGAATTAATATGGGTATACGATCAAAAGTCATGAGTGTTCAGGATAGGTTTGAAAATGCCAGAAAGGAGGACGCCTATGGGAGAAGAAATGGAAGTTGGATGCGCCCGGCCGACAGGCGGTCCGGTCGGTGAAAGTGCGGAAGAATCGACAGCAACAAATGAATCAGCACCGGTAAAGGAGGCTAAGCCTATGATCCAGGTTGGTAAAAAGGCGCCGGATTTCGCAGCTCCGGCATATCAGAAGGGCAAGTTCATTTCAGTCAAGTTGTCCGAATATTTAGGTAAGTGGGTTGTGTTGTGTTTCTATCCGGGGGACTTTACGTTCGTTTGAGCGACTGAAATTTCGGCAGTTGCCGAAAAATATGGGGAGTTCCAGAAGTTGGGTGTCGAAATCCTCTCTATGAGTATAGATAGCGTATTTGTCCACAAAATGTGGGATGACAATGAACTCTCCAAAATGGTGGATGGCGGCATCCCTTTTCCCATGCTCTCTGATGCCGGCGGACAGGTCGGCAAAGCCTTCGGCATATTTGACGAGGCGGGCGGCGTCGAAACCCGGGGACGATTTATCATTGATCCGGACGGGATTGTCCAGGGCTACGAGGTGTTGAGCCCGCCGGTGGGCAGAAATGTTTCCGAATCTCTTCGGCAGATCCAGGCTTTCCAGCATATAAGGGAAACAAAGGGCGCTGAAGCGACGCCTTCCGGCTGGAAACCCGGAAAAGCGACCCTAAAGCCCGGGCCGGACTTGGTTGGAAAAGTCTGGGAGGTATGGAAAACCGATATGGCTTTTGATTAATTTTGGCCCATCGTTTTTTCCGCAGGCAAACAGCGGGGCATCGCCCCGCTGTTTTAGTTTGGGGCGCAGGATATAATACAAAAATTTTTTTGACAACGGAGGAATCGGAGTAATTCTACATTAAGATAGCTCCCGATAAGTTAACCCCCCGGCCAAATGTTTGATCCCAGGCGGTCGGTTTTACAGCTGATCTGCGGCTAGACCTTTCATAAGGCGATTGGCAAGACCAATAAACACACCCTGTCGGGTATCACGCGCCGATACGATATCCGGTGGTTTTTAACCTTAAACTGAATTATTTATTCGGGAAAGGAAGGTAAAAATGCGAAAAAAAAATCTTGTTATCGCCTTTTGTTTAGGTATAGGCGGGATGGTGACAGTGCTCTGCGGCCTTGTTATGGCGGAGAAAATGATGCCTATGGAGGGGCAAACCTACATGCCGGTGGTGATTGAGAAGAGCTTCGAAGAAATCATGGAAATGGACGTCGAAGTCAAACCGAAGTACGACGAACGCCAGCAGGAGCTGTTGGAAAGACGATATGATTTAAGCGACATGCCGTCCGATACCATGATGTCTGCCGGTCGCAAACCGGTTCAGAAGGGCGTGCGGGTCAAACTGCACGGGGATGTCACGTGGGAGGAGTTGTCGGAAATGACGCCTGCGGAGATCAAGAACAAGGGCCTCTTCCCGATGGGGTTCCGGCCCCTGCCGCATTCGAAACACGGCACAGGGGGGCAGGTATTTCCGCAGAACCAAATTGATGCGATGCAGGAACTTGAAAACAGAAATCTCGAGCGTTTTGACACTGAATTCGATATCCCCACGCACTTCACGCCGGAGTATCCGCCGCCAATCTATTTAACCAACCGTCCAGACTTGGGGGATGTCTCTCAGGGCAAGGTCCTTTCAATCAAGAACTATTATGAAATTTTTAACGGCATTCTTACCCCCGTTCAAATGGAAGGCATGCGGCTGCTGCTCACCCCTTTTCCGCAGCAGCAGTTTAACCAGACGGAGGATCGAAAGGTCGAAGAACCGAGCTTGGGCGTGTCGTGCCTCGACTGCCATGTAAACGGGCATACCAATGCGGCATTTCACCTGAACCCTGATACAAGGCCGCAGGCAGCCCGGATGCGGCTGGACACGGTTAGCCTCAGGGGCATGTATAACCAGCAGATCCACGGATCAAAGCGGTCTCTGCGCTCGATTGAAGACTTCACCGAGTTTGAACAGAGAAGCGCTTATTTTGACGGCGATCATGTCATTGCGGCCAAAAAGGGCGTAAACCTGCCTGACCGCGCCAGCCAGGTGGCAATGATGGCCCAAATGCAGAATATGCTCGACTTCCCGCCGGCGCCCAAGCTTGATCCGTCAGGGCGTTTGATTAAGGAAAAGGCGAGCGATAAGGAACTTCGCGGAGAAGAAATTTTCTTTAACAAGGGACGCTGTGCGGAATGCCATCCGGCGCCCTCTTATACGAATCATGAGATGCAGGATCTACATTTGGAAAGATTCTATGCGTCTGAAATGATTAGTGATCATTACAGCATTCCGGATGGCCCGATAAAAGCATTCACCCTCCGCGGGATCAAGGATTCTCCGCCATATCATCATGACGGCAGGCTTTTAACGCTTGCGGATACGGTCGAATTTTTTAATCTGGTCTTGGAGTTGGAGCTCACCCAGCAGGAAAAGAAGGACTTGCTTGCTTTTATGCTGTGCCTATAACAACCGGGACAGCATCAGAATTTGATGAAGTCCTCAGGCATTGAAAATAACCGGCGTTAGGTATTGCCTGAGCCTGCCCGGATAAAGGCGGGCTGACTAAATATATCGTATTGTCCCCGCCTTCAAATAAAAGCCCCCGCCAGATGTCCGGGCGGGGGCTTTTATTGATTCCTCTTGATGACGCTCACCCGCCAATGGGGGGAGAAGTCATCATCTGTGCCGCTTATTTCAGGATCAGGAATTGACAATCTCGTAAAAAATTGATTTTAGGATGGCAAAGTAAAAAGTTCAAGCCCCGTTTAAGATCCGAGGGATTCAAGCGCCACACAGATATTGGACTTCCGAGGAACTCGACAATATTTAACCTAAATTGAGCGTTTCAATTTTTTGAAGGTTTAATTTTTATTTTAGACGCTTTCGCTGCTGTCATTCCGAGGAGTAAAAGCGACGAGGAATCTTGATTGCTAAAGATTCCTCGCTGCCGCTCGAAATGACAATGCGGATGTTTTTTAGAGTTACTTTCTGTAAAAATACCGCACCAGCGGAATAAATCGCTT
>Ga0102934_1001454_pt1 | contig 16615 bp, 18 predicted proteins | sample SalPonR2_A_D1_MG_FD_78175 | JGI IMG/M metagenome (GOLD analysis project Ga0102934, IMG submission 78175) | Salt pond soil microbial communities from South San Francisco under conditions of wetland restoration - Salt Pond MetaG R2_A_D1_MG | ecosystem: Environmental > Aquatic > Marine > Intertidal... | reverse complement strand
TCCTCCTCCCGCTTGACCCTCGTAAGCTCTTCTTCCACCTCCCGAGCCAACGGAGCGCTGATGATCGACAACTCATCTAAAACCAAGCTCGCATTTCCGCCCTCGATAATGCTTGAACCCTCCTCCTTCTCCTTCTCCTCCTTCCCGCCCTCCTCCACCGCCTCCTCCTCCTCCTCCATCTCCTCCACCCAGGCTGCCAACACCGCGTCGCTCGCCGCTTTTGCGCGCTGCATGTGCGCTATTTCTTCCCGAGCCGCCCCTAATTGCCCCTGCAACAGTCTGATACTCTCCCAAGCCTGAGGAGATCGCTCTTCACTCCCTGTATTAGGTCCTCTCTTGAGCCCCTCCGCCCCTCTATCCCTTCGTCCCCCTCCTCCTCCTTCCTCTAGCATGGCGAGCGCTTCTCGCGAGGGAGTCGACGGCTTTGAGATCGGATGCGATCTATCAGCAAATGGTTCCACGCTGGCCTCCTGCTCTCCCTTTTCCGTGACGGAGGTCTGTGCGGCTGCCTCCTGTCGCTGGAAGAGGCAGGGTTGGGGGAGGCCGCGTGCGGCCGCTAACTCATGAAGGACCTTGATCGCCTCCCGCTCACTCTCGATTGCTGCGACAGTGGCGATCTCTTGCTGGTGTTGGAGAATGCGTACTGGAAAAGGCGTTTGCGGGTGTGCGCCGGGTGCGTGGCAGGGAAAGAGTAGGGAACGGGAGGGGCAGGTAAGATGGGGCGAATATGACCGTGGCATCCATTGAAAGCCCAAATCTGCATTATTCAAGCGGATCAGGCGCTCATTGCCCCTTAAGCCTCCCCCTTTTCACCTTCTTCTTCCAGTAAAGCTATCATACGAAGCAGATCCTGCTGTAAGCGTAAACTAGACGGGACTCTGTCTTCTCGTTCCTCTCTCGCTTGAGGAGAATCAAACAGCAGCGGCTGCCAGTTGTGAGTCTCAGCGGCCTCTCTACCATCGTCCAAGCTTTTTCCAGCCTTTTTGTCCTCCAATTGTTGCCCTGATCGTCGCCGCAACGGTACTCCTGCGCCTCTTGAACATGAGGGGGAATGAGGGGAGGCTACAGTGGGAGCCGAAGACATTGCGGTTGTACAGCCAAAGACGCTTGCCATGGGCGCGTTGTTGTCCAAAGGAAACAATTCCGTCGACTGTAACCTATGCAATGTGTGAGAAAGACAAATAGTTCCCCTTAATAGAAAGTGCTGTCATTGGTCAGGTTGCACATTTTGCGCGCGCTGTGGAAAAACCAATGAGAAGCTCGGAACGGGGAGGCAAGTGATGGTACGTACGACAAGCCTGACGCGTCGGTCACCATTTTATGGTGTGAGGGTCATTCACGACGAGTCAAGTGATAAACATAAAACGTCGAAGAATCACGAGGGATGTGCACAGCTGTAGGCCTGTCGAATTGTGTCTATGCTGAACAAATCAGTACCATGACGGATTTCTCGCTTCTCATTACAGCTGACACACATTCAGGCATACTCTTACCTTTTAAGACGCTGTCCCTCAGGTATTGTAAAGTACATTTTGGCCTCTGTACCACTGTGCACAATAATTTTTGAACCAGAGCGCACGAAAGACGAGAAAGAAATTGTGTGGTGACCAGAAAAAGTCCTAGGAGGTACGTTAGAGCAAGGGGATGTAGTGAGTGCGAGGCATTTTTAACAGGACAAAACCACGCATTAATGCTATAGGATAGCACGATCTTCTGCATTGAAAATACTTTTTCGGTAGAATTGATTCGTATTATCTAACGATGCACAATGTGCTGGCCAAAACCTTGGTCGTGCATCGAAAGCAGCAGGGAACCTCGAATGATCCACTGTTTTTCCCACGAGCCTCTTCTCCTAGTACTGTGATTCAACGAGGGATGATCTTCTCCTTGTACTGTGATTAAAGGAGGGATGATCTCCTTGTACTGTGATTAAAGGAGGGATGATCTTCTCCTTGTCCTGTGATTCAACGAGGGATGGTCTTCTCCTTGTCCTGTGATTCAACGAGGGATGATCTTCTCCTTGTTCTGTGATTACAGGAGGGAAGAAAAGTCACACTTCAACAACTGACGAAGCTAAGGGCCACTTTATCCATCCAGGGACTTGGCATTCCTTTCCATCGTCCGCAAGTCCCGGGATTGGGAACCTCTTATCTGCTCCCCTTCGGCCTTCATCCCCACGCGACGCGCACCATGGTTGCTGACGAGCCCGTCGGCCAAAGCCTGCTCCGCCGTCGACGTAAAGAAAGCCCCCCCAGCATGCCCGTGGCTACCTTGGACAGTGTAGGGCCTGGCCGTGTCCTATCTCCCGCGGCTGCTGCCGCCGACCCAGCCGAGAAGGCCGCATCCAAGGAGAGCGACCGGCACGCCCTGCGGCGGCTATGGCGAGAGACGATCCCGGAGGAGAAATGGTACATGGGAGCAGGCGTCACGGCCATGCTGGTCTCCTCCGCGACGAACATGGCCTTCCCCACCCTGATCGGGCGCATTGTGGATCGTACGACCAAGGGCGCCGGTAGCGGTGACGGGGGAGGGGCGGGAGAGAAAGAGACGTCGTCGGAAGGGGAAGTGGCCTCTTTGCAGGTGTTTTTGGGCCGAGCACTCCTGATCTTCGTGGCAGGAGCGATCGGTTCCTGCGTCCGGACGCATTGCCTCCGGATGGCCAAGGAAGGCACAGCGCGCCGGTTGCGAAAGAAGTTGTTTCGGTCCCTCCTCCGTCAGGATAAAGCCTTTTTCGACGATCCCGAGACGGGCGGGCATCGAACCGGGGAGCTGGTGGCGGTGCTTGAGGGAGACGTGGACGCCTCCTCCGAGGTGTTCACCACGCGCCTGGCCGACGGGTTGCGCTCCACCTCTTCGGCCGTGAACGGCACGCTCATGCTCTTCCGCCTCTCCCCCAAACTCACGGGCGTCTCCCTCGGGCTGATCCCGGTATTCACCGCCGCCATCGTCACCAATGTGGTCTTGACCCGTTCTTTGACCGCCCGCCAACGTGCCTTGGCGGCGGGGGCGACGGGCTTCGCCCAGGAACGTCTGGGGAATTTGGTGACCGTTCACGCCTTCACGGCCGAGGATCGGGACGAAGCCGCCTACGCGCGTCTCTTGGACGAGGCCCACGCCCTCACCTCCCAGGTATCTCTGGCGAAGGGTCTCTTCATGGGCAGCCTCTTCTTCGGCGGCTCCGTGACCATGTCTGCCGTCCTCTGTTTTGGCGGGACCCTGGCCGGCCAAGGGGAACTGAGCGTCGGGGATCTGACCTCGTTCTCCATGTACACAGGTCTGGTTGCCTTGGGCTTCTCGGGGCTTTCCAGCTATGTGTCCGACACGTGGAAGGCGGCCGTGGCGGCGCGTCGGGTCTTTGACCTAGTGGACCGCCCCCCCTCCCTCCCTTCCTCCCTCCCGCCCTCCGCCACGCCCTCCCCCACCGCCTCCCTCCCTTCCCTTCCTTATCCGGCCAAGACGGCCCGAGGCCACCTGCGCTTCGAGAAGGTTCGATTCGCCTACCCGAACCGGCCCTCGGTCTTTGTCTTGCAGGGCGTGGACTGCGAGATCTTCCCGGGGCAGGTGGCGGCCATCGTTGGGGCCTCAGGGTCGGGGAAGTCTACCCTCCTGGCCCTCCTCCTCCAGCTCTACCGGCTCAAGGGAGGGGGGGAGGGAGGGGGAAGGATATGGGTGGATGGGGAGGAGGTAGGGGCAGTGGATCCGGCATGGGTCAGAGGACAAGTGGGACTGGTCGAGCAGGAACCGGTGCGTGGGAGGGAGGGAGAGAGGGAGGAAGGGAGGACGTTAGCGTAGAGAATCTTGCCAATTTTGCCCCTGCATGTGTGTGGCCAGCCTCTGACGCGTTTCTTATCCCTGGTCGACTCCCGGTCTCCCGTCGTCCCTTCCTCCTCCCCTCCCTCTAGGCACTTTTCACTGGTACCATCGCCGAGAACATCCGTTACGGGCGACCCAGCGCCACCGATGCCGAAGTCGAACAAGCAGCCAAGGACGCCAACGCCCACGATTTCATTACAGGTGAGGAGGGGTGGGAGGAAGGGGGAGAGGGCGAGAAGGAGGGAGGGAGGGAGGGAGGACTCGTCCATCGGCTTCAAGGAAGCGAAGGGGCTTTCAGAGAGACATGCAGACGGAAAGAAGAAATTCAAGCATGCTTCCCACGTGTACATTCCGTTGATGCTCCCACTTTTCCCTCCGTCACCTCCGCCATCCACTCAACTTTCTCTCGTCCCCTCCCTTCTCATTACCCACCCCCCAAAGCCTTCCCCGACGGCTACCAGACCTATGTAGGAGAGCGAGGGAAAGCGCAGTTGAGCGGAGGCGAGCGGCAACGGATCACCTTGGCGAGGGCGTTGGTGAAACGTCCGCCCATCTTGGTCCTGGATGAGGCTACCAGCTCGCTGGATCCAGAAAGCGAACGACTCGGTGAGGAGGGAGGGAGGGAGGGACGGAGGGAGGGACGGAGGGAGGGAAGGAAGGAGGGGAAGTTGGATTCGGGCGAGGGAGGGAGGGGGGGAGGGAAGGCGACATGGTCTTGCCGTGGGGTTATTTGCCTTACCCTGACGTTCCGCTTCTCCTCCCTTTTGTGTGTGGTCGGTGTCCACGTCGGCCCCAGTGCAAGAAGCCTTGGAGAAAGCCATGCGGGGAAGGACGACGGTGGTGGTGGCGCATAGGTGGGAGGGCGGGAGGGAGGGCGGGAGGGAGGGCGGGAAAGTTGGTGGCCCAAGAGAGCAGAATTGGAAGGAGTCTAGCCCGTGTCTCGATTCCAATGGCCGATCCACCCCGAACTTTCTCTGTCTCATTGCTTTGTCCTTCCCCCCCTCCAACTCGTTCCTCCTTCCCTCCCTCTCGCCCTCGTGGACCGCAGACTCAGCACGGTGGAGAAGGCCGACGTCATCTTTGTGCTTGAAAAGGGCCACATTGCAGAGAAGGGGAATTTCCGGGAGCTCTTGAACCGAAAAGACGGCGCCTTTGCGCGCCTGCATCAATCCGCTTCTTTTTTGTCGTCGGACAACCCGACAGGATAGGGAGGAAGGGAGGGGGGGGAGGTGGGACGGGATGGGAGGAAAACTTGGTAGGCGGGCGGTGTGATAGAAGAAACGCATGCCGGTGCTCGGCTAGGTAGCTCGTGTGATTAAATTGATGCCAACGGCCCCAAGGAATGTGTCCCTGACGAAGCCACTCGGGCGAAAAGAATAAAGGAGGACGCGTGCTCGCCCGCTCCAGCCGGTTTCAGCCCACTGGCACTGCAATTGACTATTTTTCCACATGCTTATCTTGATTTCACCCAGCATGCACACCTCTTTTCTCTTTATATTACATCACCAAAGACCATTTCTTCCTCTTCTTTCTCTCATTTTTTGCTCCCCAGAAGCCACTCTCCCTCCTCTCGATTCCACCATCCTCCCCCTAAGGCCCCTCACGATCAACATCACCCTCCTCCCCTTCAACCCGTCTCACACGCCAAGCGCATCTTTCGTAGGAACTCCCTCACACCCCTTCCCCCATTCCACCGCCAAAGGACTGCTCCCAGGAGCAACACACCGACTGTTTTCAAAATGCGCGTCGTCCGCGTCGCCCGCGCCAAGACTTGGCTGTAGTCCCAACGGACGTCTTGGCACATGAAAAACACGGGAGGGGCCAGTACCCAGGAGAATGCCTTGTGCAAGGCCGCCCGCAGGCCCACCCCCATGAGTTTCAGGCTCTTTTGGACGGGCAGCATGTGGTTGTACTGCTGCGGGAAGCCAATGGGGATCAACTCGCACACGGCTCGGCTCTGTGGGCCCCGGAGAGTCTCGTAGAGGGGCAAGGCTACCGCCCAATCCCCTTCGGTCTTGTCGAGGCTGAAAATGAAGTCCAAGACGTCCAGCAGGGCAATGTTCACGCCCGCCCCCAGGTCAGGGGGGAAGGCGTGGATAGCATCCCCCATCAGCACCACCCCTCCTGCCCCCTGCCCTCCGTCCCGCCCTCCCAGCACCTGCTGAGCATCCAGGCAGTACTGTGGCCGCGGGAAAAAACCGCCGGAGGAGCGAGCGAACCGTTCCGCCTCCTCTGGAGAGACCATCTGGTCCACGTCGCATTGCGGGAGCTCCCTTTTCAAAAATGCAATGACGTCTTGGCCCTTTTCCAGGCCGAAAATGTCAGCGGAGGGGGAGGCGATGATGTTCGCCGTGCGGGGTATGCCCTGCATCTTGAACGGGAGCAGGCCCAGGCGAAGGGGGGGAGAGAAGTAACCTTTAGGCCGACCCACGTAGGAGTAGCACGTTTCCCGGCGCGTAGGGGTGTCGGGCTCTGCGTGCGTGAGTGGGAACCCGTCTTGGAGGGCGAGGATCTTGTACCGAAGGCCCGCAGAGGGCGCGTCCACGTACTGCAAACCAAAGCGAGGTCGGTCCCTCTTTCCCCGCCCCCACCCCCACCTCCTTCCCACCCGCTTGACTATGCTTCTTTCCTTCGATTTGCTCGGGATTTGTTCGGCCTTTTTCGGGTCGGAGGCCGCCCAGGCCTCCAGACCCTTTCGGATGCGGCTGTTCATGCCATCGCAACCTATGACTTTCTGCGAGACGAACTCCGTGGGGGTTCCGTCCCCTAGGGCCGCGACAATTTTGGCTTGGGCTGTTATCTGAGCCGTTTCTTCCGGCGGGGGCATGACAAAGCGTTGGATTGTCACGCCCCAATGGAAGGAAATGGCCTTCCCGCAATCTTCCTTCTGGATGCGGTCGTACAGGAAGGAGAGCAGAGCACGGCGTGGGAGCCAGTAGGCCGTTTGTTGGCTCGGATCCGCGGGAGCTTTCACCACCTTGACACTTCCGTCCGCCTGGACGATGGTGATGTTCAGAAATTCCTCCGTGGTGATGGAGACCTCCTGCATCGCATCCGTAATCCCCAGCAGACCGGTGAGCCGTTGGCCACGTCCGTCGATCCTGTACAAGTAACTCTTGTCCACTTCAAAATACTCGGCAGAGGGGTTACGTTCCAGCACATGGATGTCCTGGTAACCTCGACGGGCAAGGGAGAGGGCGGCGGCTAGGCCGGCTGGGCCGCCGCCTGCGATAAGGACATTGCAATGCAGCTCCTTGATGGACGTGGAGGAGGAATGTGTCGGGTTTGGGGAGGTGGAAGTCACCGCCATGTGGAGTAAGGAACGAGGATGCCGGTAGGCCTCCACAAAAAGCAATGGCGAGACGAAGGTGAGGATGCCAAGGAAACCGACGACGTGCTGCGCCCACGGCACGATGAATCGTCGGGAGTCGGGCATGGACGGTGCCACAAGTATGAGGGACGGTGTCCTGCGGTCCAGTCGTTGCCTGTGGACGTGTATGTCTTAGCATTGGCATGAAAATAAAAATAAAAACACGTAGAAATGGTCATTATGTCGTCCTAGTAGTTTTCGAAGCGGTTTGGACAAATGATAAAATGAAGCAAGGATCTGCAAACGAGCGGCTTTAGCTTTCCTGACCGATCGATTTTCCACATACCGGGAACAAACTTGTGATCATCTAGATCATCAAACCATCTCAATCTTTGTTTTTAGAAACAGAGGGAATATACCATTTCACATAAACGTGATGCGTGTACAAACGCGCCACACTCCACACAAGCTTGAAGGGGGTGGGGAGGTTAAAACACCCCGTGAAAAAAATCACTAAGTACGAGAATACAACCCGCCACGTTTACACAGTCATTCATACCCATGACTCTTGAATGCTTGGGGATGTCCAAGAGGATGATAAGTGTTGCCTGCTTTTTGCATTTTCAGGACATGTCGTCGAACGTGACTTTCCTCATATCAACCGACTTCTGTGCTTCTGGTTGCCACCCCACTCCCAGGAAATACATGTCGCTTATTCGCGTGAAAGCAGCTTAATTGCAGCCTTAATGGAAGAATGTGCACATGACACGGAGATGCTAAACAAAGCTGAGGCATCGGGTACCTCGCCCTCGCCCTCGAGCTTGGCTACCGGATTTTTCCCCGGCTCGACCAACCTACAAGTCGATGAAATTTACCTTTTGACGCGGAAGGAGCTTTACTTTGGTCCAAATCATGCCCATACTGCAATGGCTCTGGCAGATTTAGACGGCGACGGGCAGCAGGAATTCATGGTCGGATCATTGGACGGGACCCTGGCGATCTACAAAGGTCTTGCAGGGAGGGTACCATGGGCCGTTGCGACAGGGCTGGGGATGCTCCGTGTCTTCTCGTGTGGGCAGCTTTTGCCGGACTGTGACATCGAGACACAAAGCCCCCTCTCCAAGCATTGTTCCGAGAAAGTGAGTGGAGAGAAAGGAGGAAAGGCACAGGCAACGGCGGGGACGCGACCTGCACGCCCCAAGCAGCTAGTCGCCCTGACCGTTGAAGGCGATGTCCACCTCTTCGACTTCAAAAACGACCCGTCTTTGCTAACTCTAACGTCTCCGACCAAACCAAGCTACGCCGAGAAGCACGGCGGCCGTTCCAGTCCCGCGCAGTACACAGACGTGCCCGTGTTCTCTGCCTGGGACACGCCGTCCTTGAGTTTGCAGCCCAGCCATAGCTTTACCGTGGCGCCCAACGTCACAGCTGCGCTTATTTTGGATGTGGATGGGGATGGATGTCAGGAGCTTGTGTTAGGGTACACGGACGGGAAACTTCAAGTCCTTGGCTGGCGCTCTGCCTGGCGGTTGACAGAGGACGCAGGGCCGGACGATTCCAGGCCGTGCTCGGAAAGGGTGCCCGGCGGAGCCCCCGTACAAATGTTCGAGAAGGGCGTGGCGACGGCGTCCGCGTCGATCGTGTCGTTGTCAAGCCTGGGGGCGGACGACTCGAGCGAAAGGCCCGAATGCATTGCGGTGGGTTTAGAGGCGGGCACGATAGAGGTACTTAGGTGCAGCTCGGGGGCGGTGGGCGACCGGGAACCTCTCCTCACTTCGCTCGTCGAATTGCAGATCGGAGGTGGGCTCCCTTTGCCACGTTTTGGCTGGTCGGGCCCCTTGACCTGTTGCGCGCTGCCGAAAGACGTTGACAGCCGGGCCCGGGGACTCGCGTTTGCGGTGGCCGGTTTGGACGGTCGGATGGGCGTGGCTGTGGTAGGGAAGGAGGGGGGCGGGGCGGGGGAGGAGAGCCAGGCGGCCGACGAGGGGGGCCTTGGGACATGGAAGACGGTGTGGAGCGTACAGACGAGGCACCCACTCTACACTGTGGCGCCCCTTTTTCTGGGCACTGGGGACGAAGGCAGGGGGTTCGCGGCCTGCGCCTGGAGTGGTTTGACGTATTGGGTCTTGACGAAAGCTTCTTCTGCCGGACAAGCGGGAGCCGAAAAGGTGCGAGTCTTCGACCCGTCCAAGATGCTCATGCCACCCGTGCGTGGATTCCTCGCAGGGGCTTTTGGCCCGGACAACGAACCTTGTTTGTTCTATAGCTGTGCAGACGGACATATCGTCGTCTTTCATGAGCTGGAGAAGCAGCTGAGAAGACTGCAAAAAGGCACGGAGGAATATGAAGAGGAGGTGGCCAAGGCTGCACGCGAGCTACGAGCCCCGGAGACGCAAGAGCTGGTGGACGCATGGGTAAAAGTACATTTGACACAAGCGGGGGAGACGGCGGGGGGGGTGGACGAGGGAGAGACCCCACAAGCCGAGGTCCTCGAACCTGAGGAGGGGAAGGGGGGGCCATAGCTCTAGACCACATCAATGTGATTAAAAAAATGTGAACAGGCTGGTTTTTTCCGGGAAAATGTTGCTCGGTCATTTTCGGCTCTTTTTTACATCCCTTGTATTTGTAATTCCGAACACAGTCTACATCGCCCTCTGAAGGAGCCAAAGCGTACCCTTCTTTCTCTTTTGATACCTCTCTAGCTTTCCACCCTTTTCGGCACCTGATTGCACTGCGCATCGCGGAGGAACCTCCCCTCCCCTACGCCACGTGTCTCCACACCACCTATTATCCACATTACTTTTACTTCTGGCTTCCATCTTCCTGAGGAGCTACAAACTTTTTAGGCAACCGTGCCCAGCACCTTTCTTCGTAATCCTCCTCCAAATGAGGGGCGTTCACGGCCCACTCGGTCAATTTCAAGACGTAGCATGTCTCAAACATGAAGGCCAGCCCTCCCTCAAATTTCACGGGCGCCAGCGCCTCGGTCGTTGCCTTCTCGAAAGTAGCCAAGTCGGGCCCATGGGGGGACATGCAGGAGTGGAGGGATGCGCCCCCCGGCAGGAAGCCTTCCTTGGCGTCGTACTTTCCGTAGATCATTCCCATGTACTCGCTCATCACGTTTCGATGATAGTAGGGGGGCCGGAAGGTATGCTCCATCACCATCCATCGGGGGGGAAAGACCACAAAGTCTGCGACGGCCACACCGGGCACGGCGGACGGGCAGGTCAAGACGGTGAAGATGGAAGGGTCCTGAAGGAGGGGAACAAGTCTGAAAGGTCAGCGATGTCCGGTGGTGAGGTATGAAGGTAAAGTATGGTGATATTATGATAGCATTGGATGGGTGAAGGATGAGTGCGAGAGAGGTACGCCAAGAAGGAAGGGATGCAAAGGCCTCGACGGAGGACGATCGGATAGGAAGTAAATGGATAGAGAAATGCTAGAGTCGGCAATGGAACGCGCATTAAATTGAAGGATGCCTCGGAAAGAGACCAAAAGGTGTGATGACGATGCCAAGGAGAAATACGAAGCCAATCAACCCCATCCCTCCCAGGTCTTCCTGCCTCCCTACCAAATGATCATAGGTCACCGAGCCCACGCAGCAGAAATCGTCCAGGTTGTATTTAAAAGGAGAATAGTTGCCATGCCATGCCACCACGTTGAAAGGGGAAGCAGGCAGGGTTGCCTCGAAAAGCTCTCCCCCAAATTTGTTGAAGAGCCGGAAAGGCCTCTCCAGGTCTTGGAAGGCGGCAACGGGGTACTTAAAGTCGCGAGGGTTGGCCAAACCGTTTGCACCCAGGGGACCGAGCTGTGGGAGCTGTGCGGTAAAGGGGGATAGGCAGGGGGGTGAGCTCTCGACCTGGGGCAACATTGCGGACCAGCAATTCTCTTCGCGCCAAAATCAGGGGCAGGAGAAGACGACCGTCGCGAGCACCGCACGCGCAGTGCCATGGCTCACGTCTCTCGACCTCCAAACGCCCCGCCTGTGCACGTGCCGAAGGACGTCGTTGCCCCCTTTCCCCGTTGGCACCCTCCGGAGCCCCGCGCCCTCCTGACCTGGAAGTGGCCCTCGAAAACTTCCAGCACGTACCCCCGCGAGGGGGCGTCCACGTCGATCTGAAACTTGATACCACGCGGCAAGACCACGATCTCCCTTGGTTCTACCTCCAAAATGCCCATTTCGGTGCGGATGTGTAACGTCCTGGGAGCGACGACGGCGCGGGCGTGTGAGTGAGAAGGGCAAGCAGGGCTCTCACCTACCCTCCATTATCAACGCTCTGATCGTCTCACCGCCCCGCTGCACTCCTTCCCTTCCACCCAACTTGATACTCACCCCATCTGAGGCACCACCAAGAAGTCTCCGTCCGAATTCTGGAAGGCAACGTCGACCATGGAGGTATCGGCTGCGTACATGAAGACATTCAGGCCCTGTTTGCTGCCCGGGTCGCCAGCCCCCATCATACAGACCAGTCCATGTACAAAGTCAACCCCAGAACCGGCCGTAGTGGGTGCGTTTGGATCCGATGCAGGCATAGGCAGGGGCAACGGGCGCCATCGCAGCATGGCCGGCGTGGTGACCTCCGGCTTGTTGAGCAGGCCAAGGCGAGAGAGGGAGGAAGCCACAGGAATGAAACGGGATTGGACCACGGACGGCCGAATGCGATACAACCAGGAGCGTTGGTTATGCTCGCGGGGGACGGTGAATGCCGTGCCAGATAATTGCTCGGCGTAGAGACCTGTGCGCAAAGGTCCGAGACGGGGAAAGCATCAAGCCAAGAGAGAGAGAAGAGACAAACATGCCGAAGTCCTGACAGAGCAGAAATCCCTGGGCATGCCGCGGGGACAACCGAGGTGCTAAAGGGAACATATGATGAGCATGGAAGCTGCATGGCTTCCGGAACGTACCGTACGGGCAGGTTTGCGGGGTGTTTTGGCCTTCAGGTAGGGCATTTGGTATTGCCTCGGTGCTGAAGTGGTTGCCAAAGCCTGATTGATACTGCAATGCTGGACGCGTGCGCTTTATCTCGGACGACAAGGGAACTTTCTTGGTGGTTTCTTCCATCAAAGAGGAGGAAGAGGATGTCATCGTTCTGTGATCCTGTTCCCTTGAAGCTGCTGCTACTCCCAATACCTTGAAAGGCGTCGGCCTCCGCAACGGCAACGCTTCAAATGATAACAAACGTGCTATTCAATTTTTTTTTAAAAGATGAAAGACTTCTACTGAGCACGCGTGAATAGAGGCACTGATGTAATTCGGACATGACAGGGCGCAAATAATGTCTCCCCCTGACTTTCGGCGACGGACGTCACACTACCGACGGCTCAACTTAATCCCTCGTCAATTAACATTTCGGTAGACGTACAGGGCAAGAACGATGGCTTTCATGTTTCTATCTTTACTGATTGATATTCCAAGAGATTTAATCCACTTTCCCTGTCATATTTGATGCCTTGTAAAGCGGGTTCAACCTGCACGCGAGGACAGTATCCAGAGCGTCTCTCCGTCCCCCTGGTACTCCCCTTTTCTTTTAACCAAAGCCTTTTCAAATTTCCAATTCCCAGTCATACTTTATTTAGACCTTAATTGTTGTGAAGTGGGAGTCTGCTTTTCAAGCTCCACAGCCGGGCGCTAAATTTCAAGAAAAGAAGCTTGCGTTCAAGAAGATCATGAGGCTGGCTGTAGGGCTCCTGTCGGTGGTTGTCGCCATGGCCAGCGTTCTTAGCAGCGCCCATCCAATTTGTTGTACGGTGAATAAAGTGAGAAAATTACCTAGCACACCGGCTGTAACGCTCGCATCCTTGCAAGGGGGGCGAATCTTGAGACCAGACAGAAGGAGCCATCGACACATGCCATGGTCCGCGCCGTACGCGCCTCGTGGCATGCTGAGCAGAAGGGCCATGGCCAGTATTCCGAGCCCTTTGGGGCTTCTCAAAGCATTTGGTAAAGCCTACAGCAACTGGATGATGGAGCAACCGATCCGTGCGAATCTGATTTCCGGGATATTGATGGTGGCAGTGGGCGACGGGATCAGTCAAGCGATCGAAGTGGATGCGAAGACGGGCCAAAAGAAGTGCACGTCTTGGCGGGACCTCTCCTTGCGCCGTTTAGCTAATGCAGGATTTGCAGGTGCGGTATTCAACGGTGTTTTACTGCCGCAATGGTACCTATTGCTGCATAAACTCTCTCCAGGAGCGGAGACGCCAAAGACGATCGCGGCGAAGATTCTCGGCAATTGCGTGGCGTGGGGCTGTGTGGGGAACGCTGCTATCATGGCCATGCGAAGAGTGCTCGACGGGGAGAGCTGGCATGACGCTGAACAGGCCGTGCGGAGAGATCTCTGGGGAGTGATGATGAATGACTACAAAATATGGCCTTTATACGACGTGCTCTGCTTCACTTGCATCCCCCGGCATTTGCACGGGCTGTCCACAGGCACGTTGGGGATCGTGTGGGCGACCTACTTGTCCTACGTGACCCATACGGAGGGGCACTGATGCCGTAGGGTGGGGGCAGCGAGAATGCAGGCCCCTGGGGGTTCATGGCAAGGGAGGGGACGGAGAGTGTCTGGCTCCGAGGGAGAGGTAAGGCGGCACCCGCCTCCGTGAAGGGGGCCAGGACAAGAGGAAGATCAGCCTGTGGTCGACACGACCGTCCTTCAAGACAGGGCGGGTGGCTTTTCAAATGTTCAAAATATGTGGAGTCTTCCTGCAGGCATGCTAAAAGAGGGTCAGAGCATGTCTGTCATCTGCAGCAGCACACGGTGGAACAGTTTGACGAAGAAAAATGATCACCACATCGTAGTAATCCACGTTTGACGGACTGCATGAGCTTCCGCTCCTCCTCGAGATTTTTTTAATTTTTTAATGTTTTTGGGGGGGGGATACTATACAGCACGGAGCATCCCTCCACTCACTGTCCGTTGTAAATCCACCACAAGATCACTCGACATTCCTCCCGAGCCACTACCCTTCCTTTTTCCTGTCCTCTCCCCCTTTCTACACTCCCCTCCGCCGTGTGCACAGTCCGGGCATCAAATACAATTGGTTGCCCCTTGCGGTACGCGTACCACACGGCACCGTCCCTCCCTCCCTCCCTCCCTACGAGATCCATCAAATCTTGGTCAAAATCCTCGCTGGCCTCCCGGTCCAGCATCAAATGGCTCCGTGGGATCAACCCCAGCCTGCCCATTCTTTGCCTTATATCTTCCAAGCTCATAATCACCGTACACTCGCCTTCCCTACCGTCTGCATGCCACTCAAGTCCCTCTCCCTCCGGGCGGGTGATCGAGATACCCGTCTCGGCGAGTGTGACGTCATCCCCACAATACGCCCGCACAAGCCGAGCCACTCCTGCATTCTCGGCCAAAGCTTCCATCGCCGCATGCGGATGCAAGCTATTGCCAAATGGGGCAGCGACATAGGGTGGGCTAGACGCCGCTGGGGTTGCTGCCGCGGCGGTTGGATGGCTACAGACGGCTCTGGAGGGCGACTTGGAGTCGTGCCGTGTGTTTTCCAAAATACCAGGTTCATCCATGGGCTTAGATGACAGGGCTTCTGTGTCCGGCGCATATGTCTTCTTGTCCTTGTTCTTTGTTGTGGACGAAGGGGTGTAGTACGGGTCAAAGTGGACGTTCTTCTTCCCCCTTCCGATTTTGGCGATGCGTGTGATGCCCAGATGCCGCCGCACCTCTGCGCTTACAACTTTGGCGTCGTCAAATGCCGAGTATAGATCTTTGATTTCGCGGTCATGAGGAAGTTCGCGCAACGAATTGAAGCCCGCGGCGTTGCAAGAGACCGTATCAGACCCGCTGGGAATGCTATCGTGGCGTGAAATTCCAGGGTCCAAATGTCCATCCATGCCAGGCCCTGCTGTCCGCGTGCAATATTGGGCGGCAAATGGGAGGGATTGGGTTTTGGTGATAGGGGCGATAAGAGAATTTGTAGCCACGGCAGAGAGGAGGGCATCCACCACAATTTCAATTACACCGCGACACTCTTCTAAACTGGAGGGGGAGACGCAGTCCTGTAATATGACCGCGCCCTCACTTTTGAGGGTTTGAATAGCGACTTCTAAGCATTTTTCTGTTTCTGCAAGGTATTCTTGGGGCGAATCATGTTCTTGGTCTTCCTGTAAGTACGGTAATGGAACCAGCAATGCGCCCAAATTTGTCGAGGACCCAACAAAGCGGGATTGCAGCGCAGCTGTCGGCAGGGTCATGGCATCTACCGTACAACTTTAAATTTCTCCTTATGCTTTAACATGAAAAAGCAACCTGTTCATAAAAAGTTTATGTCGAATTTCAGTGTAGACATGTCGAGAAGCGAAGTGAGTATAGCGTCGCAAGGATGCAGGAGGTTAATTTTGATGCCTCCAATCTGGGCTCGAAGTGTGTGTCCTCAGAGGGCATTAGGACGCGATAGTCAGTGCACGCGTGAGGTGAAAAACCGTTGTTGGCACGCCTGAGCCAGAAAAACTTGACAACGTACAAAAAATACAAGAGTTTTGCAAAAGTGTGCACGGCGCCATTTGACGAATGCCAGAGCCGCGCGCAAGGCTCGCTCACACTTGTGGCGGGCAGTGCTTCAAAAAACCTCAGGACAATTCACCATGACTTTCTCCATAGCACTATCATACGTGTCTTAGGTCGATACTATTGTTTATTCATCCATCTCCCCAATGTTTGTGTTGCTCAATCTCTTTTTCAGTTCAGGGGCCAGAAACGATTGGGATATCTGCACTCGATGATCGACGACGTACGTATTGCATCCTCAAGTGCAACATATTGACTAGACGTGTTCTTTTTTTATTTATCATGGCTTCAACAGGGACGGTCTGTCGTCCGCAAATGAGACAAGCAGGCAGACAACAAGTTGGACGTCGGTGGTTGGGTTGGATTTTTATCTGCCTCGCTGCTGGACCCAGCACCACAGCTTTCGTGAATTTTATCTCTGGACCCCCAGCATTATCAGCAGGTAAAGAATTTGGGATTGTGTTTGACGTGAGGGTATCCGGTTTCCTCTTTCGATGAATGCGCATTTTTGATACCATGCATAAGTGCACAAGTCCAGAATATCTGAAGCCTTTCCATTTCATTTCCCCCCCCCGTGTGTCCTGTGGCAGACGCTACGAGCGCCTGGCAACCATCCCACACTCACCCCTACCGAAACAAGCCGCGCCTATTTACCGGGACCGATGGGGGTACTTCGGCATCCTTATCCTCGAGCGACCTCCCATCATCTCTGGGTGAAACACAGTTGGGCCCAAGCGGGAATGCCATGACGGATACTTTGGCGCGAAAAGCAAAAGAAAAAGAAATCGCTGCGTTCAAAGCAGCCCTTCCCCGTGCCCATCCCATCTTCACCATGCTGGAGGACCTCAGCTTCCCTCCGTCCTTGGCCAACCGGAGTGATGCCTTGTACCAAAACCTTCGTCACCGTCATGGAAACACTTTAACGGTCGTGGCGGAGTACTGGCGGAAGGCGCCCTTTGCG
>Ga0102934_1001451_pt1 | contig 16631 bp, 16 predicted proteins | sample SalPonR2_A_D1_MG_FD_78175 | JGI IMG/M metagenome (GOLD analysis project Ga0102934, IMG submission 78175) | Salt pond soil microbial communities from South San Francisco under conditions of wetland restoration - Salt Pond MetaG R2_A_D1_MG | ecosystem: Environmental > Aquatic > Marine > Intertidal... | reverse complement strand
GAAGCAACAAATAGAACAGTTTTTACGTTTGTGGGCACACCGGAAGGTATAAAAGAAGCAACTTTTCAGGCTATAAAAACTGGCAGTGAATTAATCGATATGCGTGAACATGAAGGTGAACATGCCAGAATGGGAGCTTGCGATGTGTGTCCTTTTGTGCCTGTAGGAGGAGTAGATATTGATGACTGTGTAAGAATATCTAGAGAAGTTGGTAAGAGAGTAGCGGAAGAATTAAATATTCCTATTTATCTGTATGAACACTCTCGCACCAAACCGGATAGGAAAAATTTGGCTGTGATCCGAAAAGGCGAATATGAAGGACTAAAAGAAAAATTGAAAGACCCACATTGGCAACCTGATTTTGGTAAGGCTGAATTTAACCCCAAGTCCGGAGCTACAGCCATGGGATGCCGTGACTTTTTGATTGCTTACAATATTAATTTGAATACCAGAAATAAAAAACTTGCCCATGATATTGCTTTAAACATAAGAGAAAAGGGCAGAATTTTACGAAATGAAGATGGTGTACCTCTCAAAGATGAAAATGGTAAATACAAAAGAGACGATGGGGGCTTTAAAGGAGTTAAAGCTGTAGGCTGGTATATAGATGAATATGATAAAGCTCAGATATCAATGAATATTACCAATTATAAAGCAAGTCCAATTCACAAGATTTTTGAATATGTAGAGAAAGATGCCATCAAACATGGGCTTAGGGTTACAGGTAGTGAATTAGTGGGCTTAATCCCCAAGGAACCCATAGTCTGGGCTGGTAGGTATTTTCTTGAAAAACAGCATCTGGACGAAGACCAATACATCTCTGCTGGTGTAGGCGAGCGAGAACTTGTTAAAATGGCGATCGATACAATGGGATTGGATGAAGTAGCTCCTTTTGATGTTAACGAAAAAATAATCGAATACACTCTGGCAGAAGAAGACCAGCTTCGAAAAATGACAGTTATAGATTTTGCAGATGAACTGTCTTCTGATTCTCCTGCTCCGGGAGGTGGAAGTGTGGCAGCCCTTAGTGGAACTCTGGCTGCAGGACTTTCGGCTATGGTTGCAAATCTTTCTACAAAAAAATTAACATTCAGACAAATATCAGAAGCCAAAAAGAAAAAAAGAGAAGAATTGAACGATTTGGCATTCAAAGCTCAACAGATAAAAGATAAATTGCTTACACTTATAGATGAAGACACAAAAGCCTTTGAAAAATTTATGGCAGCTAATCGTCTTTCAGAAGATACGGAAGAAGAAAAAGAGCACAAGGAAAAGGTTCTTCAAGACGCTATAAGGAAATCTATTGAAGTGCCTCTGGAAACAATGAGACAATCATTTGAAGCTATTAAATGTGCCAAAATAGTAGCTGAGAAAGGTATGAAAAATGCTATGTCTGATGCCGGAGTTTCTGCAATTACAGGATTAACAGCAGTAAAATCAGCCATGTTCAATGTGAAAATCAATCTGCCGGGAATTAAAAATGAAGAAGAAAAAGAAAAATATTTACAGGAAGCCAACAAGATACTGGAAAATGCTAATAAATTAGGCATTAAGATAGAAAATTTAGTAAATAAAAACTTAGGTTAAATTTAATATTATGGAAGATATAGATGTAAAAATAGTTGAAAAAGACGGTTTTGATGTTCTTGGTTATGAACTGAGAACTACTACGAAAGACGATAAAAATTTGCTTGATATCCCCGAGTTCTGGTATAAGTTGATGGATGAAGATAAAATGGATGAAATTCCAAATAGAGTTGACCCTGATATATATTTTGGTATCTGTGCGGACTGTGGACCGGAAGGCAGTTTTTCTTACATCGTGGCGCAGGAAGTAGATATGATCTCAAAAATACCGGACGGCATGAGAGCTCTAGCCCTAAAAGATAGTAAATACGCCATATTTCCCACAAAAGATAAGACGCCAGAAATTATAAATAAAACTTTTGACTATATTTTTGAAGAATGGTTACCTAATTCCAAGTACAATAGAGACTTTGGCGAAGATTTTGAACTATACACCAGAAAAAACAAGAGCATGAGCAAGAGTGTTAAGATCCATATACCTGTAATCGAAAAATCAAGGAATGGTAAATAGCTAAATATTAAATTTCTTAATAAATAGATTCTACATTTTTTAAAACTTAGCAAATTAATTAAAATTTGTCAATACCAAAATTACATCATTTGCATTTCGTGATGTTGTCTTTTCCGCATGAGTCCATACAACTAAATTATGAAAAATAAGATTAAAGAAAAACTTAAGTTTTTTCCTCAAAAACCCGGAGTATATCTGATGAAAAATAAAAGGGGTAAAGTAATTTATGTAGGAAAGGCAAAACGCTTGAAGCGCAGAGTAAAATCGTATTTTACAAAGAAGCGTTTTGACTACAAGAAAACAGAAGTATTGGTTTCCCGGGTTGAAAAAATAGATTATATAGTTACCAGAAATGAAGTAGAAGCTTTGATTTTGGAAGATAATCTGATCAAGAAATATCAACCACCCTTTAATATAGCTCTAAAAGATGATAAGAAATATCCCTATCTGAAAATCAATGTTCAGGAGAGTTTTCCCACTATTGCGGTCACAAGAAAATTAAAAAAAGATGGTGCAAAATATTTTGGTCCCTATACCGAAGCACGCTCCGTACGCAGGACTCTGGAACTGATTGAGAAAATATTCAAATTGAAAACATGTAACCGAGTTATACCCAAAGATAATACAGATACTGAGTGGGATAGAGCTTGCTTGAATTATCAGATAGAAAAATGTGATGCCCCCTGCATCGGGCATATTAGCTATACTGAATATCGAGAAAGAATAAAACAGGTTATACTTTTTCTTAAAGGCAAAACCCGCATTATCACAGATGATTTAAAAAAGAAGATGAAAGCTTTTTCCAGGGAAAAACAATTTGAGAAGGCTGCCGATATCAGAGATACGATATTAAGGATAAATAGAATTGTAAATAAACAGGTTGTAAGTCGTTATAATATGAAAGATTTGGATTGCCTGGGAATTGCGCGTGAAGGAAAAATATGTTGTGCGGTAATTTTAAAAATTCGCGAAGGTAAGTTAATAAAAAAGGAGCACTATTATCTAAAGAACACTGAAGATGAGACTCTGGAAGTAATAATCAAAAGGCAGCTCACTCAATATTACAATCAGAGAGATAAGGATTTTAAAAAGCTTTTAGTACAAAAGATGCCGCAAGAAAAAGATCTTCTTGAAAAGTGGCTGCAAACAAAAATTCATAGACCTCAACGGGGTGATAAGAAAAAATTACTGGAGATGGCAAAAAACAACGCTTTTTTATATGTAGAAGAAAAAAAGCTGGCTCATATAAAAGCATCGCAGAGAACAATATATTCCGTAAAAGAATTGAAAGATGAACTAAAACTTAAAAGTCTTCCCAGAAAAATTGCTGCATTCGATGTTTCAAATCTATTTGGGAAAGAAGCGGTTGCCTCCATGGTATTTTTTGATAATGGAACTCCAAAGAAAAGCCAATATCGCAGATTTAAGATAAAGACTGTAGATCAAATAAATGATTATTTGATGATGGAGGAAGTTGTAACAAGATACCTATCTCACCTAGAAGAAGAGAATTATGAAAAACCTGATTTGATGTTGATAGATGGTGGAAAAGGACAACTAAAATTTGCCAAGAAAGCTCTGGATAAATACGATTATGATATCAAACTTTTTTCACTAGCAAAGAGGCTGGAAGAAGTTTATGCAGTAAATAGAAAAAAACCGATTGTCATCAGTAAGACTTCTCAGGCATTAAAATTATTACAAAAATTAAGGGATGAGGCGCATCGTTTTGCAGTAACTTACCACAAAAAATTGAGAGACAAGAAAACCAGGCTTTCTCGTCTGGATAAAATAAAGGGTATTGGTAAAAAAAGAAAATTCGAGTTACTAAAAAATTTTCGGTCTTTGAAGCAACTGGAGACCGCTACTGTAGAGGAAATTGCCAGATTGCCGGGTATTAGTAATAAACTGGCAGAAAAGATATTTTATGAGGTAAATAAAAAAGGGCAATAACAAAAACTGCTATTGCCCCGACAAACTCAATCGTATTACTAAAAGCTCCTGGCTTTTAGTTCTTCAAAATCACGTTCTTCGAATTCAACTTCAGCTCTGTCATATTGACTTTTTATATCATTTATATATGTTTCAGGATTGCGGCTGTGTATCAATTTTATATGTTTACATTTATTACAATATGTAACAATTTTTTTTGATAAAGAGTGAGTATAAATCAAGTAGATGTAGTGTAAGTCCTTACGGTTGTCTAAATAGTTTTTAAGTGATTCTACATCCTCTGCTTTTAATTTTTCCGCACGAATAAAAGCGACAGCTTTTTTGTGACTTTTGGGCGAAATTTTGTTGCGGGTTGCTTTTGCTATCATTAATCCTCCATTTTTCAGAATTTTGTTTGCATATTAGTGTTAAAAATATTGCTCGAGAATATCTTCTAAGTCATCAATTTCAAAAGGTTTGAAAAGTATGTCATGTAAACCTGATTGTTTTGCTTTTACAAGAACATGGTTTGGGTCATAGCCAAAACCGGTCATCATAATAATTGGAATCTCATCGTTAAAATTTCTAATTTGTTTGTATAGTTCATATCCGTCCATATCGGGCATTGCAATGTCTGTAAGAACTACATCAACATCTTCTTCTCGCAGGATTTGCAATGCTTCATAACCGTTATCTACTCCGATAACATCCCAGCCTAATTGTTTAACTTCAAATCTAATTAAATCCAAAAAATCTTGATCATCATCAACAATAAGGATCGTGTTCATTCTTCAGCCTCAACCGCTATGGCATACGATAATAATAATTGATAGAAATTTGAATATGGCATTATTTTATGATACAGCTTTTATTAATAGAATATTGAGCAATTTCATTAACTTTGGTTAATTGTATAGTCATAATTTAATTCACAGGCTTTTTTTAACATAGCCGAGACACCACAGTATCTATTCTGAGAAAGGTCAATTGCCTTTTCCAATTTTTCTGCATCAATATCATTGCCTTTTATTATATATTCTAAATCTATTTTCTTGAAAACTTTGGGATGCTCTTCCGTGGACTCCCCTTTTACCAGTACCTGAAAATCATCAAATTCCAGGTGCATTTTATACAAAATGGAAACAACGTCCATACCTGTGCAGGTTGCTAAACTAACTAATAATAATTCTTTGGGACGTAAACCCTGATCGTAGCTAAGTTTTTTGTTTGCATCGATTACTATGGCATGATTGGAATCTGCTACAGCATTAAACTGAAGTTTATCTACAAGTTTTGCTTTTATTTCCATCTTTTCTCCTTTTCATTTTTAAATTTAAAAATAATTATGTCAATGATTTTTTATAAAAATTTATCATTCCTATTTATATCCTGTTCAACTTTTTTAAATGCTCCCAATAAGTTTTTGAAAAAATATGCCTGGAGTCATCCCCGGCAAAGAAAAACAAATAATTTGTTTCTCTGGGTTCAAATGCAGCCAGTATAGATTGCAAGCCAGGATTACAAATAGGTGTTGGAGGCAATCCTCTATAAATATAGGTATTGTATTTTGACTGAATCTTTAGATCTTTGTAATAGATTTTTTTCCGGCTCTGATTATTTAATTCCAGGGCGTAGGCTACTGTTGGGTCTGCCTGAAGTAGCATGTTACGCTGTAACCGATTGGTATAAACTCCTGCAATCAGGTCTCTTTCTTTGTCCCAGGCTGCTTCTCTTTCTACGATTGAAGCTAAGATCAATGTGGAGTAAAGAGAATCAAATTTAATCTTATCTTTGTTCAGGTGAGAGATATTCAATCTAAAATTATCTACCATCTTCCTGATAATAAATTTTTCATCAGCATAATAAGGAATTTCATAAGTATCGGGAAAAAGAAAGCCCTCCAGGTTGACCACAGGCAAACCAAGAGAGGAAATAAAAGTAGAATCTGTTGTGAGAGAATCAAATGTATAAAAATCCGCCAAATCTTTTCTGGCAAATAGAGCTGCTATTTTTCTGTTTGTATAACCTTCCGGTATTGTGACCATAGAAGAAACAACATCAGAACCATTTATCTTTTTTAATACTTCAGGATAATTATATCTGCCATTAAAACGGTATTTTCCATATTTAGGATTAGTGCCGGGAATAATTTTTTCGAGTAAAAGGAATGTTGCTGCTGACTTTATTATCCCCTCTTCTTCGAGTTTTTGAGCTATATCGGTAGTTGATTCTCCTTTCTTGATAAAGGCGATTTTATTCAATACTATTCGCTTTGAAAAAATATTCGAAATTGCCAGAAAGGAGAAAGCAAGTAGGATCACTAATATGAAAAATGCAAAAAATTTATGTAAACGCATAATCAATTGTTTTCTAAATATTCTTCCAGTATTAGTGATGCAGCAATTTGATCCAGCTTGTACTTATTTTCTTTAAATGATTTGCCGGATCTATGTAAAATATTTTTAGCTTTTTCTGTAGTATAACTCTCATCCCAAAATTGAATAGGAACATCTACCATTTTTTTAATTTTTTCTGAGAACGCCTTAATTTTTTTGGATTTATTGGAATCTTTTCCATCAATTTTAACCGGATTGCCAATTACAATTTTACCAATATTCTCTTTTTTTACCAGGGCTTGAATTTTTTGCAAAAAATTAGGAGTTTTTGAGGTGTCTATGGTTAATTTGGGGAAAGCAAAAGTCTGCTTCCTGTCCGATATTGCTATACCAATTCTTCTTTCCCCAAAATCTATTGCTAAAATTTTCTTCAATTAAACTCCTGAATGAAATTTTACTCAGCTTCCGCTCTATTTTTTTCTATTTGTTCCTTTTTTAGTCCCTCAAGTTTTTCTTTAATTTCCTCTATTTTTGCTTCCAGCTGGTTTATATGCTCCAGCTGTTCCTTAATAAATGCGTTATCTTTATATTTATCTTGATTTTCGTAAACATATCTCCCGATATTTTTAAAATGCGTTTTTATGCTTGCTTTATGTGAACCTTTTGTTAGTTTTAGGGTTGAACTTTTTGCTAGGTATTCTGTTTTTTGTGCCACATTAGTAAGAATATTACCGGCTTCGTCCTTGACCTTTTCAAATAATTCTTTATTTTCCATCTTATCTCCTAGGTAATTTTTATTTTTGCTTTTTTGTGTGTCTAATAATTTCCAATAGAAAAATAAGTATGTCAATAAATTTGTGTATCTTTTGCTAAATTTGAACCCAGGAAGTTCATTAAAAAATACTAAACAACCAATATGAAGAACATTATATTATTCTTTGACATGTTTAAGAGCTATTATACTATAAGTCCAAATAATTTTAACGGAAGTTTAATATGAATAAACGAGTAATCATTTTAACGGTATTTTTACTTCTGGCGTCTGCATTTTTGTCGGCTCAGTCAAAGTGGTATGAAAAAGAAGCTCAGTTTTATGAAGAGATGGGGCAGGATTATGTACAGTGTCATCTCTGTCCACACAATTGTCTATTAAAAGAAGGCCAAAAAGGTATCTGTGGGGCAAGAAAGAACATCAACGGTAAATTATATACGATTGTTTATAGTAGACCGGTTGCAATTAATATAGATCCAATCGAGAAAAAACCCCTATATCATTTTTATCCCGGTTCACGGATATTATCTATATCAACAGCCGGGTGCAACCTGCGTTGCAACTTTTGCCAGAACTGGGAAATTTCACAATCCAATCCTTCGGAAGTGAATACAGAAAAGAAAACTCCCAAACAGATAATCGATCTGGCAAAACAATATGAGTGCAAATCGATCGCTTTCACCTATACTGAACCCACGATTTTTTATGAATACATGTATGATATTGCCAACCTGGCGCAAGAAAATAATATAAAAACGGTTATGGTTACGTGTGGATATATTAACGAGGAGCCCTTCAGAAAACTTTGCCAGTACCTGGATGCAGCAAATATTGATCTAAAAGGTTTTTCACAGGATTTTTACGGTACTTTCACTACGGGAAAATTAAAACCTGTTTTGCGAACATTAAAAGTAGCAAAAGAAGAAGGAGTTAATATAGAAATTACCAATCTTGTTATTCCTCAGGCAAATGATTCCACCAAAATTATCAAGGAGATGTGTAATTGGATAGTGGATTCTCTGGGAACACAATATCCTCTGCACTTCTCCAGATTTTTTCCAAAATACAAATTGCTAAACAGACCGCCAACACCTTTTGAAACACTTGATAAAGCCAGAGAAATTGCTCAGGAAGCAGGAATTGAATATGTTTATATTGGTAATATCTCCTCAAAATATGAAGATACATTCTGCCCGGCTTGTGGAAAAAAATTGATCGACCGCTCCGGCTATCACATAAACTTTAATAAAATTGAAAAGGGAAGATGCCCTTTTTGTGAAGAAAAAATATACGGTCGCTGGTAAGCACAGAATTGCTGACTTCATTCAATGAAAAAAATCACCCTTTTTGATTTGCAGATAACTAAAGAAGAACGCAAATATTTTATCTATTATTTTCTGGTAGGCTTGATCTCAGTCCTGGCTCAAACAATTCTATTACGAGAATTGGTGGTAGAAGTCTTTGGTAATGAGATTATCTATTCGATCTTCCTTTCAACCTGGCTATTGATGGTAGCTCTGGGTAGTTTTCTTTATAAAAAATTCCCTGTGAAGCAACGTTTCCAAAATGCAGTTTACATTTCATTATCATTACTGGTTCTGCTTATTCCTATCCAATTTTTATTTATAAGGCTTTTTGTTGAACAACTTTCTGTAATTTCGGGAATTGTTATAAATATATCTTCTTTATTCCTACTCGCTATTGCAGTATTGTCACCCGGATGCCTGATTATTGGCTATCTGTTTCCTGTTAATTCACATCTGCATTCACGTTTTACAGAAGGAGTTAAAAAAGTATACATTTTTGAATCTATGGGAATGATGGTGGGGGGAATTCTCTTTTATTTATTAATACAAATTTTTAAAGGCTTCTCAATTCTGATTTTTGTGGGAGCTCTAGCTTTTTTTCTACTATATCTATTCAGTAAAAAGCGAATATTTATTCTCGGTATTATAGCTTTTATCAGCCTCATGTTTTTTTCTCATTCCATATTTATTACAAATTATCAGACCAGATACGAGCCGGAAAAGCTTATCGCATCGCATGATTCCAAATACGGCAGATTTGATATCACAAAAAGCCACGATCAAAAGAACTATTTCTGGGACGGAGTGTTGTTTGCCAATTCCGAAAATGAGAATTATGCCCAGGAGATGGTCAATTTTGTGCTTTTACAACATTCTAAACCGAGTGATGTGCTGTTGGTAGGTGGGCTGCTGAATAATTATCCGCAGGAATTTTTGGCATATGGCGGGATAAATATTGATTATCTTGAAATTGATGAAAATGTGCTCAAAGCCAGTGAATTTTATCAAGACAGGAATCCTGCTGTAAATCTTATACAAAAAGACGCTTTGTTGTATTTGCATGAAAGTAATAAGAAGTATGATATAATATATTTTGATGTGCCCGATCCTTCCTCCTTGTTTCTAAACAGGTATTACACCAACGACTTTTTTGATTTGATCAAAGCTCATCTAAAAGGGAAAAATTCGGTAGCAGCCATCACAATCAGCAACGCAGAAAATTATATGCTACCTGAACTCGCAAATTTGAATAATGTAGTTTATAATACATTTTCAGAATCTTTTTCCAATATTGTAATAATCCCTGCTCAAAAAAATATATTTGTGGCGAGTAATGATAATTACATTACCAATGATGTTGATGAATTGATTGCAAGAATGGAGAAGAAAAATTTGCAGAGCAGTTGGTTTAACCAAAGTTTAATTTTTGATACTTGTAATGAATTCAGAGTAAATAAAATTAAGAGTAATATTTCAGAGAAAACTTCAGAGATAAATAATGTACTTGAGCCTGCTGCCTTTCTTTCCACAATCCAGTACTGGCTAAAACATCTTGATAAAAGTTTTAGCTCACAAATAAACTTTTTAAAAAATAATAAAACTATCGTTTTTTTCCTTCTCCTTATTCTAATCTGGTTTTTGGCTTTTCTTAACAAAACTAAGAGTGTGGGTGTTTCAGGGTTTATTGAAAATTCCATAATTGTTTCTACTAGCCTGGTGGCTTTTGTTATGCAAATAGTACTTCTATATCTGTTCCAGGTTTATCACGGATATATCTATTATGTAGTTGCAATTTTTACATCTTCTTTTATGCTGGGCTTAACTTTGGGCTTTTTAGCTCCCGGGAAAATTAAAAGAAATTTTGCAATTGTTCTTTTTCTAAACACTCTATTGCTCATATTTATTCTGTTGTTAGTACAGAACAAGATAAATCCAATTTATTATTTTATTTTTAACCTGGCTCTATCAATTTTTGAAGGAATGATTCTGTCCAGTATATTAATGTCGAAAAATAAGGAAGAATCAGAAAAAGGAGCCACATTTTATTTTGCTGATACAATAGGAGCATTTTTAGGCGGTTTGATTTTTGGGGTAGTGCTTCTTCCTGTTTATGGAATAAAATTAAATATTAAATTTCTTGCAATTATTGTTTTTATTCATTTTATTTTATCACTTATTTATAATATTATAAATGCACAAAAGGAGACAATATGATAAGAAAAATATTGATGGGCTTTAGCATATTTTTTATAGTTATTCTACTTTCCCAAAACCTTCAATCTCAGGTACGCGAGCCCTATCTGGCAGGTACCTGGTATCCACAGGAGAAAGAGAAGCTGGAAGAATTATTAAATAATCAGTTCGAGAGTGTTAAATTATCAGAAAAAGAGAAAAATTTAGTTCCTTTTGCCTTAATATCACCGCATGCCGGTTTGGAGTTATCCGGCGGTGTAGCTGCTCATGGATATTCTCTTTTGTCAAATGGGGATTACGACTGTGTGATTTTGATAGGATCAAGCCATAGTTACAACACGGGTGAGATATCAATCTATAATGGTGAAGCATACCAATCGCCTCTGGGTAAAGTGCCTATCGACAATGAAATAGCGCAAAAACTTATTTTCGGTAACAAAAATTTTGTCTTTAAAGAAAAAATTCACCATCGCGAAAATTCCCTGGAAACGCAAATACCATACCTGCAGTATCAATTAGAAAATTTTAAGATTGTTCCAATATTAACTGCTACTCAGAATTTAACCCTGCTTGATGAGCTGGCAAATTCACTTGCTTCTATTATTGAGAATGAAGACAGAAACTTCTTATTAGTAGCCAGCACTGATATGTCACATTATCATTCCATAGAAAACGCAAAGGATATAGACAATAAAACTATCAGATTAATCAAAAATAAGAAATGGAATGAACTAAAACAGAATGTCATCCGAGGTAAGTCAGAACTCTGTGGATATTTTGCAGTGTACTCTGCTGTGGAGGTATTGAAATATTTTAATAAGACCGAAGGGATATGCCTTGAATATTTAACTTCCGGTGACGTGATGCCCGGCTCTGCCTCCAGGGGCGTGGTGGGTTATTCATCCTGGGTTTTCCCCAAAAACAATAGTAGCAGCAGAAATAAAACAAAAAATAGTGATGACCGCTATTCTAAAGAAGACAAACAATATCTCCTAAATTTAGCCAGGCGCAGCATAAAATATTATCTGGAAAATGGAGAAGTGATGAAAGTGGAGCCACCTGATGATAAAAGACTTAAAGCTAAAAGAGCGATATTTGTAACTCTGAACAAGCAGGGGACTTTACGCGGTTGTATCGGGCAGTTACAGGCAAAAATGCCACTTTATCAAGCAGTAAACCAAATGGCAGTTTCGGCTGCTTTTAATGATTATCGCTTTCCTGCATTAAAACAGGATGAGCTGGATAAAATTAATATAGAGATCTCTATTCTAACTCCCTTGAAGCAAGTTGAAAATATATCCGAAATAGAGATGGGTAAACATGGAGTTTATGTAAAGAAAGGATACAAAACCGGCGTGTTTTTGCCTCAGGTTGCTACGGATACAGGGTGGAACAGACAGACATTTATGGAAAAACTGTGTTCTCACAAAGCCGGATTACCTAAAGACGCCTATTTGCAAAAAGATACAGAAGTTTATAGCTTTCGCGTAATAAAATTAGATGAAAAATAACAATAGCTAATCTGTAGCAGTTTTTATAGCTAATTTTATCATATCCGTAAATGTTTTTTCCCTTTCCTCAGCAGTGGTTTCTTCGCCGCTATCTATCATGTTACTAACCGTTAGAATCGAAAGTGCTTTTACCCCATATTTTGCCGCTAATGTATAAAGAGCTGTTGTTTCCATTTCAACCGCAAGAATTCCATATTTTGCCCAATTTTTCCAATTGTCCGTATTTTCGGAATAAAATGAGTCACTCGATACTATACTGCCTACATGAACACCTGTATTCATTTCCTTTGCCAGATCGTAAGCTTTTTTTAATAAATCAAAATTTGCTGTTGGCGCATATTCTATCTCGGTAAAGCGAATTTTGTTAAAAGAAGAATCTGTGGAACTGCTCATGGCTAGAACTATATCACGTAAGTTTATATCTTTTTGTATAGAACCACAGCTACCGATTCTTATAAGATTTTTTACATTGTATTCACGAATTAATTCTGTAGCATAGATAGCCATAGAGGGTATCCCCATCCCTGTTCCTTGAACAGAAATCTTTTTGTCATGATAAAATCCAGTATAACCAAGCATTCCTCTAACTTTATTGTAACAGTTAGATTCATTAAGAAAATTTTCGGCAACGAATTTGGCTCTAAGCGGGTCGCCCGGCAAAAGAATTGTTTGTGCAATTTCTCCTTTTTTTGCTTCAATATGAATGCTCATATTTACTCCTTTTTAAAATTTAATAAATTTTTTTTTATTATATCTTTTATCTTACTAATGAAGCAAGTTCTGTCCAAAAAATTATACAAAATTGGCGATTTATCCTATTCTATATCCCTTCTACTTGACTTTAATTTTGATATTCCCAATTTTGTGACATTAATTTAAATTCACTAAGGATATGATGAAAAATATAGATTTACATATACATACGACGTTTTCTGATGGACGATGCACACCAGCTGAAGTTATAGAGATTGTCCACCAGGAGGATTATAATATAATTTCATTTACAGATCACGATTGCATTGATGCCCATAAAGAGAGCTTACCTCTAAAGCATAAATTCGAGATAGAAGTTGTTCCCGGAGTAGAAATGAGCACATATTATGATAATTATGAATTGCACATTCTTGGATATTTTATCGATATTTTTGATAAAGAGTTAAACAGGATTTTAGATTACCATCAGTTTAAGAGACTAGAAAGAGCAGAGAAAATCTTAAAAGAACTACATGATTTATTCGGTTTTGATATTTCAATTAACGAGGTGTTTGATAAGGCTACAAATAAAAATTTGGTGGGCAGATCACATATTGCAGCAGTTATGTTTGATAAGGGGTATACTAATTTTTTTAATGAAGCCTTTTCCAAATATATTGGTAACGGCAGACCGGCAAATGTAAAGAAAACCACCTTTGATGCTCCCAAAGTTATCAAGACCATACACGAAGCAGGAGGAGTAGCTATAGTTGCCCATCCTGGAGTAATTCAAAATGATTTTATCTTACCTGACCTTGTAGATAAGGGAATTGACGGCTTGGAGATTATTTATCCTACCCATACCTCAAACCTAAGAAAAAAGTATCTTAACATTGCCGAGAGTTATGATTTGCTGGTAAGTGGGGGGTCAGATTTTCATAGACCCGATGTGAAATCAAACAAAATCGGGGTGATAGATTTAGACGAAAAGTATTTTACTCAGATGAAAGAGTTTGCCCGGAAAAATTATTAAAAAAACAAACTATTTATAATATCTTTTTGTAAACCCCTGAATAAATTTTTTTCTGATAAATAAAGATTTTATTACACCCGTAAAAAATCCTAAACCGTAAGCCATTACCTGGATTAAGATTGTAATAATTGCCAGTGAACCGATCAGAATTGAACTGTATTGAATACTCGCCTGGAAAAAAATAAAAATAATAATTCCCAGCAGAAAAGCTACTTCTATCATAAACAAAATTTGCACCTCGGGTATGAAAAAAGATAAAATGCAGGTTAGAAGAAAAATTAAAATAGCAACTGTTGGCAGGCAGTGAATCGGCTTTAACATTTCTTTATGTAATCTGCCCAGATTAATTCGAGTTACTCCCCAATTAAATATCTGTTTGAAGAATTTTTTTATGTTAGTGCGTCGTTTGTGAAAAACGACTATATCCGAGAAAAATTTTACTTTGAATCCTGCTTTATAGATTCTGGAGGAAAAGTCCATATCCTGCCCGTGTCTTAATTCATTCATTCCACCAATTGTTTCATATACTTCTCTTTTTATACCCATATTAAAACTGCGCGGGTAATATTTCCCCACGGATTTTCCTGCTGTGCCTCGGGTCCCGCCAGTGCCGATGAAAGAGGTCATGGAATAATTAATTGCTTTGAGTAAAGCCGGGAAATCTTCTCGATAGGAATCGGGACCACCAAAAGCATCAAAATCTTCATTTTTAATATGATGCAATAAATTTGCTACGTAATCAGGGGGAACAGTACAATCGGAGTCGATAAAAACAAAATAATCACCATTTGCTTCTTGCATGCCTTTGTTCCTGGCTGCTCCGGGACCCTGATTTTTTTGATAATAGTAACGTAAATATAATTTGTCTTTATAATTTTCCACTACTTCCTGCAGGTTGTCTTCTGAACCGTCATCCACAACTACAATTTCAAAATCTTGAACTGTTTGTTCTGTAAATGAATTTAAAAATTCATTAATTTCCTGAGCTCGATTATAAGCAGGAACAATTATTGAAATTATTTTGGGTAATTTATTCATAATTTTCTATTTCTTTTTTGCCAAATTTTTTGATCCATTCTATATCGGTTTTATCTTTAAGGCGGTTTAAAGCTTCCTTATTTTTAATAAAATCAGCACGAGAGATATAATTAACTTTTTTTGCGTTCGAACCAAATTTTCCTTCAACCCGATTATTCCATGCATTTTTGAAAACTACTCCATCAATACTTGTTATAAGATCAATTCTGTTGGGTGGATAACCTAATTGAATAATATTACCTTCTTTAATAATGTCAGATTCTTCTATCTCCAGCTCTCCAAAGCCAAAATCTCTTAAAGTATTTAAGGTTTTCTTTGCGTTTTCAGGCGTTGGCTCAATCCAGATATCAATATCTCCGGTAAATCTTGGTTTGCTGTGATAAGCTAAAGCGTAGCCACCTACAATAAGATATTTAACTTTGTTCTTGTTTAACAACTCTAAGAACTCTTTGAAATCTTTTTGAGCCATTATTCGCCTCTAATACTTGTTCTCTGATATTCTCCAAAATATCAATCTTCTTTACGCCAGACATTGCTTTCCAGTAATTAATATCTTCTTTTTCCTGTTCTGCAAAATTCCTGAATACTTTAATTGTTTTTTTCATATTTATTCTTTTTAATAATGTTTAGGGTGATTGCTCCAATTAATAATATCAGTAAAACAATGTGAGCATATTTGGATACATTATAGTATTTATAAAATGTTTCGGGATGAAATTTGAACTCTACTTCATGTTCTCCCGGTGAATCTATGAATACTGAGCGTAAAATATGATCAGTTTTGTATATCTCTTTTTCTTCGCCGTCCACATAGCATTTCCAGCCCGGTGGATAATAAATTTCAGAAACCACAAGCAGTGCTGGTTTGTCCGTGTAAACTTTATATTTCATTTCATTAAATGAAGCTTTTTCAACTTTAGCCCAGCTTGAATCGGGAGCTTGAATATTCGCATCAATTTCTTTTTCCAGTATGGCTGTTTTGTAGGGATCAAATTCATCGGAATTGATGATTCTAAAGCGCTCATTCCTATCCTGGATTACCTGAATATCACCTACAAACCAGGCAGGTTTTTGCTCTATCATAGTTTGGTAAATAAGAATTTTTTCTTGTTGATCGTAATAATATGGTTTTAAGCTATCACCCGGCAGTTGTTTGGTTGCAACAAAATATTTTACATTCAGCATCTTATGTACATTCCAGTTAAAAGGATTTCTTTGTAGGCAGTTTTCAATAACATCCTGGTAAATTCTCAGTTTAGCGGCGCTGTAGCCACCAATTGAGTTGTGATAATAGGACCAATCGTTATTGTTGAATGGATTTTCTGTAATAGGAAAGATACGATAATAGGATTTATCCTGTAGAAGTTTTTGGTCAGCATTGGTTTTTCGGAAATGCCGCTGCTCCAGTTTTTCCATATTATAGAGATCGCCTTCAGCCTTTTTTACGTAAGGAATAAGATCTACGAGCAGGAGAACTCCTATTAAAATAGCAAATATATATTTAGTGATCTTTTTATATATGATGAGTAAACAGGCTCCAACAACCAATAGAGTAAAAAGTATCAATCTCAAGCCATCTGTTTGCATCATATCTAATCTGGCGGATTTAAACAGGGAAATAACTTCCGGTTTATACTGGCTGGCTTCTCCTGCTTTCTCCAGAGAAAAGCTGCTACCAAACAGCTGGGGAATTAAACCAAGCAAAATGAATACTCCGG
>Ga0102934_1001449_pt1 | contig 16635 bp, 10 predicted proteins | sample SalPonR2_A_D1_MG_FD_78175 | JGI IMG/M metagenome (GOLD analysis project Ga0102934, IMG submission 78175) | Salt pond soil microbial communities from South San Francisco under conditions of wetland restoration - Salt Pond MetaG R2_A_D1_MG | ecosystem: Environmental > Aquatic > Marine > Intertidal... | reverse complement strand
TGCACTTCTGTCACCATGTGCCCCCTGCGCGTGTTTTTCGCATTGCTTCAGCTCCATATCCTATGTGTTTTCGGCTTGGGAGGGTACGCCTCTTCTGCCGGAGACGCTCGGGCAACCGGCCGCAACTGTCCTTTCCGGGGCTGGGCAGTGGGTAAGACCTCTGCAAACACAGCCACGAGTTCATGTGCTTTCGTGGCACCATCCCCGCCTTCTCGCAGCGCAGCCGCGCTCTCATCGACCACAAGCGAGGTTGCGGGGCCGTCATCGGAAGGGGGTTTCCGGACCTCCATGGGGCTGTTTGTGGCACCCACTACCGGACACACGGCGCACTCGTTGTCCCGGAGGCGCCGCGTCGGCCCCGCGCTGAAGCCGCTCTACGCCGCCACTGTGGCTGCCCCGACTGCCAGCATCCCTGCAGATGCGATCGCGGCTGCAGCGGAGAAAAAGGAGAAGGAGGCGAACAAGAAGAAGCGCAAGGCGACTTCCATGACCCCCTTGGAAGTGCACGTGATCGGCCTTTCTCACCACAACGCGGCGGTGGAGGTGCGGGAGAAGCTGTCCATCCCGGAGGCCCAGTGGAACGAGGCGGCCAACAAGCTCTGCGAGAGCGGGGTCATAGCAGAGGCCTGCACGTTGTCGACATGCAACCGCTTTGAGATCTACTTCGCGGCCCACGACTCGTACGCCGCCTTCCACGAGGCCACCGCCTTCCTGGAGCGGCACTCGGGCCTGCCGCAGAGCGTGCTGCGGAAGAACTTGTTCCTCCTGTCGGGAGAGGACGCGATCTGGCACCTGATGCGGGTCTCGGGGGGCCTGGACTCCCTGGTGGTGGGGGAGGGACAGATCCTCAGCCAGGTGAAGCAGTGTTACAACCACGGAATGGAGGAGGACGGAAAGGGTGGTAAGGTCATCTCTCGGATGTTGAACTCGGCGGTGGCGGCTGGGAAGCGCGTGCGGTCCGAGACGGGCATCAGCAAGGGGGCCGTCTCCATCTCTTCGGCGGCCGTTGAATTCTCGCAGCTCCGGTGCCCCAAGGACCTGGGCAAGCCCTTCGAGGACAGCCGCGTGGCCATTGTGGGCGCGGGCAAGATGTCGCGCCTCCTGATGATCCACATGGCCTCCCAGGGGGTCAAGGCAGTGACGCTCATGAACCGAGGGCGCGAGAGAGCCGAGACCCTGGCGGCGGAGTTCCCAGAGATGGAGGTGGCGGTGCGGCTCATGGACGACCTCTGGCCGGTCATGCACACCCACGACGTCGTCTATACCTCCACGTCGGCGCAGGGCTGCCTTCTGACCAAGGACAACATCCAGGCCTCGGGACTGGCCCCCGGGAAGGTGATAGTTGACATATCGGTGCCGCGCAACGTGGAGACGGAGGTGAGCGAGATCGAGGGCATGTTCGCCTACAACGTAGACCATCTGAAGGAGGTGGTGGACCGGAATACGGCCATGCGCAAGAAGCAGATGCTGGAGGCAGAGGACCTGCTGGTGGAGGAGATGGAGAAATTTCGCTCGTGGCAGTTCTCCCTGGGGGCTGTCCCGGCTCTGATGAAGCTGCAGGAGAAGGCGGAGACGATGCGCATGGAAGAGCTGAAGAAGGCATCCAAGAAACTGAACAACCTTTCAGAAAAGGAGCTTCAGACTGTGGAACGGCTCACGAAAGGGATCGTTAACAAGCTTCTGCACGGACCAATGTCGCACTTGCGGGCTACGGAGGATCTGGAGAAGAACCTCGTGGCACTCAAGACGCTGAAAGCCGTCTTCGAGCTGTGAGAGATGACACGAAGCTACATAGAGTACCCTAGAAGCATACTCATGTCCACCCTGTCGACTCGTCCAAGGCGTGTGAGGTGGGGTTTCTCAGGCGAGAGGTGTAGGATTTGTGAGACATGCGTGAGGACACGATCGTCAAGAGTGTCTACTAGTTCATAATTCATCCAGCGTGTATATTGTCGACGAAGGAGAAGGTCGTGCTGTCGTCTCGCGAACAGTACCTGATTAGAGCCTTTGTGGTTGATCTGGTGGTAGTGCGGGCACAGTATTAGTAAGGAGGAGTAGGACCAAGGCCACATTTATGGCCATGGAGGAGAACTCAGGAAGTCTAAATCTTCAGCAGCGATAACATAGGGAGGGGAGCGCTATCTGATGTTTCCATGGCGCCTCCCAACAGGCAGGGACAGACGAAGCACACTCTGAAAACTCTTCTGGTGGTCCCGGTACCTTACCTCGAACGTGACGTGCCAGACTGCCGGCTACCATCGACGTTGCCTTAAAGAAAAAAGCACACGACACAAATGCCATTAAGGTTTAAGGATTTCAAAGCTTGTTTTAAGCTGTACAAAAGGTGTTCCCGTCATTGGTTTGGCTTCACATTGCAAAGAATTGATGTTGGGACCTCTTTCTTGCAAGGAGGCGGAGTCAACCTCCCGGTATAGAAGTAGCGGGTTTACCACTGAAAGGCAGTACTGTACTTTGCCATGGATGGAGGCATTTAAATGTGTATCAACATCATACTTCTTTGTTGTTATGCTTACTTTACCAATGAATGCGACCACCTAAAAGAAAAGACGCTATACTTACCATTCTCCGCAGGCATGCCGACATCTCCTTTCTTCTCTGTTGTACAGGGCTTCCTGAATGGGACTGCTGAGGTAAGCACGGTGAGGGAGGCTACGACACAACGAGAGATGTGCTTGCTATTCACAACATTTAAGCTGCATTTGATTTTATAGTGAAGCTAGTCAGTCATGGCGGGGTCCGCCGCAATTCCCCTCGATATAACTCTGCTTTGTTGCTTTCACATCAGCCTTATCAATGGGGAATTTTGGCCGGCTGTCTCGTCTACCTCACCGGAGTGGTGGTTGTCTTGTATTTGCTCGTCGCGGGTGGCTCTTTCGAGCGAATGCGAGAACAGGTGCGCACACGACAGGGACAGAAAGCTGGGATTGTCTTTTCCAGTGTTGGCAACAGCGCCCGTGTGACAGTATGGTGCCCGACCAACTCTCTTTGGCCTTTTCTCCATCATTTATCCTTCTGTGCACTCATGATACTCGTAGGCAGAGGCTTACAAGCAACTGGGTGTTAAGGCGCTCCAAGTCCCACTCACAAGCAAGCCTCGCTTGTACGAAGCCCTGCTTGAGGCTTCTCGATCCTTGCCTTGCAGACCACATTTAGATGAGGGGTGCCTACGGGGGCGCGGCGTGGAGTTGAGGCTCATAGAAACTGGAGACGAGGTGCAAGCAACGGATGAGAAGGGCGCACTGGCACGCACCTTGTTCGGGATAAGCGATGGCTCCCCCCGTTACGGACATGGCGGCTATGACCCGATCGAGCAGATATGGCGCTGGTTGCCAGAAAGCTTGGGTCCGCCCGAAGGGGCATCGGAAATGAGGAAGTTTCTGGACAGGACGATGCGGGCGAGAGAGGCGGATAGCGCAACGTTCTATGTGGTACGTGAGGCGAAGAGCATTTCTTCCGATTGCGAAGAGTACTTTACTGAGATTAGACGGGGCCGATAGCGAGAGAGGCAGAAGTAGGTCAAAGCACTGATATGTAATTATAGGTAGAAGTGGTGATGGGCTTCACAAGGGTGCTCACCGCATATGCTGAGGAGAGGTGTCGCCGCACGTCATCGCCTTTGCCATAATTTCTCATGAGCACCGATCGGTTAAACTATTCTTCCCTTCAGTTGGATCAGCCCTCAGGGTACGTCATAGGTATGGCCAGCATCCTGGAGAACACGCCTACACATCTGCGGGCGGAAATCGGTGACATTTGGCTGACGCCCGCGTTTCGAGGGACTTATGCGGGCTTGGAGGCGGGACAGCTTCTTCTTCGATTCCTCTTCGAGACGCTAGGGTAAGGGTCCTGGAAAAGAGGAAGTTCATGGGGCGTGCAGATTGTCTAGAGCAAAAATAAATGGAGTCAAGGGGGAGGCCGCTGGCGGTTTTCGTTGCTTTTTTTTAAGGGAAGATTGATATTGCGACGGGCAACATTCGGGGCCGATATTCATTTCCCCCCCAAAAAATATACATATGTCAGATACCGTCGGGTGGAATGGCGGTGCGATGCAGACAATTACGCTGCACAGAAAGCTGCCGAGCGAATGGGATTTGTCAAAGAAGGTGTTCTCCGTAAACACATGATTTGGCGGGAGGCGAATCGTGATACTGTCTTGTATGCTCTTACAAATTCAGATTGGCGAGATTCTGCAGCGAGTCAGATTGAGGCACGTCTGGAGAAGCTATTTGAAGATGTGAAGGGATTGCGAAAAACAGAAGCGAATGCAACGATAGGAACCGCAAGAGATGATTCAGCATCAGCAAAAAAAGACAAGTAACATTTTTGTCCCTTCACATGGTGCTGTTGGTCCATATGCCCTTTGTCTGATATTGATGATTAGGGTGATTATTCTCCCTTTCTTTCTTTACCTTACACCTCATCTCACTTCTATTTCCATCCGTCGTGCAATCAAAAGAGCTTTTTTTATCCTTTGACGGCCCCGCACAAAATCGGCTATCGAGGACAACGGACGTTCCGTAACGGCCCTGTCGTGAAACGCCGAGGAATTTGAATTCTATCGCTCGGGGGAGGGGAGCCGTATTCCACAACTTGTCGTGTGTAGCACGACCCTGCACAGCGTGGTCTATCAACATTGGATATTTGAAATCGCCTACACTACAGCGTGAATTAAGGTTCGATATATGTTAACCTTCCGCGAATGGTGATGTCCGCTTCGACGCAAAGGCTAGGCATTAGCTGTTCATCACGGAGGGGCAGCGGAAGTTGTTCGAATTAGGTAATCGGCACGACAGGTTCATTATTTTTGCTGACCATCTTAACTAACGTATTGGCGCATTTTATGCTGCCTTCTTCTCATTAATGTGGGTGCCCATGTCTGGGATAAAATCTAAACCCTCGTCACTCATGAGTAATTAATCCCCGACTAGACCCCATACATCAGGAGCGCTATCTAAGAGTGCCTGTCTCCACCATGGCCAACGCTGGAAAAATATGAAGATTCTGACGTGCGAGAGTGATAAATTTTAGTGGTGAGAACACACCTGGGCCGGTTTATTTCTCAGAAAGAAGTGTCGGTAACATCACGTTGCGGCAGCAAGTTACGATGTGGAGGCGACGGGCATCCACATCAGATACAGTGTCAAAAGCCGGGAGCCCCAGTGATGATGGAGGTCCAAAGCATGACGATATCACTAGGCAAGCAATGTCTCCTGCGTCGCTCAATCGATATCTTTGCCAGCGTGGCCTGTCGGGAACTCAAAATCGTAAGATGGCGCTTCTTAAGGGCCTCATGCCCATGGTCGCTAGCACGTTTCTCGTCTTCATCCTATTATATTGCCGGAGAGCAAATCCAGCTACCTTATCCCCGGCTCAAGGTCAGCAGCAGAAGGCGTCTCCATCCATTTTTAGGACGCTCCAGTCGCTTTCCATGTACCCGAACCTCTTCTTTTGGAATATGAAGCAGGCCGCCGAAGAGGTGGCGCTACAGGGCGCCTTGACATTCAACGTAGCACCTGCTCGTGTGGACTCACTTTTTGATAATTTGGATCCCCTGTCCGATGCGATGGGAGTCACGGCAGACGTGGAAATCTTCGATGATGCCTGGGAGGGTTTTTGGCTGCGTAACGGGAAGACGTGTCTTGCTCACGACACGCGCAGGCTGATGGAGGCTGTCAACTCCACCGCCTGCGATGTTGTGGTGCTGGTGGCGGGGCACGTGTACAATTTGGATCGGATGATGCACGTCTACAAGCCGACGACGGTGATCGGTAATCCGGCGGATAGACCAGTGATCAATGCCGCCGAAGCCGAACGCGCGTTCTTGGTGCACTCCGGGGCCACCTTTGATGTTCGCCACATCTTGTTTTATGAAGGTGACGGAGACCTGATTCGTAATGAAATCCGAACGCGCTTTGGGGGAGCTATTTACATGTCCATAGGGACGAGGCTTTTCGCATTTGACTGCCTTTTCACGATTCAGCCCGTGAGGGAGTCATTCATCAACAGTGCACCTGAATTTATATTCGGAGGAGATATACTCATGGAGGGCGGGGTCATGACGCTGGTGGGCTGCTCATTTTTTGCAGTGGTGCCGGGCTTTATCAACTCAGTCAGCACCGAGCTGGGCGGAGCCGTTCTCATCCTCTCCGGGGCGGCCACTCTGACCCTGGTAGGTGAAGAATGAGGGAGTACAGGGAACAGGCACTGTTAAGCTCGCCACCCTCGTATTGTTCACCTCACGATTGAGTCTCTATGGCACGAGAACACTGACTCGCCCCCCCACTTAATTTAGGTGAACTTCATGACCACTCAAATCTTCGCATACAATGCGGGCGGGGGCATGCACTTGACCGTGCTAGGAGGTTCATTGGCCATGACAGCGTGCACGCACACGGCAAACCTTGTATTTGCAGGACAAGGACTCGTGGGTCGAAACATCTTCCTGGGAGGGGGTGTAGGAGTTTTCACGAGTATAGCGGTGACCGATACCATGGCCTTTTTATCTTTCTGGGGCGCGGGATTCAGCATCATGATCGGATCAGGCCTGGGGATATTTACAGGCTCTGCGATCACTCTCAACGCTGCCTTTGCCCAACTCGCTGGAGTGGGTGTGGCGTTCGGAGTGGGGGCAGGCATGGCCCTTTTTTACGGAACAGCATTTGCCAAAAACCTGGGCATCGCCGTGTGGCACAGTACTGGCGTCTTCATTTTTTGTGGCGCGGGCAGGATAGCCTTGGTTGGCTGTGTCTTCGGGCATCAAAACGCGATAGCTTCATGGCAATTGCTGGGTGGGGCAGTATATCTTGGGACAGGGCAAGCCGTTTATGTAGGGTGTGCATGGGCGCGCTCGCTGGGTCTGGATTTCTTTGCGGGGTTAGGCGGAGACCTGTATCTCGGGGCTGGACAGATAGTGCTCGTGGAAGGAGTATTTACCAGCAACACAGGGATTACAGTATTTTTGGGCCAAGGCACGGAGCTCTTTGTTGCGGCAGGGAGTGCTTTCGTGAAAAACGTCAATTTTTCTGCGAATGCCGGAATCCACTACTTGAGAGAAGGAACTTTCAGCTTCGTTGTCGGGGGACGAAAGTGTGAAGTGACCACCGAAGAGAGCACAGGCTCTTTTAATTACCGTGAGAAGGGCTACGGACTGTGCTTCAAGGGTTTCGACGGGTCGGAAAGATCGGATCCCGAGGGAAGCGTCGCGCTGGGAATCGATGACGGCAATGTTGTTCCCACCCTTGTGGTCGAGAAGCTGCATGCACATCAGCAGTTGGGCGGCTGGCATGGCTTGACTCCATTGTATACACCCCCCCAAGTCATGTATGTGGGCTCTAACATCACTTCGTGCGCCTTGTGTGGCTTGGAGAACGTGGAGGTCCGAGGTCCGGGAATGGAGGGGTGCCCTGCGGGGACAGAAGAGGCCTGTCCGGCGGAGTCACCTGTATCGTCAGGACGCACGTCGGCTTTGATGGAACCAGCGACGGCAGCGGCAGATGTGGCATCCGGCAGCGCAGCCACTCCGTTCAAGAAAGCAAGAAAATTCTTCGGACTTGGGAGTCGTTTGCGGAAGCTTATCACTGGTGAAAAGGAAGATGATCCGATAAGATCAACAGGCACCGACGAAATCAAATCGAGTCATCACTACGACCCCGATGCTCTTCTTCCTGACTCCTATGTGGTAATAGCAGACCTGATGCTGGAGTGCCAGACCGACGGTGTGGAGGCCGGCTGTGGTATTTTATTGGAGACGTTGCAGGAAATCGTGGAGTCGTCTTGGCTTAAAGGGCTGGAAGATGAAGCAAGGGTGCATGTGGCCAAGTTTAAGTCTTCCGATAGCTTGCGTGAAATGCTAGGGATACCTTCAATGGATGGAGTGGCGGCGCCGTCGTCGACGGATACCAATATTCCGCAGAGCAAGCGTAGCAGCTCCGGAAATCTCTCTGAGCCGTCCTGCAATGGTCACGAGGCCTTCGTGGCGTACGCCCACACCTCAGACAAGAGCACCTACGAAAGCCTCAAGGCTTCTCTTTCATCGGCTACCGAAAGCGCCACCATCGGATCGGGCAGCGGTAGCACTTTAAGCGCGGACCTCGCCCTTCTCCTTTCAAGCCAGCAGCCTACCATCTGCACGGTGAATTTCACGCTGCAGGATAGTTTCATGGTGCCGGCACCTTTGGCGAAGTTCTCTTCTACAAGCACCGGTAGCAGCTCCAGCGCGACTGCCAGCAACCGGGCAAAAACAGCTTTCCAAGGTCTCACCCTGCCCCGCGTGTGGATTAACATCACCAGTCCGGTCATAACTCCACGAAAAACCTATGATATAGTCATATCGGAATTTGATGACAAGGACATCGTGGGGTTGCAGCTAATGGCCAAGCCCTCCAAAGACAAGAAGAAGTCGCTGTTCTTCAGCTCCACCCCCCGGCTTCTTCACACCTTCCAGCCATTTGATTCCGACAAGCACAATCAGACGTGGGCATGGCGAGTCTCTCCCTTGGTCTTTCAAGGCATGGCATCCGGCCCGTATTTCCTCAAGGCCTTCGACGTTCTTGAGCCCAAGCGCTTCGTCCTCAGCCAAGCTTTTCAGGTGGAGAGATCTGCCGCGGAACCGCGACAAGGCGCAGGAAAGGGCGCTGCGTCGTCTTTGTTTCCCATGAAGGCGGAGCGCATCCTCCACCGTCTCGATCCTCAAAATTCCCCAACCGACGCGCACCTGAGGGAAGACCCTGAACCCAAGACAGATCGAGAGACTCCGGTCCTAGAGAGCGACTCTAGACAGAACCACCGGCCGCGCCAGCTCCTCGACGAAGACAGTAGTGACAGAGACCTTCTCTCTATGATGGCCACCTTGTTGGCACTGCCGGAGGATACGTCGCTCATGGACGAGCTGTGGAAGGCCCTGCTCGCCTTTCCAGCTTCGCAGACAGCCCTCGCCGACGAAGGACTGGCTCGCAAACTATTGGAGCGAGCACCGGTTCTCCAGACCGCCCCATCCGTCGTGGCTCTCGATGCGGATGACGGGGCTGGGTGGAGAGATCCGGGTCAGGTGCAGGCTGCCCTTGGCAAGGCGATCGCCGATTTTGTTGATCTCTCCGTGTCAGTCCTCCGGCAGCAACGAGGGCGTGGGGACGGACCGAAGGGAATGGGGAAAGCCGACGTGTTCGATGGGCGAGAGGATCCCAATGATCACTGGCCAGCGAGGATCTTGGGAGGCTTGACACCCGAGGAGGAGGCTTTGGCGGCCCGTGTGGGCCGTGACGGGGATCTAGAGGCCATGGGCGAGCTCATGGACACTCAGGCTGCCCACCGCTTCGGCGGGATGACTATGGCGAGACTGAAAGCCATGGAATTGGGGGACGAATTTAAGGGCGGGTTAGCATCAGAGATTTTCCGGGACTTAATCGACGATCCCGAGATATGGCAAGAATTAGAGGCCTGAACTTACAAATATGCGGTTCGCCCCTCGCTGCATCCTTCAAAGCACGACCACGGGTCAGTTGATCTTCAGTCATGACTCCATGCATAGAATTAAAAAAAAATCGTGGAAAGACGCAGGAATTATATAGAACAAAGCACATGGGAAAGCTGGACTTTCTTCAAATGGTGCGAAAATGGAAATACGCGATCGAAATAGTGTCAAAGGAGCTGTCCCAAGTCACGAGCCAAAGTAAAGGATACATTACAACACAATAGCTCTGGAAGAACTAGACACTCTTAAGATGTGGAATAATTTTACGTACACACGGGCTAACGCTCTGGGATAGCCCTCTAAGGCAGTGTTGCCGCACAATTACTTTTTCAGGACCTGTACATTACAATAAGGAAATGCCACCAGAGCAAGTGAGATGTTGGCTGATTAAAATAGTCCCTTCAAGCCAAAGCACGGGAAAGTATGCTGACAATCACACCCCTTACTAACAATTACCTGTTGTAAGACCTCCGCCTGTGTACGATGAGCCCCTAACTTCTTCAGCAAGCGCACATTTTCCTCACGCGTAGCTCGCGATGCCTTGTTCTTAGCAATGGTTCTCACTGTGGCTTTCTTACTGGACTTCAGTTGTTGTCGTCTTTTGGTTTTGTGCCCCCCTTTGTTTCTCCCCGCTCCGTTTTTTTGAGCCGCCGTATCCGTAGACCCCTGCGCCGATGTGTTCGTCGCGAGCTTATCTTGCAATCTCTTGAAAAGTTGCTTCGATAATGCTTTAGACATACCTGTAGAACATGAAGGAGGTTTTGAACGCTCTCAGTACAGATTATGCTTGGCGCGTCAATCCAGTAGTCGGTAGATTTAACCTCCTCTCCATTTCCTGATCAAAACCAGTAGCTAACTTCCACAAGAGATAAGTAATAGGGAGGGACAACAATTTCAAGCGTTAGGGCTCCTCAAAAATACTGGTAATGGAATATTGGTAGCTGGATTGTGTCCTACAGATCTGTCAAAAATGTTTCTGGAGTTTTGTACTTCGGTTGTGGTGCTAGTAGCTCCGCTACTTCAGTGTCTCAAATTGTCTTCCCATTTCACAAAAGCGGCAAGGCCCCGAAAAAATGTCACGTGCAAGATATGAGTAGTAGAGCAAACATAAATGTGGTAAAAAGTTTTAAAATCGACAAATGGGGTGTTTCTTTGCATCTTTATACCCCAAATGGACAGTGTCTTCTTGCACTCTGCCCTTACAGACTACACGGGATAAGGTTTCGTTTGCACATGTAATGGAGACAGAGTGCGGTGATAATGATGTGGTTTGTGCGATTATGGGGCGTTCAATCGACCGAGAACTGTTGCTCTGCACGCGATGCTCGCGTGTACAATGTGTATGAGAAAGAGTCCTGTCAGTGCGAGACAATAACACAGGCGTGCGCCGCTTAAATGCATTCCGCTTACCCCATAGATACAATTGGAGATAAGTAAGGGTCTTATCCTAGCTCTGCTTTTCCGTCACGAAATGTCTCCGTGCTCTCTCCTGCAACTGATGGCCCTCTCAGTCCTCTTCATTCGTCGAGCGTCTCAAGAGCAAGACGATTCCAGAGGGAGGACACCAGAGAGGCGTCCGCCATGTCGTCCCGGTCTAGGTAGGAAAGAACCTCCAGGGAATTTTGTTTGTTGACGCGAGACCGGGGACCAAAGACAGAGAGCAAGAATTCGTCTTTGCGGCCTGTCCCTCTTCCTTTCGGCGTCGGCCTGGCGGGCTTGCCAGGCACCGGAATATCAGGCGTCCCGTCTCCCACGTTCTTGCGCTTGCTCCGGCGTTGAACAGGCGTGAACGTGGTATCAGGACTTTTCACGGTAAAAATTACATTGCTTGTGCCTCGGCTCGTTATCCCTGTTCCTATCGACGGCCTTGGCCGACGCGCCATGTGTGCATCCAGCTCTGTGGCCAAGCTCGTCGACGAGAAGGCAGCCTCGTAGAACTCCCTTTCTTGCTCAGATGCCCTTACGACGTACGGCCTAGAACCTATCTTGACACCTGAATCCAAATCAAGGCCCCTGAGAGAAGAGGGTGACCCGGCCACAGAGTTCATTTCCCCATCCAGACTGCTTCCGCCTTGCATTCGGCCGGCGCTACCGGCGCTCTTTCGCCTCTTTTTCTCCATGATCTTATCAACTGCCTCAGCCCTCTCCGCTTCACATTCAGCAACATTTGCGCAATTTTGACATTTACAGGAAGGTTGGCAGGTAAAGCCTCCTCGAAAGCACTCGCAATATAATTTGAGACAGCGGGATTTCTTGCAGCAGCAGCTGCCTGAGGAGGGAATCCCTTCTGATCTCCTTTCGCAGTAGGAATTCTTCGACCCAGTGGTGGGAGTCTGGTATTGCATACCCGCGTCCAAAACGCGGACTGGCTCGGAGGCAGGGGCACCAGCGCTAAAATTCTGGATGCCTGAGAAAGGTTCTTGGGTGGAGGGCATTAGGACACGAGGCGCACTCAGGCAAGGGCGAGAGGCATTCCCTTTCTTGCGGTCCGAAGAGAAAACAGAGGGACTCTGAGACAGTGTAACCATGGCCATGGCTTCCAAGACTGGAGATCCAGGAGCGAAGCCCCCTCGAGAGGCAGTGGTTGTCCGCGGGCTCTGTGGCGGGGGCATGCCGAAGTTGGTTTGGGGGGGGCTGGAGGAGGCTTCGCGGGAGGGAATCATGGCCGCGATGGCTTCCAGGAGGGAGGGATCAGCAGACAGGGAGTGCTGAGGGGCCTTCTTTTTGACTCGAACTTGGATGCCGCCCCAGTTGGAACCGCCTGTGGAGAAAGGGACGCAAAAACAAGTCAAAGAAGACACTCGTGCACATCGGTCATCGCGCTCTCTCTGAGCGAAACGATGCACATGATTTCCAGGTTCCATTGCTATTCGCCCCAAACCCCATGCTTACCATGCTTGTTCATTGGGATCGTTTTCACCGGCGGGGGCGGTGGAAGATTTTGGCGTGCGCCCCATAGCTTTATCCCAGTCGCCTCATTCAAAAGCACTTCCGCGGCATGAAGCCGCTGCTCCTCATCATCCTTGTTTTCTTGCTTCTGCCCCGACACAGAGATTGCACCATCCTCTTGTTCCGCACACCCCTTACAATGCCCCCCGAGCTCAATTTCGCATTTGTCACCATTAGTTTTGCTCTTGTCAAGGTTGCTCTGAATAGGGGTGCCTCGGTTCTTGGAGCTAGCAGTCCTCCCGTTCTTGCAAGCAAAGTCATTCTCATTGATACTCTCAGCACCTCTACCAGCAGAAGAGGCCAAGAAGCCCTCGTAGTCTTCGGCCTGCTGCTTAAAAGGTGACCGGGACACGAAAAAGTGGGACTCTCTCATGATGCTCCCCTGTAAGGCCGCCGCAGGACTCGCAGGCGGGGCGGCTCCCGGCCCCCCCCTCGCCACACGTTGCGTCTCTGAGTCCAAAGAAAGCCAGACACAGGAAGCTTTTTCATCACATGTTCCCGCGAAATCAAGCTTCTTACTGTATGCTTTTTTCTTAGTCTCTCTTTCACCAATTGTCACTCCTGTTGCATCACGGTGGAGCACCTTGGATGTCGTAGCCTCCTGGACATGCCTATTTAGAGTGTCCTTCTCACTGAGATTGGTGATGCTGGAGGACTGCGGCATGGAAGAGAAAAAACTGGGCATGGACGGGGGATGTTGGCTGCTCTGACAGTCATACGAGTGCGAGGAGAGGCTTTGCAGGGCGGGGGATTGGCCGGGCAAGGGAGACCATGAGAACTGACTGGGGCTGAAAAACCTGAGTGTTCAGGGTTGAAGGATGAATGAAGGAAGTAAAAAAATATGTGGAGGATGCTACGTTTATATGAGTCGCAAACAATCGAAAAAGGAATCGAAATGCGGTCTGTCCGAGAGGCGACTGCGAGTTGGTGACGCCAATCAGAAGAGAAGAATGAAACGACACCGAGCTCGCGGACCGTAAAATTTGCTCACCGGTTATAGTTGACAGACGGACTACCATGACCGAGGCCTTGAGGTGTGGGGAAGCCCATTAGATAGTCCCGTCCTGCTGGGCCCCGTGGCGTGAGACAGGAGGACCCTTTCTTCGCAAGTCCTGGAGAATTGGTTATTTCCCACAGCGCCTTGGCTGAGGTCAGCCAGAAGTGTGAGGGATAGTGAGAGGTTGTTATGGACAGTAAATAATGCCATGAGGTATGCGAGCAGCTCCTGCAAGTTTTCAAATTGTGACAGATCGACTTCCGTCTACTCTGTCGCACTTACCTGCTTCGGATTCATCCTCTAAGGAGGGAGACTGACGTGCAGCCGCCATGATGGCCGCTTGAACGACAACTGTGTTTGCCTAATTGCTGATTACAGAGAGAAATGAAGACATGAAAAGAACGCGGATGTGGGCCTACTAGGGCCATCGGATGAAGAATCAAACGAGATAGTTGCCAGCAGAGAAGCTTGCACGCGGGACAGTAACCCTGACAGTGCAAACCGCGGTTGCTGCGAATCTCATCACTCCAATATGCCACCAAGTGTAACTTTGCATAGTTTATTTTCCTTTGAAAAATTCGCAATAAAAACGGAAGCTGCTCTTGCATTTTTTTTTCTCATTGCCTTGGGCTTGGAACGAGAGAGGCACAGACGAGATGATGAGGGAAGAAGAGGAGCTCGCGGGGGCCCCGGATTGATCGTTGCTTTTCCGTAATTTTCCCGTGCTTCTTAACTGAGCGTTAGCTACCCATTTACGTCGATTATAAAATATGGTGATTGTCAAAGTGGTGACTGGTCGCATTCAACTGACTTGCTGTCATCGGCAACAAGTGTTGCAGACCAATCATGACTCGCAGCACTTTTTTTCCCGCGCGATTTCTGCACGGCGATGCTTTGGAGAGAGTCGAAAGTGTTGAATGGCTTCTGCAAGCAGGACTCGCGAGTCAGAGAGAAAAAGTTAGCGAGCGTTTAGCACTTCGCAATGTAGGTAGAGGGATAATTTAACGCATCCATATATTTTTCGAAGAAATTGGATCGTGATTCATGGCTCAGAAGTGTACACCGGAAAGGTACGAATACCAGAAAGGGCGGGAAAAGCAAAAGAACAACGTGACTCACATCCAGTAACGGACAAATTGCTCCTCGCCGCACACTGGTTCCGAGCCGCTCAATTTCTATCGCACGTCGGATCGCATACTCTTCCTGTTTCCGTTATGCAGGCACATTCATTCTGTTCAAATTCTCAAAAGGGTAGCACGACGATGGTATGAGGAGATCTAATGACAAAGATCAGGTACCTCCGAATTATGTGACTCAAAAGGCATAATGGAAACAAGCGGCCCTGCCAACGATAATCCAAGACGCTCAAACAATTTTCTGAAGAAATGCTGCATAGTGTAAGCAAAGGTAGTGGTCGTAAGATTAAAACAACAATTAACAGAGGATATAAATCTTAATACTATCGATTGTGATGAAATGCTGTTTTTGTAGCATGGGTCGCAACAGAATGAGAATGACGGAAAAAGGGCGCGAACCGGGCGTGAGAGATTTTTCGGTAGATTTTGCGTTCTTCACGCAAAACGGTGGTATCGAACACTTCTCATGCCACTTCTGGAAGTCAGTGACAGTGGTGATCCCTCATTGACAGCACTTCGGGCATTCTCTGCTAGCTGCCGAGTCTTGACAATCTGTGGAGGTGCCCGCCCGCCCGATCGCCCACTCGCCAACAACTGTTTGCCGTTCTTCATTTCCCACCCTCGTATTTCTTTCTTTGTGTACAACTAAGAGACTTTATATCCTGTACAGGGCGATGTCCAAAAAAGGGGACGGTGGCAACATTGAAGCGAACAATAGTAGGGGCTCGACAAATGGTGCATCGAGCAGTACCAGCCGGCGACCGGGGCGGAATTATGCCAATGCCAGTCAAGCCGCGCGGCTGCAGAAGTCCCAAAAAGCATCGGCGTCCCGATATCGCGCCCGAGAAGCGGGTGACGAATTCGACATTCGCTTTGGTTATTCACGCTTCGAAGAAGGTTCGCCGCGTTTGGGTTGGTTGCTGGACATGAACGCATCCACGGTGCCCGACGAGGAAGGCCGAGAGCGCTCAGGCATGGACCTGTACTTTTTGCAACAGGATGGTGATACATTCAAGGTTACCACCTTTTATGAACCTTACTTCTATATAGGCTTGCGAGATGATCGTTATATAGCAGAGGTGGTGCAGCTTTTGCAGCGAAAATTCGATCAGGTCGGAATGACCATCCTGGCTTGCGACAAGGAGGACCTGGACCTGCCGAACCACTTGTCGGGGAAGCTACACCGCTTCCTTCGCTTGTCCTTTTTCAACGTCTCTGAACTTATGGAAGTTCGTTCTGTCCTCTTGCCACTGGTGGAGCGCAATAAGCAGCGGATGGCAGTGGGGTTGGCCGGCGACGCGCGAGAGGGAGGAATGGAGGGCCTTGGGCCCGGCGCTGGCGCCCGGCCACCCGACGACTTCTTCGAGACCTTGGTGGACATTCGGGAGTATGATGTGCCCTACGTAGTACGCGTGGCTATTGACTTAGACCTTCGCGTCGGGGCTTGGTACACGGTCACGGCGCGCGGGGAGCACGTGGCGCTCAAGTGGGAGAAAGACATCATCGAGAAGGCCGAGCCCCGAGTGCTCGCCTTCGACATCGAATGTACCAAGGCTCCCCTCAAATTTCCAGACGCAAACGTTGACCAGATCTTCATGATATCTTACATGGTGGACGGGCAGGGCTACCTTCTTATCAACCGGGAGGTGGTGGGGGAGGACATCCAGGACTTCGAGTACACGCCTAAACCCGCCTACGCCGGGCCCTTCACGGTCGTGAATGTGCCGGACGAGGAAGCGGTCCTTCGAGAATTTATCCGACACGTGCAAGAGCTGCGGCCGCAGATCTTCGTCACCTACAACGGAGACTACTTCGACTGGCCCTTCATGGAAACGCGCATGGAGGCGCACGGGATCGAGATGTCGGCGGAAATCGGGGTGGCGGAGTCCCAGGGAGAGTATCGGGGCCGGGCTGCGGTGCATTTGGATGCCTTCCACTGGGTGAAGCGGGACTCCTACCTCCCGCAAGGGGCCCAGGGGCTCAAGGCCGTGACCAAGTACAAGCTGGGCTACGACCCCGTGGAGGTCGACCCGGAGGACATGGTCCGCTTCGCCCACGAACGC
>Ga0102934_1001447_pt1 | contig 16662 bp, 14 predicted proteins | sample SalPonR2_A_D1_MG_FD_78175 | JGI IMG/M metagenome (GOLD analysis project Ga0102934, IMG submission 78175) | Salt pond soil microbial communities from South San Francisco under conditions of wetland restoration - Salt Pond MetaG R2_A_D1_MG | ecosystem: Environmental > Aquatic > Marine > Intertidal... | reverse complement strand
GCTAAACAGGGACTAATACCGGGCGTTAACAGGCCCGATTTTATAGAGGCCATGAACGATCTGATGCAGGGGGAAATGCTGTCAGCCAATCTGGCTCTTTTCAACGAGAAAGCGGTGTAACTCACGTCGTACGCGAATGAAAAATACCACAGCTTAATTGAGTATCGAACCTTAAGATATGGACTTTAAGGAGGTCAAAGCTTCCGGGGTCCGGGGTTAAGCAGCAGCGTTTAGCCAGCAGCAATAATGACGCACAACTTGAGTCATAATATGAGGTGATATAAATCAAGATAGCAGAAAAGGCAAAAAAGGTCAAAGAAGCGGAGAGAATACTCAGAACCACTGAAACGAAAGACAAAAACACCGCCCTGTTACAAATAGCTCGAAGTTTGAAAGAGAATAAAGAGACAATCCTGAGCGATAACGCCCGGGATGTTCAAGCGGCAAAGAAGAATAAGGTCAAGGCGTCCCTCATCGACAGACTGGCATTGAATCCAAAGCGTATAGACGGGATGATAACGGCCTGTGAGAATGTTGCGGGGTTGAACGATCCAGTGGGTGAGGTCATCAAGTCGTGGGTGCAGAATGGCTTGAGAATCTCGCAGATCAGAGTGCCGATAGGCGCCATTGGTATGGTTTATGAATCCAGACCGAATGTCACCCTGGATGCCACCATCCTGGCTTTAAAAACGGGGAACCCTGTCCTGTTGAGAGGGGGCAGTGATGCCATTTATTCCAACCTCTCCATCACCCGGGCTATAAAAGAGGGCTTAAGCCAATCCGGTTTGCCGGAAACAGCTGTCGAGATCATTGAAGACACGGATCGGGAGAATGTCAGGGAGATGCTGACCGCCAATCAATACCTTTCGCTTATCATCCCCAGAGGCGGTGCAGGGCTGATCAAGTTCGTTGTTGAGAATTCAACGGTTCCGGTGATTGAAACAGGCGTGGGCAACTGTCACATCTTTGTTGACAAAGATGCCAACATAGCCAAATCAGTTGCCATCATCAAGAATGCCAAGACTCAGCGTCCCGGAACCTGCAACTCTGTTGAAACCCTGCTGGTCCATGAAAAGATTGCCCCGGCCCTGCTTCCGTCTTTGAAATCCGTCCTCAAGGAAAGCAATGTCGAGATAAGGGGATGCGGGAAGACAAGCGCGATCATTGACGTCAAAAAGGCCGAAGAGGATGACTGGAGAGAGGAGTTCCTGGATTATATACTGGCGGTTAAGGTTGTCAAATCAACAGATGAGGCAATTGAACACATTCAACAATACTCATCCGGCCATTCAGAAGCGATTCTTACAGAGAATTATTTCAACGCCATGAGATTTACAAACGCCCTTGATTCTGCAGCCGTGTATGTCAATGCCTCTACGAGGTATACGGACGGCGAACAGTTCGGTTTCGGCGGGGAGATCGGTATCAGCACACAGAAGCTTCACGCCCGTGGACCTGTTGGTTTGAGGGAATTGACCAGTTACAAATATATAGTACTCGGTCATTATCATGTCAGGACATAAAAGTCACGAGCTTGGACCTAAACCCAAAAAAGCTTCAAAGAGTCTAAAAAGAAACCAAGTTTAGAAAAAAACTTAGAATCCGGAGGATTTCATTGGCAAAAATTGTCGTAAAGGTTGGAAGCAACCTCCTCGTCAAAGAAAACGGGGAACTTGACAAAAGTTATATCATAGAACTGGCCAGAATTCTTTCCACCATCAAAAAGGAGGGCAATGAGATTATACTTGTCACATCCGGTGCCAGAGCTGCCGGGTATGGCAAGGCCATCCAGGAGCGTATCGACGAGGACCTTTATCAGAAGCAAGCCCTCTGTGCGATTGGACAGGTTCAGCTCATGAAACTGTATGAAACAGCCTTTGACATGTACGATGAGCGGATCTCTCAGATATTAATCAACAGAAATGATTTCGGAGACCGTAAACGGTTTTTGAACCTGAGGAATACAGTGATCGGGCTCAGTGAAATGGGCGTTATCCCGCTTGCCAACGAGAATGATACGGTGGCGACTGAAGAGATAACGTTCGGTGACAACGATCTCCTCGCTGCCATGTTTGCCATCGGCTGGAAAAGTGATATGTTGTTACTCCTCTCAAGTGTGAAAGGGGTACTTGATATCAACGGAACTATCATAGAACGTTTCGACAAAGCCCGTAAAATAAAGAGGATGACAGCGACAAGCTGGGGAAGCGGCGGTATAGAGACCAAGATAAGAGCCGCCCGGGCGGCATCGGCAACAGGGGTCAGGACGTGTATCTGTGACGGCCGAGATGTGAATAATATCGAGCGTTTTTACAGGGGTCAGGATGTGGGAACAACGTTTGCCCAATCGGATAAAACCAAATCAAAGAAGGCCTGGATCGGTTTTTTATCCCATACTACGGGGGAAATACGGATTAACGGGGGCGCCAAAAAAGCCGTGAAGGATAAAAAGAGTATTCTACCGGTCGGAATCGTTGAGATCAACGGTCAATTTGACGTGGGAGATGTGGTTACCGTCAAAGATACCAACGGGTGCTCTCTTGGACGGGGCATTACCAATTTTTCGAACACGCAGGCCTTGGCAATTATCGGCAAGAAGAGTGAGACTATCCGGACAACAATTGATCCGAACGCGTCTAAGGCCTTCATTCATGTTGACAATTTCTGGCTAGAAGAATAAATATTCAAGAGGTGATAAAATGAAGATACCGCTTTATCAGATCGATGCTTTCACAGAAGACCCCTTCAAAGGTAATCCTGCGGCAGTCTGTCCGACAGAAAACGCATTAGAGGATGAGCTGTATCAGCATATTGCCGCTGAGATGAATCTCTCGGAAACGGCCTTTATACATCCTGCGGGAAAAGAGGGCTTACAGCAGTCGAGCGTCTTTCATTTGAGATGGTTCACCCCGGAGACCGAGGTTCCCCTCTGCGGACACGGAACGCTTTCCGCTGCATATGTTCTCTTCACTGAGTATAAGATCAGCGGCACGATCACCTTCCTGACAAAAAGTGGTGAGTTAAGGGCCGGTTATGAAGACGGTCAGGTAATCATGGACTTTCCCGTCAACAGACCGGAAAAGATCGCTGTGGCTGAAACTCTAAAAGAACCACTGAACTTGACAACAAACTTTACAACCTATCTGAACAAAGAGCAGGGGTTTCTGATGCTCCTACTGGAATCGGAGAAAGATGTCGTATCCCTAACCCCTGATTTCGGAAAACTCAGAAAAGTCCGGTTTCCGTTTGAGATTCATGGCCTTATTGTAACGGCAGCATCAGACCATGAGTGTGATTTCAGTTCCCGGGTTTTTGTCCCCTGGGAGGGTATCGACGAGGACCCCGTCACCGGCTCTGCCCACACCGTTCTGGGACCTTTCTGGTCTGAGAAATTGAACAAAAAACGGCTCACAGCCTTTCAGGCCTCAAAGAGAGGCGGGGTTCTCGAGTTGGAAGTGGGAAGAGAAAGGATGTCTATCAAAGGAAACGCCGTTAAAACAATCGAAGGGATTATCATGAGCGGCTGAACCCTTAACAGAATCAGCAGAATAAGAAAAGACACAACTTTCCTAATGATTGAGAGTCCCTGCTTAAAGGATTTGTCGATTCTGAATAATGAATGATTTGTTACGCTCCAAGCGAAGCCTTTCTTCAAAACACTTGAGGGGTTTTTTACTCTGGAGCGACTTGAAATATGGTATCATTAAGCGTAGACGTTATTGCTTAAGAACTAACCTTGATGGCGTTTAAATGCACTTATAGAAGGCTTTAAAACGCTTCGTGCGATCACAGAAAGAGGTGTTGCCCATTAAAAATATATATATGATAACGATTTTCATGGTCTTTCTGACCCTGTTGGTCTTTTCCCGGGATAACAGATACCTGTTCGACCACCTAACCCGAAAAGAAGGCCTTGCCAATTCCTCTGTATCTTCCATTGTCCAGGACAAAAACGGTTTTCTGTGGTTCGGGACACAGGGCGGACTGAACCGTTATGACGGGAAGAACTTTGTTCACTACGGTCATGATCCCTATGAGCCAAACAGCATCCCGCATAATCTCATTCAAACCATGTATCTCGATTATGAAAGCAATATTCTCTGGTTGGGGACCTACAACGGCTTAACCCGTTTTGACATCAACACCGAGACTTTCACCTCTTTCAAACACGATCCTCATGACAAAACAACGCTAAGTGATCCGGTGGTAACCGCGATAACAAAAGGAGCCGGAGGAGACATCTGGGTGGGGACTCTAAACGGATTGAACAGGCTTGACACCGGAACCGGAGAGTTCAGGCAATATTATGCCGAGAAGGCAAACACCCATTCAATCTCCGATAACACGATACGTTCGCTCCTCTGTGATTCAAAGGGAAGACTCTGGATCGGCTCCTACGGGGGTTTGGACTCATATAATCCAGAAAAAAATCACTTCGAACATCATCTGACCAAAAACCCGGATGATCAGGACACCGAAGAGACTGGCACACAGGGACTGGAAAGTCCTTTTGTAATGGCTATCAAAGAGGATGATAACGGCATTCTCTGGATTGGAAACTGGGGAGCCGGCCTTGTACGATTTGATCCTGAATCCGGAGCTATGAAGACACTCAAAACACCGGATGATAAGATCTATACGGTTAATGCTCAGGATCCCGAACACATCTGGCTGGGTAGCTGGGGCGGAGGCCTTTTCGAATATATCCCCGAAACAAATGAACTGAATACGTACCGATACGATAAGAATAAAGCGAAGACCCTCAGCCACGATATCGTTTATTCCATCTTCGAGGATAATTCCGGCATCATCTGGATCGGAACAAACGGGAACGGGATTAACAAACTGAACCGGAATAAAAAAGACTACCGTGTTTTTTCAAGTGACGCGAAAGACGATCATGAGATATCGAGGGGGAAGATCTACGCCATACTGGAGGATCACAAAGGGGATCTGTGGATAGGCGCATACGGCACCGGATTGAACCGCTATATCAAAGAAGAGAATAAAATGGTTCATTATCAGCATGATCCGGAGGAGCCTGACTCTCTCAGCAACGATATTGTCACTTTCCTGTACGAGGACAGCAAGCAGAACATCTGGATCGGGACAAATGATGGACTCAACAGGTTCAGAAGAGAAACAGACGATTTTGAAGTCTACGGGAGTGATGATACAGTCAATACGCCAAGCGGGAATATACCCTTTGCAATGGAAGAAGATGCGGAGGGCCGGCTTTGGATCGGATATTATGAAAACGGTATGGATATATGGAACCGTGAGGAAAACACCTTCACCAATTACAGGCACGATCCCGACAACCCGGACAGCTTGAGCAACAACCTGGTTTACAACATAACAATGGATCCCGATGAAGTCATGTGGATCGGGACGAATGAAGGGCTCAACAGATATGATGAACAAAGTGACGGCTTTGTCAAATACCTGAATAACCCCGACGATAAGAACAGCTTAAGCAACAACACCGTCAGGTCAGTCTTTGCCGATGACAAGGATCAACTCTGGATTGGAACGACCAGTGGCGGTTTGAACCTCTTCAAGAAAAAAGACGAAAGCTTTACACACTATACCGAAAAGGACGGCCTTTCCGACAACATCATCCTGGCGATCCTCGAGGACAAAACTGGAAAACTCTGGTTAAGTACCACGTACGGAATCAGTGTTTTCAACCCGGAGACGGAAGTCTTTACAACCCTTTCAGAAGATGATGGCCTATGGGGAATGGATTTTACACCGGGACATGAAAAAACAGCAGACGGCACGATGTATTTTGGCAGTATGCACGGGGTGTATGCCTTTAAGAGTTCCCCTGAGTCTTCAAATCAACATAAACCGGAGGTACAGGTCATTGATGTAAAAGTCATGAACGAAACCTACGAGAGTGATAAACCCCATTTCCTCCTGGAGGAGATCACACTGCCACATGACAAAAACTTCATTTCATTTGAATTTGTCGGTATTGATTACCATTCCCCCGAGAAAAACCAGTATGCCTATAAACTGGAAGGATTGAATGAGGATTGGATCTACTCCGGCAACAGGAACTTTGTCAGTTATTCCAGTCTGCCCCCTGGAAATTATCGCTTCAAAGTGAAGGCATCCAACAACAACGGGGTATGGAGCGATGAAAAGAATGTTATCGAATTAAGTATCAGTAACCCTCCCTATAGAACGTGGTGGGCCTATCTTATCTATATTTTAATTGTCTTATTTGTCCTGTTTCTCATTAAAAAAGCGATCGATCTCAAACTGAAAAAAGAGAAAGCCGAGGCGGCTAACACCGCCAAATCAAGCTTTCTGGCCAATATGAGCCATGAGATCAGAACCCCGCTGAATACTGTTATCGGATTCAGCGACCTATTGGTTGAAACACCGTTAAACAAGACGCAGAAGGCTTACACTCAGAGCATTAATAACTCAGCTCATTCACTTTTGGGTATTATCAACGATATACTGGATTTTTCAAAGATAGAAGCCGGTAAGATGGATCTTGAAAGTGTCCATACGGATATGGAAGAACTGATAGAAGAAACACTTGATATCGTTAAATATACAGCGGAGGAGAAGGGGATCGAACTGAGACATACAGTCGCTCCGGAGCTTCCCGTTTATGCCCTCGTGGATCCGTTAAGACTCAAACAAATCCTCATCAACCTGCTGAGCAACGCCATAAAATTCACAGACAAAGGTTTTGTAGAATTGAGAGTGGATTATGAAAAGATCGATGAAAAGAACGGAAGGTTCTTCTTCTCGGTTAAAGACACAGGAATCGGTATCAGTGAAGCACAGAAGAAAAGCCTCTTCAAAGCCTTTACACAGGCTGATATTTCTACAAGCAGACAATACGGGGGCACAGGGCTGGGTCTGACCATCTCCAATCTGATCGCAGAAAAAATGGGGACCGGCATTCGTTTAGAGAGCCGGGAAGGTGTTGGATCAACTTTTTCTTTTGAGTTTTCAACCGAATATTTCATGGAAAGGTCCTCCGAAAAGGCAACTCAAACGGATCAACAATCCTCATCCAAAGACATTACAGTGGAATCGAACAAACAACCTCAGGCACTTTCAGATGAAACCCCGCGAATCATGATTGCTGAAGATGTAGCGATGAACCTGCTGTTGATTAAAACGCTCATCACTAAAGCGCTTCCCGATTCAACAATCATAGAGGCCAAAAACGGGAAAGAGGCCTATCAGAATGCCGTTGAACAACCAATAGACCTCATCTTCATGGATATACAGATGCCGGAGATGGACGGGATAGAAGCAACTCGAAAGATACGGCAGGAAAGCAACTCCTCCAACAGAGACACGCCCATCATCGCTTTAACAGCTGAAGCAATCAAGGGTAAAAAAGAAGACTGTCTGAAAGCCGGAATGGATGAGTTTCTCACAAAACCCGTTGACAGGGAGCAACTGAATCAATATCTTGACAAGTATTTTGACGGTCGTAAATCAGCCGTCGACGAAAGAATAAAGCAGGCAAAAGAAGAACAGGAAAGAAAACACCATTTCAATGAGGAAAAGATCCTTGAAAAGATAGATGGTGACGAGGAAACATACCAGATTCTAATCAACACAGCCATAAAAGATATTAACATGAATATAACTGATTTAAGAAATGCAGTGGAAAACAACGATGAAGACACCCTTGAAAAAAAGGCCCATGCAATAAAAGGAACCTCGCGGGAAATCTGCTTTGAGAGAATGGCTGATATCTCACGCGAGATAGAAAAGACCATTCAAGAGGGTGAAAGGGAAAATATCTCAACGAAATTCAACGAACTTGAAAAAGAATGGGAGAACGTTCAGGCGATCATTAACACCGACAACAATTAAATCAATTCATAAGAGGTTGATGTCACCGGTGCCTTGAGACTGTCAAGGACTCTCTCAAGGAGAACCCCGTCACGATGAGGGATTTTGTAGCCGAATGTTGCCCTTATGGACAGAGACACAAAATGCTGGGCCCTGTCGAGTGCCAGCGGCAGGCTGTCTCCCGTCATAAGACCTCCAACAAGGACACTGGTGAACATGTCTCCCGTCCCGGGATAATACGCCGGTATATAATCGCAGGTCACTTTCCAGAATCGCTTATCTTCTGAATTAAAGGCATAGGTGGATGTCATTTTGGGTTTCCGGCTATCCGGCACGCTTGTAATGACGGCGTACTTCGGGCCCATTTGCGACAGAGTCTTCAGCCATTTCTTAACATCTTCATCTCCCATGTGTTCAGGCACAGGTTGTTCAAGTAAGAATGCTGCCTCTGTGATATTGGGGGTTATCAGGTCCGCCATGCCAATCAATCCCCGCATCCCCTTCACCATGGAATCAGTGACGGTCTGATAAAGCCGTCCTTCATCCCCCATAACCGGATCAACCACTTTCAGTTGTTCCGACCGGCCGAACAGGTCAAAGAACTCTTTCACCAGGGCTATCTGCCTGGAAGAACCGAGAAACCCGCTGTATATCGTTTCAAACGTCAGCTTCAAGCTCTTCCAGTGATTCATATACCCGGCCATGTGCTCTGTCAGATCGACAAACTCAAAATCTTTAAATCCCCCCGTGTGCGTGGATAAAACAGCGGTTGGCATCGGACATACCTGAATGCCCATATTAGACAGGATCGGTATAATCACCGTCAAAGACGCCCTCCCGAAGCCTGAGATATCATGGATCGCCGCAATTCTCGGAACAACATTCTTCACATTATCACTCCAGACTATCTTTTCACTGATTATACCATTCATTTTCCAATCAAATCTGATACAATAAACACATGAGAGATTTATCCTATACCCGTTTTTTTGGTTTACAGATCGTTTCATCGGGGAAAAACACAATAGAACAACACACCAGAAAATGCCTGCTCGAAAAAGAGAGGATAAAGATTACCACCATGAATGCTCAAATAGCTTATTACTATCTGAACGACGAAACCGCCAGAGAAGCTATCGGAGAGTCTGTGGTTATTCCGGACGGGACGGGTTTGTCATGGGCCATAAAAAGAATGAATGGTATAACGATAACGCGCTATCCAGGCGTTGAGCTGATGAAGAGGATATGTGAGATTGGAAATGAAGAGGGACTCACGTCTTTTTTTCTCGGGGGAGCTCACGGTGTTGCAAAGAAGGCTGCAGAGAACCTCTCTGCCCTAACGGGCATCAGCGTTGCCGGTACCGGAAACGGTTTTTTTGATGAGGAAAAGGAAGCGTCCATTGTAGAAGCGATACGCAAGAGCAAAACGGACATTCTCTTTGTCGGTCTCGGGGCTCCCAAACAGGAAAAGTGGATAAATGAGCATTTTCAGAAAACCGGTTGCACGCTTGCAATCGGGGTTGGTGGTTCGCTGGATATATACGCGAAAACTGAAAAACGGGCTCCCGGGTGGGTCCAGAAAGCCAATTTGGAATGGTTGTACAGAATCGCGAAACACCCGTTGAAAAAAGCAAAGGTCATCCCTCAGATCTTATCTTTTATCCATCAGGTCCGGAATACTCCAAAACAAAGCGGGATAAAAGAGGAATGAGGAATTTTTTACTCATTTTTTTTGTCTAATAGAGAAAGCATCAAAAAAAGAGGTGATCTTATGAACTGGGACTTTTTGGGAATGGATATTATCTGGCTGATACTCGGTTTTCTTTTCCTCATACTTGAAATGTTTACCGTGACTTTCTTTGCTTTACTTTTTGGAATAGCCGCTATGATAACAGCCCTTTTAGCATGGCTTTGGATCGATTCCATCACATTGCAGATCCTTCTTTTTGCAGCCTTTTCATTTATCCTCATCCTCTTTGCTAAGAAATTTGCCAACAGGATATCACAAGATTCAACGAGAAAGATCGCTCAGGATGAGATAATCGGAAAGATCGGCTATGTGACCAGTACCATCAGAGCGGATGGGTCAAAGGGACTGGTCAAGATACTCGGAGAAGAGTGGCGGGCAATCCCCGTCGACGATGAACCCATAGAGCAGGGGAGTAAGGTTGAAGTGCTCTCCCTGACCGGTGTAAAACTAACGGTTAAAAAGGTATAACAACCGAAAGGAGGAAAAGAGATGCTGATCGCTTTACTTGTTATAGTTATCTTCGTTTTTGTCTTTGCCATAGCAGGTATCCGGATCGTAAGACCCTATGAGAAAGGGCTGATAGAAAGACTGGGAAAATTCAACCGGATAGGAGAGGCCGGACTTCACTTTGTCATCCCGCTATTCGAGAGAATGACGAAGATCGACATGAGAGAGATGGTCATCGATGTACCGCCCCAGGAGGTCATAACAAACGACAACGTTGTTGTATCAGTGGATGCTATCATCTACTATAAGGTAACGGATGCATATATGGTACTTTATAACGTCTCAATGTTTGAACAGGCCGCGGTTAAGCTTGCTCAGACGAATCTCAGAAATGTTGTCGGCGAATTGGAACTGGATCAGACTTTGACATCACGAGAGATGATCAATGCCAAACTCCGTGAGGTGCTCGATGACGCCACTGATAAATGGGGCGTCAAAGTCTCAAGGGTCGAAATCAAACGGATCGATCCACCCCAGGATATAACGGATGCCATGAGCCGACAGATGAAATCCGAGAGGATCAAAAGAGCGGCCATCCTCGAGGCACAGGGGGTCAAACAATCTGAAATACTCCGGGCCGAGGGAACAAAACAGTCCAAGATTCTCGAAGCACAGGGGAAAGCCGAGTCCATCAGGCTCGAAGCAGATGCTACCAAGTTTAAACTCTCAACTGAAGCCCAGGGACAGGCAAATGCCATATTAAAGGTCTTTAATTCAATCCATGACGGCCGGGCGACCAACGACGTTATTGCCATAAAGTATCTGGAGGCGTTGAAGAGTATATCAAACGGAAGGGCTTCAAAGGTGTTCCTGCCGCTTGAAACGACCGGAATACTGGGAAGCATCGGGGCGGTGAAAGAACTCTTCCAGGAAAACAGCCCTGTCAGAAATGCAGCTGAAGATGAGTCCGATGAGTCCCGAAATAACACGGAGGACAGTAACAATTATGATAACGATGAGACCCGTCAAAAGAGTAACGGGTATGAAAAGGAAGACGAATAAAACAAAGTGAAATAAAACTGATTTTATGGACGTCAACAATTATACCCCAAAGGGGTAGAAAAAATAATGTGGAGGTTATACTATGGCAGTATTGAAAAAGAAGGACAAAACCCAGATCGAAAACAGACTGGCAAAGGAGATGAAAGATGATGTCAAGCTTGTGCTATTCATCTCAGAGGATGAATCGAATTGCCATTATTGCAATTTGACAAAAGAAGTGCTTGAAGAGGTATCCCTGTTATCAGATGGAAAGATCACGGTTGAAATACATGTTTTTGAACAGGAACAGGAACTGGCTAAAGAGTACGGAGTCGAGTACGTACCGGGTGTTGTGATACTTGATAAAGAGTCTAAAGACTACAATATCATTTTTCATGGAGCCCCGTTCGGTCATGAATTTGCAACGCTCCTTGAGGATATTATCGTTGTATCAAACGGGACAAACCCGCCTGTCAGCAAAGATGTGGCAGACGAACTTAAAAAGATTAAAACCCCGGTAAAAATCCAGGCCTTTGTGACTCCGACGTGCCCGTATTGCCCGAAGGCAGTCTTGATGGCGCATTTCTTTGCGATGATTAATCCTGAATACATCACAGGAGAGATGGTTGAAGCGTCCGAATTTCCGGAACTATCGGCAAAGTACGGTGTATCATCAGTCCCGCAGATGGTCATTAACGATGGAGAATCCTCTTTTGTAGGTGCCTATCCGGAAAGAGAATATCTCGAAGAAGTCATGAAGGTTGTCAAATAAAGGGGTGAATCTGCTTGGTTTTCTTTGATATGGGTGAATCCATGAAAGCTGATCAAGAGTTAAACGATCAATACGATATGGTCATCATCGGAGGCGGTCCCGCCGGATTAACGGGAGCAATATACGCCGCAAGAGGCGGGCTTGATGTTCTCCTCCTGGAAAGAAGCAGTGAAGGCGGACAGATAACCGTTACTGAAAAGATAGAGAATTATCCCGGCTTCATTTCGGTAGATGGCAGTGAACTCGGCGAGAGATTAACCGAACATGCTAAACATTTCGGGGCAACCATATCGAATAAAGGGGTCAAAAACCTGAGCCTGTGTTGTGACAAGAAAAATATCATCTTGGATGACGGGACACAAGTCGAAGCAAAGACCATTCTTATTGCAACAGGGGCCAATCACAGAAAACTGCAGGTCAAAGGTGAAAAAGAATACGACGGAAAAGGCGTTTCCTATTGTGCCATCTGTGACGGTGCCTTTTTCACCGATAAGCATGTTGCGGTGATCGGTGGCGGTAATTCAGCCATTGACGAAGGCCTGTACTTAACCCAGACGGCAAAACAGGTGACCGTGATACACAGAAGAGATCAGCTCAGGGCTGATAAAATACTTCAGAAGCGGGCCTTTGACAACGAAAAGATGGATTTTATCTGGGATACCGTTGTTGAAGAGATCAGAGGAGATGCATTTGTCAATCAGCTCCTTTTAAAGAATAAAAAGACCGGTGAGAAGCAAGAATATAACGTTGACGGTGTCTTCATTTATATCGGCCTTGTTCCCAATTCCAAAATGTTTGAGAGTTTGTTGCAAATGACAGACGACGGTTTTATTAAAACAGATCCGGTTACCTTTGAGACCTCGATGCCGGGCATCTATGCAGCGGGTGATGTGGTCGATAAAGAACTGCGTCAGATCATCAATGCAGCCGCTGATGGTGCAACGGCAGCGGCAAGTGCAATAAAAAAGTATTTTTAAACACTGGAAAGAACCAACACGGAACATCTCCAAAATTTAAGGCCTCTCTTAAGAGGCCTTTTTTAATGGTATAATCAGTATCAGTTGCCGTTATTAAATGACTGAAAAAACATATTCTACATCAGAGGTGGTTCGCATGAAAAAGGGCCTTATCTTTTTTATTCTTGTATTATTGTTTCCACTATTACTCACAGCCAATAAAAAACCTGTCTTGGAACGTGATACAGTCAGAATCTGTGCAGACTGGATAGAAGCTTTTATGACAGAGGATTATGAAGCAGCCTGGAATCTGATGATGAGGAATGAAGCCAACACAGTTGAAAAAATCAAACAGTTGAAAGAGTCATTCGATAAGAAAAACGGACGATTCATTCAGTTCTCTTCTTACAGTACAACTGATGATAAGAGAACGGTCAGGATCTTCATCCTCACAGAAAACTCAAAGGTTCGATTCAAATTCATTACGAATTGCATGAAGAGAATCGAGCATGTCGACATATCAGTCGTGCCCCATTTCCCGGAGGAAAAGGCCGTATTAAACGTAAAGACAGTACCTGTTGGCGCAGGTGTCTATTTGAACGGGGTCTTTCAGGGTTTTTCACCTTTGAAGGTCCGGGTCAATCCGGGTTTAAAAAAACTCACAGTTAAAGACAACGGTTACGAGGAGAGTGTTCAAACCCTTCATCTGTCACCGGGGGATTTATTAGATATGGATATTCATCTCAATCTCTCCACAAAGATATCCGAAAAACAGTATCAACAGGCCTATTCTGTACTCGTCAATTCTTTTGACAGGGGAGGGTGGTATCGAGCAGACTGGGTTGCGCATAACATTAAGCGTCTAAGTCTCTCCAAAGAGCATGTCACACAAGGGGACCGTTCACTGAAGATTGTGATGAGTACCGGAGAGCCATCGGAGGTCATCGTTCAGTACCCTTATTCCATAGAACCAAAGAATCTTGAGAAGGCGTCTATCCTTTTCCTCGATTGCTTCTGGCATTCTGACAAACCGGCACAACTCTCACTTGCCTTTCAAACGGGAGACGATTGGCAATGGATCGAAACAAAACCATATGACTTGAAGAAGGGAGTCAATTATCATATCCCTTTCTATATAACTGAAAGTGCAAAGATGGATGAAGTGCAGATTCTCAACATCAAGCTCTGGCTTCCTGAAGAAATCCGGGAAGGTAGCATTTACTTTGATAATCTCAGGGCATTTGAGAAATGAGGGCTTGTTGTGTGTTAAGGTAACTAATCATTTGACAAACAAGGATGACAAATTGTGTGATTCATCATTCATGGAGGGTCCGGGTTTCAGGTTCCGGGGTTTGGAAAAAGGACAAGAAATGAGCGGACGAAAGTTCATCATTATGTATCCGTTATTTTACTCTGTATTCATTTACAGGGAGAAAAATATGATATAATCGTGCAAACAAATCAGAGGAGTATAACATGAAAACATTCAACTTTTTAGAAGGTAACATCTATAAGCATATGATGATGCGCGATGGTCCCCCGGTAGTTTCTTGGGGTCTTATGTCGTGCTGAGACTTTAAGAATATAACTGAGGGGATCTCTTTATAGAGGTCCCCTTTTTTTATTGGAAAAATGACGGTGAAGTATTTGAAGGCCAAAAACTTATTAAGGAGGAAACAAAAATGAAGAAGAACATCACAGTAATTTTATTAGTTGTATTAATCGCCGGTTTTGCCCTCTCGGAAAAGATCAGGATCGGTGCAACACCGGTGCCCCACGCTGAAATCCTTGAATTTATCAAACCCGAGCTGGAAAAGAACGGATTTGAGCTCGAAGTCGTCGTCTTCAACGATTATGTACTGCCGAACATGGCGCTTGCCAATGGCGAGCTGGATGCCAATTATTTCCAACACGTGCCCTATCTCGAAGTCTTCACGTCCGAAAGAGGAATCGAAGGCCTGGTACCACAGCCTCCTATTCATGTTGAACCGATGGGATTTTATACTAAAAAGGCCCTCGATGAACTGGAAAAGAACGACAAGGTTGTCGTTCCAAATGATCCAACGAACGAGGGAAGAGCGCTTCTGTTGCTTCACAACAACGGCATTATCAAACTCAAAGATCCTGAAAATCTGAAGTCTACCGTTATTGATATTGCCGAGAACCCGAAAGGGCTAAAATTCAATGAAGTGGAAGCGGGTTTCATTCCGAGAGTCTACAACACAGACGATTCGGTTGAAGCGGCTGTCATCAATACCAATTACGCTATTTCTGCTGGCCTGAATCCCATTGAAGATGCAAAGTTCTACGAGGGAGAGGATTCTGCATACGCAAATATCATTGTCGTTCGACAGGAGGACACCAAGAGTGAATGGCTCGATGTCCTTCAATCAGCTCTTCGGAGTGAAGCAGTTAAAGAATTCATACTCAACAAATATGAAGGAGCCGTCGTACCCACCTTTTAGGAGTGATTAAATGCCCTTAGTCCAAGTGCAAGATCTGTGTCTGAGTTTCAGCGATAAAAATGGATTCAACAGAGTTCTCGATAATATTTCATTTGAAGTGAAAGAAGGAGAGATCATTAGTCTCCTGGGCCTCTCCGGAGCAGGGAAAACATCCCTGCTCCGTACCTTAAATCTTTTACAGATCCCGGATTCAGGGACAATAGAGATAAAGGAAAGAGATATAACAAAACTGACCCTGAATCAAATCAGAAACCTGAGAAAACGTATCGGCGTCGTGTTCCAGCATTTCAATCTCTTCAAGAATAAGAACGTCTTTGAGAATATCGCCTTTCCGCTTCGTCTGCAGAAACTTGAAAAAAAGGAAGTCAGAAAGGCCGTTGAAGACATTGCAAACGAGATGAATATACAGGATAAACTGAAATCATATCCCTCGAATTTATCAGGTGGCGAAAAGCAGAGAGTTGCTTTGGCACGCGCAATGATCGTAAACCCTGACCTGCTGCTGCTTGATGAACCATCATCCGCCCTTGATCCCAAGACAAAGGTCAGAATACTCGATACGGTCAACAATCTGAACAAGGTACACAATATGACCATTATCGTCGTAACCCATGATATGGATGTTGTTAAATCACTGAGTGATCGGGTGGCCTATCTGAAAAAAGGGAAGCTGATCTTTATCGGAGAACCTCAGGAATTCTTTTCGACTATGGGAAAAGAGATCAGCCGCGACTTTGAAGGCAACGAATACTATCACACGAATTCCGACGGGATACAAACAAAAGACAAAGGCAGGCAGAGCGATAAAATGAACCCCAAAAGAGCCTTCATCTATTTCTGGGGAGAAAAGGCTGAGGAACCTGTGCTATGGGAGCTCAGCAGTAGACATAACGTCGAAATCAATATCATATCCGGTAATATTGAGAAACTCAAGCATGGAACCTATGGACACCTGGAATGTGATATAACGGGAGAAAACACCCATATCTTCCTCAATAAACTTGAAAAAGAAGTGTACAAAGTCGATGTGATGGATAATGTTTGAACAACTACTGAAGGCGACGATGGAAACCCTCTACATGCTCTTTTTCTCCGGAGCCCTGGCTACACTTTTCGGTATGCCGCTGGGAATAACGCTTTATATGACTTCCAGAAACATAAAATACAGGAAACTGTATTCGGTACTCGATATCGTTGTCAATATCCTGAGATCGATCCCGTTCATCATACTGGTACTTCTCCTGATACCGCTCACAAAAGAAGTCACCGGCACGATAATCGGACCAACCGCGGCCGTTTTCAACCTCACATTCGCAGCCATCCCGTTTATGGCGAGACTGGTTGAGAATTCTCTAAAGGCCATCCCGCAGGGGATAATAGACTCATCGCTCT
>Ga0102934_1001446_pt1 | contig 16664 bp, 12 predicted proteins | sample SalPonR2_A_D1_MG_FD_78175 | JGI IMG/M metagenome (GOLD analysis project Ga0102934, IMG submission 78175) | Salt pond soil microbial communities from South San Francisco under conditions of wetland restoration - Salt Pond MetaG R2_A_D1_MG | ecosystem: Environmental > Aquatic > Marine > Intertidal... | reverse complement strand
GCACCGGGAGCTCCACGAAGGAGGTCAATAGGACCATCGCCGATTGCGCGAATTCGTGCGTTTGGAAGGAGGATGCCCACATGGCCACAACCTCCATCTCCCTCCGAAACCCTTCCCTCCTCATCATGGACCCCGGGCAGCTGTCCAAGCACCCCGACCAGGCCCGTACGGCCGCTTCCTTCACTTCTATCCCGTCTTCCCCTTCAGCTTCTTCCACTGCCCTTCCAATTTCATCAAGCAAGAGGGAGAGGGCCGCACCTTCCTGATTTCTCGCCTGTCCTCGTTCAACGGTCGGACCCCAGGCCTCCAATATGTCTCCTGCGACTCGGACGAATTCTTCCGGCGTCCGTGATCGAAGTCGACCCTCCTGCAGTGCCTGCACGGCAGCTTCCAACACCTCCTCCCCTTCCTCCTTCCCTCCCTCCCACCCTCCCTCCTTCCAGCCCTGGTGTTGCCGGTGATGGGCCCGGACGGAGAGAGGGAGGGTGGCCGCGCAAGAAAGCGTGTCGAGGAGCGCCGTTGTTAAGGTGGGGGACGAGGAGGACGGGGGCGGGCGGGAACCGTGCAGGGCCAAGGAGGAGAGGGTTCTCCAGGTCTGACGAAGGAGGGAGAGAGCGAGGAGGGGGGGAAGCCGTCGGAGGAGTGTGGTGAGGACGGTCAGGTCCGAGGCCAGCCTCAGGGAGGGAAGAGGAGCCTCAGGGAGGGAAGAGGAGGCAGCGGAGGAGGAGATGCGGGAGAGGAGGGGCGAGGTCAGGGGGGCCAAGAGGGAGGGGGCTGGGCCTGGTGGGAGGAGGGGGAGGATAGAGGTGGCGAGGGTGGCGGCTTCCTCCGGTGATGAGAATGGAGTGGCATGCAGCGCCTCGATGACGGCGAGGGTTACAGGGGAAAGGGTGGGGTCGGCCCCGTTCCCTTCCTGCTCCTGCTGTTCCTGTTGCTGTCCAATGAATATGGAGGCGCATCGCGTGCTTAGATTTCGGATGGCCAGGACGCTGTACTTCCGGCACGCAGGGACGCGGAGGGAGGTAATCAGGACCCGGATTACTTCGGAGGGCAGCACGGAGAGGGCCGCTGGGTCGTTGGCGACGATGTCTGTGCGGGTGACAGAGGATACAGGGGCAGCAGCTCGCGGAGTACTAGTACAGGGATGGGCAGGATTCAGTTTCGCGAGAAATTGCGCGAAGGGACTCAAGGCTCGCACGAGGGAAACCCAGAGATGGGGCGGGAAAGAGGGGGAGGGGGAAGGAGGGAGGGAGGACGCGAGGGCGAGGAGGCTGTGAAGCAGGCGGAGAAGGAGGTAATGGGTCCGCGCGGCGTCGGCGAGGACGGCGTCAGCTGCCAAGGACTGCCCCAAGGCCCGGTTGCTCATCCGGGTCGCATTTTCCAGAGCCTGGGGCGAGGCGTAGACCAGGAGGGCGCGGCGGACAGAGTCCAAGGAAATGGCGCGAAAACAGAACAAGAGGGCTTCGCAGGGGCGCCAGGGGAGGGAGGAAGTTTCGGCAGGTCCGAGTGTTCCCGAGGCTGCCCGGGCCCGGCCCCAAGCCTCCAGCCGGTCCGCGACCGTCTCCAGGTACTGACTCCGCAAGCTTTCGTAACACAAGAACAATACGTCGTACATGGTTTGTTCCCGATACTCCATCCAGCCCACCAACCCCTCCTCCTTCTCTTCCCCCGCTTCCTCCCCCTCCCCCGCTTCCCCCCCTGCTCCTTCTCCCTCGGGCCAATGGGCCCGACCAAGGACCGTGAGAAAGACGCGCGTCACCAACGGATTTTTAAATTCCAACGGTCGGCGATCCATTGGGAACTTCAACAAGTCTACCCACGCCTCCAGGCACACGGCGGACGCGGCCCGGTTCCCCGCCCCCACGCCTTGCAATAGAAGGTCGGCGGCTTCGATACTGAGGGGCCGATGGAGGGCGAGATGGGCACCCATTATCCAGCCTCGCATCCAGGGGTGACGGACCAGGGAGACAAAGGCCCGAGCGGCCTGGTAGATCGATCCTTCCTGGCCCTGCGTGATCGCGAACAGGGACATGTACACTGCCAGCCAACGAGCCAATGCTTGGTCCTTGCTGGCCGCAACTTCGTCCTCGGCACCCGCCCTGCCCACGACCGCCTCGACCATGTCCTCCATGGCGCCCGTCACGCGCCCCAGAATAGCTTCCTCCACCCCAGCTTGCAACACCCGGATTCCCCCCTGCAAAGCCTCCGCGATGGCTGTCAACGGCTCCCACCCCATCCCCCCGTAGCGGGCCCAGGCCGTTAGTGCCCGCAAGCCCACCACCAGGACGCTTCCCGCCTCCGAACCTGCCCCAGACCCGGGAGTTTCCGAAGCAAGAAATGGCGCGAAAGAAAGCGTGTCCAGCGCCAATTGACAAGCCGTCGGCCCCAAATCCGGGAGTACGCTTGCGACCAAGCCACCCCCAAAGCCTTGCTCGGCGTTTTCAGCCAAGGCGGTCAGGACCAGGAGGCTGACTACCGGCTTCCATCGGCCAGTGGAGAGAGATTGCTGCGCTTTGTTCACACTCCCTGCGTGGGATAGGGCCATGGAGATTAATTGTCGGGTCGCGGCATGGGCTTCCCCATTCCTGTCCTCAATTGCCACAGCTTGTGCGACCACGACCGAAATCAGTTGATTCACGGCTGGATCAGCTATCAAAGTGCTGAGTACACCGCGGGAAGAATTAATCTGAGGGGGTATTTCCGCACGCTTTTCTGCGTAAGCTATGAGGGTCTCCCAAGTGCCCTTGGCAAGCTGGGTCCGTGTTTGTGAAGGCGTGAAGTCCCATTGTTGCCGGACATTTCGACGAAGCACACATGCAATGAAATATGCGTGCGGTGTACCATCTGGAGAACTGGTAAAAAGATCCAAGGAGACCTTCCACAGCGACAAAAGTGGGTCAATGCCTGCGCTCAAATCCGGCGTCGACAAGTCCTCCAGGAAGCGCCTCGCCTCTGCGTCCCCTTGGAGGGAGAAGTCAATGGCCCGAACGAGCGTCGCACGGTCGCTGTCATCGGAAGATGTCATAAAATTTGACCAGCTTCCTAGTGTACGGGTGGAATAGACGATGCTCGGATGATGAGTGCTGTGTGGTTTGGGCAACGAGGAGGAACAGGGTATGAAGAAAAAACCTCCTACCCCATGAATGTGACGGGACGACTCTGCTGTCCCTCCCGGTCAAATCTTGATAACTTCTCTTGCCAGATACTAAGTCCTCGACAAAGTCGCGGACTAAAGCTTCCATTATAGCAAAATTGTCCTTTCTTCCTCTTCCGCGTACCAGGGGCTCCTAAAAACCGTTACACGGGCGTTTCCGATCTTTTCGACGACCCTACAAGCAAGAGATTAACAATGGCAGGAAGACACGAAAGCCGCAGTGCGCGACACGAATGGGAGATCGTTAAGGATAAATCAATGATGGTGCACGGAGTGAGCGTTATGCGAAGCGAGGGAGGCCAATGGATGTCGATGAAGCGCTTCATTTTTTGTTTTGACAACCTCCGCAGAGGTCCGCCTCTACATTGCTCCCGCGTGGTCGGCATTCATCACTTCATAATCTCTCTCAATCAAAACCTTGGAGCTTTCAGTTGATCCCATCCCCATGTCAATGATCCTACAGTTTAGGTGAACAGAATCCCCATTCTTCAAAGATGGTGCCCCAGTCCCACGGTATACCGTTCATGCGAATACGAATATCGTTTGGCATACTACGATGATCCAGCTTACGCAGGACACAATTTTTACGCAACAAAGGCAATATTTTCCCCACAGTTATGGCTGAGGGATACTGGCAGACAGTGTCGGGAAGTTGGAGGAGAAGGAGCCGTCCAATTCTACCGTCTGTTGCCGCGTCGCAAGCATAGCATCGGAGGGCGCCGTCTTGGTCATGGACATGTCCGTCTTGGGCGTCGCAGTGATCCGTCCCCCCGTCCAGGTCCCCAAATCTGCGCTCCCAGCGCTACTGCTTCTTCTCACCCTGCCTTCCATTTTCTCTCGGGCCACTTCCAAACCCGCCTTGGCGATGAAAAGCACCAATTTGTCGATGGCAAAGGACCGCTCCATCCCTTCCTCCCGGACCGTATCCTCCCTCATGTCCAAGATCGAGGACGCTTTCTTCCCCTTGATAATCACGTCGGTGCGCATGCTCGCTTTTGCCACCTCTGACCGCATGGCCGGGCGAGGGGCGGCATAGGGGACAAAGACCAGAGTATTGGCCCAGGAGACCCCCAGACATTGGCTCGCGCGCCGACGCACGTGGGAGACTTTTTTCAGGGACCAATTAAAGGGATCCGCCGCAACCAGGGGCTCTACTTTGTCCATGCGGGTCAGGACCACCAGGGGGTTGAAATTTTGCGCCTTGAGCTGTTGAATCGAAGCTTGAAGGCCAGCCATCTTGGCAGGCGCCGTCTCCACCTCGTCGGCCGCCACGAAGACCAGCGCCCCATGCCCCGCAGGCAAGAGGCGTTCCATGGAAGCTTTGTCTGCGTCCGTGGGAGCCAGGACCATGGAGGATGGGATCTCTGTCACACGGGCCGTCAGAGGCGCCCGGAAACGAGGACTGATCGCTTCCGCATTGAGCTCGAGGCGAGTGATCTCGGTGGTCGGTACTATCGAGGTCTGAGGGGGGGGCATGTCCGTTTCTGCCGAAGCCAAAACGTTGCGCAGGCTCTCGACAAAGGTGGTTTTGCCCGCCTGCTCCGCCCCCAGAATGTACAGAAGTAAAGGGGCGGTTCCCAAGGAGGGGGAAAGCGAGATGGGAAACAAGTCTCCCGCAAAATCAATACCGTCAAAGGCGACGTATTGCCGCAAAATGATCATCTCTGGTCCGCCAGGAGTCACGCTGGGACCCGTCACCCGGAGCTCGATGTCGGCTTTGACGTCCTTTAACGTCATTTTGGAACGTTTCGGTTCCGCCAATAATTCCACCGTGACGACGTCCCCCGGGGACAAGCCATCGGGCACAGAGACAGAGCTTTCCTTCCAGTACCCGTTATCGGGCATGAAAACCTTCGTTCCCGGCTCGAAAGACTTGTGGATAGGGACTTGTACTTCCACTTGCAATGCGGCCACATCCCCGGCAGCGTACAGGTGGGCAGGTCGGAGCAGGCTGATCTCCGCCTTCCCGCTTATCTTGTTGGTTGTACGAGACCTGAAGACCCTTCGCAAGGGGAGCCTGGTTTTCTGCAGCACATCTTGTTTTCGTGCGTGGCTTGACTGTCGGTCTTCCTCGTCTACAACATTGTCGCCACTCGAGGATCTGGCAATGAACCCGTTCTTGCCGTGAATAGGACAGTCCTCTTTGATACGACTCGAGCGCGGAACCTGCCACCAGAGAGGAGAGACAAGTTAAGTATATCTGTGAGTGGAAGCGCCTCATTTTCATTAAGGGATTTCGTACAACTCTGTAGTAAGCTGCAAGGGGGGGAGAGAAACGTACGTGACCGATGATATGGCATGCGGAAATAAAAGCAATGCAAGCATATCAACACTTAATGTTTAATGGACAATGGATAGTCCTATACAATGAAAGTCATATACATATCACGCTGCATTGCTCCAGTCTAATTTTGCTCATTACCGCTGTCCCTCTCCTCGGGTACTACATACCTGTGGCGTGTTGATTTGCTCGTCGGGCAACCGGGAACACGTTCCCCCCATGGTGTCTTGCCTGTGTACAAAGAGGAAACGTGTTTGAGCAGATAAGTACGTTCAGAAACGAGGATGCATCGACTACCGAATACGATGGGCTATCAACATTAAACAAACTAGCCGGTCCCGAAGAGGAAGGGCTGGGGGATGCAAATTCTCTATTAATGGGCGTTGCTCCCGCGGACACCTGCGTGTCTGACAGCCTGACGTATTTTTCCAGGGGCGAAGAAAATATCAATACCATAGAAAAACATATGCATATGTGTGATTAACATGCTCGAATGGGCCTATATTTGCTGTATCGGAAGAGTTTCCAGTCCACCTTTTAGACAAGCAACGGCGCGTACTTCTTAGGGAAGGGAGAAACGTTCAGCAAATTCAAATTTTAAAATTGTCGTGTCGTTGTTACCCAGAATCTGAACCTTAAGTATATATTCTTTATTTACCCGTGACTTCCTTTTGTTCCCCGCCTAATTTCATTTAATTTAATCGTCAATATATTCATATTTGGTTTGCATTCAACCAAAGGCTTACTACAGTGTACAAGTGGTGACCGCTCACATTTTCCCTCTCGTGCTATCTTGAAGACTGCGATCCATGCTTTCACACGTACGATCTGAAGACATACATTAAATTATGAATTCTTTGCCTTACTGAGATGGGGTGTGGATGCTACGTTTGGAAAAAAAGGATATTTGGCACAATACAAAGTCCATACTCGGAGGCACGGATTCCTTTTTACTGAATCCTCTTACAATGCGATGAAGAGTAGCGCATCCACGCATTCTCTAATGGCCACACAGTTAAAAAAAAACCAGTTAAAAAAAAACCAGTTAAAAAAGAAAGAAAAGAAAAGAGCGAATTAAAATTAAAAGTAAGCCTCGATGTATTGATTAGGTCTCCTACTAGAATGCTAAAATTTAGAAAATCCAGATAATAAGAATTAATCCGAGTGCTTTGCTCGACCACTCAGCTAAATATTGCATGTCCGTCTTCCACAATTGCTGTCATCTGATTTAAGACAAAGGCGGACTGAATAAGGATGGTATATGCGGGTCGCACTGACTCGCGGAACTTTCAGTGACGCCATGTCGCTTACCCAAGTTATCACCAACGTGTGTCTTGAAAAAGAGCAGGCACTCATGTACTTCATTGGACATGCAGAAGGCTTATTTTCTATAGCGTTCCTCCCAACTCTGTCTCATATCACCATAAGATCCAAACAAAACTCAAATATAAGATTCAAGCCTCCAAGCTATTTCGACTTTCCGGGAAAAACCTTGGGGGTATTTCGAAAAAGGGAAGAGCGGCAAATACATTGAAGCGTTAAAACAAGTCAAAAGGAATGTCTCTTAGATTTATGAGTTCTTATTCCAAAATGTGAGGAAGTTACCCCTCTGAACACACGGACTGGTGTGAAAATGAAATAACCGCAGGACAAAAGCTAGAGAGATAGTGTAGGAGAGAGAAATGTCCTCCATTTGCGCTGTAAGTTGGCCAAATAGGACTAAGGTGCGCCAAACGCTACAAAATGAAGTCGAAAGCAGTTAACTTATTGCTTCTCTTCATACGGGCGGATCTTGTGCGTGCGGAGAGTGCCACTCCTGCCAAACGCGGCCCATATTGATTAAAGATACTTTTTGGCACGCAGAAGCTGCCTCTCCTTTCCCCTGCCACTGGATGCCTCGTTGGCAGGAATGTTCAGTTTAGAACGGATTAAGACAGTGTCATTATACTAGGCGCATCCGCTGTCCAATCATCGCATGGGCTGCGGGTGCCGTTGCCGATCACATCAGTGACGCGACTGCACTCGCTCGGCCAGGCGTTGCCCTCTCATCGCCCCAGACCGGATCTCTTTGCAACACTGAAGTCGACAAATTGCGCAAAGCATTGAAAGCGGGTAATTCTTACGAGGGTTGAATACTTTGGGAGGCGTTTAACAGTGGTCCAGGTCTCCTGAGTGGACATCGACCTCATGCCTGACTTTGGCTTTCAGGTCAACCCGCTTGGGAGGAGGTTCTTGCATCCATGTCATCTCCTTTGGACTGTCACATTCGTAGGAACGGGAACGGTCCACCAAGAGACGGCATGTATATATAGCTGTGAAGGATAGGTGCAACTTTGGATGATGATGTTGTCATTGAGACTCAAAGTGATGACTCTTTATGTATTGAGTTGCTGTAGACTCCAGTATGCCTACCTTCAACCCCGTTTGCTGCTCGTCGGCCCCTTTCCTAGAGTTTCTTTTGAATTTGATGAATCATTTCTCGACATTTGTCTATTCATACACAATAATTCTAGCCATAGGCGTCAGCATAGCCTTTTGACTTCCAAGACCGCAGCAGTTGACTTGATTCCCCTTCGGAAGATCGTGATTCAAAGCTTTCAAGAGTCTAGTACAGCATGAGAAGGGAGCAGGACGGCAGTATAAGCAGTGCAAACGGTCTTGGCAGAGACATAGAGGCCCATGGACCAGATACCATCCTTTATTATGCACGAGCTGGGGACCTGGACGGAATGATGGCCATGGTACAGGAGGACCCGAGCCAAGTGAGGAATAAGGGGCGATACAATGCGCGGGAGATTCACAAGCTGTTATTACTGCGAGAAGGGTCTCACTCGTCTTTTTTTCCCTTCTTTCCAGGCGAATTACCAGCGGATCGTCACCCCCCTTATGTGGGCGAGTTACTGTGGGCACGCGCACATTGTCTCATTCCTCCTGGAATGCGGCGCGCACATCGACCAGGCGGAGGAAGGAAAATCACGCACGGCCCTCTACCTAGCCTCGGGACGTGGCCACGTCCATGTGGTGTCCCTCCTTCTGGAAAAAGGCGCGAACCCGACCTTGAAACGTAAAGGTGGCTGGTGCCCGTTGTCGGTTGCGGCCAGCGAGGGCCACGTGGGCGTGGTCCGCGTCCTCTTGGCCAACCCCAGGGTAGACGTGGACTCGAGAGACGACGATGGGAGCACGGCCTTGTACCGGGCCGCCCTTTGGGGCTGCGCAGGGGCGATTCGAGCGTTGTTGAAGAAAGGCGGCAACCCCAGGATACCCGGAGGGGGCGGTTTGTTGCCCGTGGGCGTGGCACGTGCCCGAGGCTACCAGGAGTGTGTCGATGTCCTGGAGGGGGAGGAGAGGGTGTTTGGACTCGCAAAAGCCAGGGCTTTGCGGCGGGTGCGCGCGAGGGTGGTTTGTGAGGAGGGAAGAAGGGGGGGAGGGCGGGCGGGGGAAGGAGGAGGGAAGGAGGGGCAGCAGGGGGCCAATCCCACGGTGGATGGGCCCGTGGCCATGCTGGAAGAGGGTGAAGCAGACAAGTCCTTGTCCCCTCCGTCTTCTCCTCCCCCTTTTTCTGCCCTGCTGCCGGGCACTCCGCCTTTCTCTTTCTCCGGACATGAGGCGCTTCCTGTCTACCTTTCCAAGCGACCCCTTTTCTCGCCCCTCCCCATCGTCACCCTCCACGACGCAGAGCGCTGGGGAAAAAAAAGCGAGGGCGGTAAGAGGGATAAGGGGGAAGGAGGTGAGGGGGGCAGCGAGGGGATGACCATCTCAGTATCCGCAGAGGCTCCGAAGGACAGGAGTCGGGCAAAGTTGGGAGCTCGAGAGGAGGGCAGAGGGGAAGGACGAGCAAGAGGAAAGGCAGGAGAACCGTTTCTGTGGAGAAGCTGGCTTTGTGGAGGGGGTGGGGCAGACGGGGAGCAGCCTGATGCTGAGGGATCGACGCCCGTAAGAAGGACGAGACCACAGGGATGTGGGAGTGCCCCCACTGGTCAAATCCACAGTTCCTTCAATTGGGCGCAGACCAGCGAGGAAGAAAGGAGCATGGAGTGCATGCAATCGGCCGTGGTGGCGTTGGTGGTTCGGGATATGAGCTTTGACGTTTTTTTGAACCTGGTGGAGATGATCGTGTAGCAAGGATGGATGCTGGGGAAAGTAGAAGGAGGAGGCAGAGCCTTGCGCCGCTGCAGTGATGGGCACCCATGCTCAGCAAAAATTGATTGATTGGAAGATCATCTCTTGTTTAATTTTACTTTTTGCGTTAGGGTGGATTGTCTCACTTTGAATCGGACGAAATCACTTATTGGCCGTAATGGCGACATGAAAAGACCACATCATTTAATTTTGAAATGAAGCATCGCATCATTGAAGTTGTCAGTAATGAAAGAACGGCCGTACTATCTCTCTGCTTTCCTCGTTCTACAAGGCTGCTGTACTTGTTCCGCCGGCGTATTGCTTGCACGCAATTGCTAGCTGGCTAGTGCTGATCAAAGGCGTAGGGTACGCAATAAACTATATCGTTGACGAATGTATAGGAGTAGCAAATCTATATATTTTTAAAGTATTTGGTGGCTGTCAACAGGGTAATTAATCACAGAGTTTTAATAGGCGTCAATGGATCTCCAGACAGACTCTGGCAACCTCCCCCGCAATTAAAAAAAGGTTTCACGTAATCAATCAATCCTCAGCGAACTTCTCTGAAGAAAGATGGGGAAGTTTTCAAATTTGTGGATTGCAATTGGCACTCTTTTGAGAAGCGGCAATCATCATGGGCGGATCCAATTATCCCCAATTCCCCCAATCTTCCACATTTGATTTTTCAAAGCACCAGCCGTTACCGAAACGTTCTTGACGCATGGGAGAGGTGTGACGTCTGGAAATCTAGAAGTCACCATAGAACAGAACATTTTCAAATTGCAATATGTCTATTTTCTATTGCTGTCCTGCATAAGAGTTTTGTCCACCCCTACGAATGTACGGCTTCTCAAATGCTCTCTGCACGTCGCCGCCGCCGTGCTATTTTGGCCGATCTTTGTATCCAGCTACCTTTCGTACAGACCCCAGTGTCTGCGATCTTACCATGGAAGACCAAATTTGCATTAGTAAGAAAATTGGTGATAACTGCGAAGTAATATTCGCAATGCAGGTGTCGCACAATGAATGCTAGTCAATCAAGCACGTACAAGTCGACCAGATAACACTTCCCAACCTAATTCTACCTTACCAGGCAGAAGGTGAGATCTGAGGGTCAGATTAAGACCAAAACTCCCCACTCAGTTGAGCTGCGAAAGAGAAAATATCACGGAAAGCGGTGGGTATGCGCCTATTTAGTCGGCACTCGCTCGTTTTGGCGGTGGTGCTCGGTGCCCTTCTGGTGGTAGGCGCCGATGACTATGAAAAACAGATAATTAAGGACTTAAGCGACTCAGAAATACCTCATCGAGGAGGTGATGATCTGGCTATGGAAGAGGTACGTGTATCGTTCAATGCGCAATCCTGCGGACAGTCACAGGCGTGTGATACCCCCCCCCAGACCTCTGATCAATCCATACAGAACTGAAGGGATGCACTTCCTTTTCATGTAGCCGCATCTCAGAGCTTTATGCTCTTGCATCTATGTTGTCCATGTCACTTTATGCGAACTGACCATGCGTCAGCCTAAAATCTAATTTGTGTCGCGCGCTAGCGCTCCCTGTCCTACCTCTTATCTGACTTTCCTGCCCCTGCTTCCCTTCTTTCCTCACAGAGGTACCGGGGAGGGGCACCCGAAGTCACGCATGACAGCAATACACTCAGCCTTGCTGTACCCGGCGCTTTTAAATTGACCATCAAAAACTGCGCAGCGACCGCGGGCATTGATGGGGCCGATGACCTTAATACGGTGATTGCCACTTTAAAGGGGTGCCCCACGGGCATGGTCACCCTGCTTTCTGAAGAGCAAGGTGGCCCGGCGGTTTACTCCTGGAGCAAACCCTCCTTAGGGTCGGACGTGGGAAACTTGTTGATACTCGGGCCTTCGCCCACGGGCAAGGAGAAAGGGATGAGGCTATCAAAGAAGGACAAAGCGGCGCGGAAGGAAGGAGACGAAGGAGACGCCAGCAAGAAGAACCCGGACTCCCCTTCCTCCCCGCTTGTCACTATTGAGCTGGGCGGTGAGGGTCCGTTCAGGACAGGGCCTTGGGCCGCAAGTAACGTCGCCTTCCAACCCTCCTCGACCCAGCCGTTGGTCGGGGTCCCGTTCCAGACAACAGACGGCGACGCAGACATGAGGGAAGTCTCCTTCGAGGGCTTCAACGGTACATTGTTCCGCGTGACCGAGGCTACCGTCCTCAACGTCGAAGCAGGTACTTTCTTGGCGAATGGCGGCAAAGACGCGACCGGGGACAATGTCTTGGTGGACGTGGTCGGGGGCAGCTTCTATTGTCATCGGTGCCATTTTGAAGAGAACGCTGGGGTGAAACTGATTCGCACAACGGGACCCGATGCCTTGGTGGGCTTGAGCTTCTCCCGTTTTCTCCAAAACCAGGCTACGGGGGCTTTGGTGGAAGCTGTGGACGGAAGCAGGGGCGGCTTTGCCTCTACTTCTTTCGTGAACAACACGGTAGGAAACGGGGCCATTTTGAATCTTCGGGAGCACTCGGTGTTTGTCGGACAGAACTCTTTGTTTAAATCTAATGCGGGCGGGGATTTGATGGCACACGATGCACATTACCGGGTGGATAAGAGCTGGTTCACGCAGTCCACCCTCGGTACGCCCGAAGTCGGAAACCGAGCGGAGGAAATTTTGTTGAAGCCTGTCGGGTTCACTCCCGTCGATGGCGAGGGCGAGGTAGAGGGAGGGTTAGAGGGAGGGGAAGAGGAAGGGAAAAGAAACAGCACAGACGCTGACGTGGAAGGAGCACTCAGCTCGCAAGTCGACTCCACCCGTCGTAGCGTGCAGGATTTGGCGACGATCTTCTTCGGCCCCCCCGTTGGCAAGACAGGAGGAAAAGTGCCGCCGATGGAGGGGTCTGTGGCCCGCCTGTACGGACAGTCTACGTTTCAAGGCATCAATCTCTTCGTCGACCACGCGGAAAGCCCCGCGGTTGTCACCCAGGACGCCTCCAACATCACTTTAGGCAGGCCCTGTTTTATGCACGATGCACCCGCCCAAGGGGAAAGGGAACCGGAGGCCAGGTTTGTGGAGGCAACAGCGGCATCCGGGGATCTAGTGTTGTGGGGTGCCTGCGCCTTCCCTTCCTTCTCCGAGGCTGCAGGAGAGAGGGGCGGGCCCGACGTGTTCGTGGCAGATATGGGGGAGGAGCGAGTCGCTTTGACGCCCTACACCAACCTTAGCGTCGGCGGGCAGACTCACGGGATTGTGCCCGCCCAGAATGGCAGCTGTTTGCGTCAGTGCGAGGCCTCTTCTGCGCCACCTTTGAACTGGGACCCGTCTGCTCGACCCTTGGCCGCCACGTCCAAGGGCCAAAATGGCGCGAAACTCTTCCCCTCCGGCATCACCATCATTTTCTCGGACGGCAAGGGCGGTAGTGCGTCTTCTGCGTCCTCCATTCTTCCCCCGCCCCCCGTTTCTTATCCTCAACCCCCTTCGGACGTGAACTTTGACGAGCAGACGGGAGTGATCAACGTCAAATACCCGGACGAGTACAAGGGCGAAAAAATTCCCTCCTTCCAGCTCCCCTTTGGTATTCCTTTCGTCATAACCAGCTCCTCCTCCTCCTCCTCGTCTTCTTCCTCCTCCCATGCCACCAGCAGCGGGAGTAAGGGCAAGAAGAGCCGAGGAAGCAGCGTGCCGGACGGCAGTCGACGCCGCAGCCTGTTGCGCGGCGGTCGTCCGAACGGGCCTCTCACCTCCCTCTTCGACAGATTCCTTGGTACCTTCGAGACCCTCCGCTTAACACACACGCCCCACCCGCCTCCAAACATCAAGAGGACGGATTCTCCCCGGGATCATTCCGTGCACACGGACCAGAAGCCCCTCTCCTCCTTCCCCACCGCGACCTCGCCCTCCGAGGGCCCCGACGCGATCTTCCAGCACGTCGCCGCCTCCAGCCTTGTGCACGAGGAAGACATGGAGGAGTTGAAGTGGCTGTTGCCGTCAGGAAACCAGCCAGAGATCCCGCCGGAGGTGTACGTGGTCAACCCGCCTTTCCTGTCCATCCCTCCCCTCGGCCTGGTCACTGTGGTGGGCGAGGAAGAGGAAGCGGGGGCGGACGGGGCGGAAGAGAAACTTCTAGAACAATTGTACGGAGACCGGTCGGCACCTTGGGAGAACAGCCGCGGAGAAGACGCCTGGCTGCGGCCGGACTGGACGTTTCTGGACCAGTTTCCTGTCATTGGCAACGTCTCTGCAGTCCAGGCCTCCGGCACCAACAAACAGGCGCTCAAGGCGGCACGAGCCTACCAAGCTTACTTGGATTTCCTCGCCTCCAACCCAGGAGTGACCCTCCCGTTTTCGGCCGGGACTATTGGCGGGAACGGGACGGAGGGAGGGCTTTCGGGACCGGAGGCGGAAGCGCCATCTCCGGGCATTGCCGTAGGGGAGCCGAACCCCGCCACGCCCCCTTCCACGACACATGAACAAAACCACTCCGGGAACGGACTTTCCCGCCCTTGCCCTGAGGGGGAGGCGCCTCTTGTCCTATATCTGGACTCGGGCTCTTTGGGCGAGCATGAGGCATGCCAGACCGACGACACAGGCAGCCAGGACGGGTTTTATTTTCGCGCCACTTCCGGGAAGCATGCCGTCCGGACCCTCCCGCTTCCACACATGGACCCCGCGAGTGCGCCTGTGGACTTCACCCTCTTGCAAATCTTAGACTTGGGCTGCCAGCCTCCAACGAACATTCTAGAAGTTGAGCTCCGCAATGAGAAGATTCCGGACGTGGTCTGTGCGCGCTGGACGCTGACGGATTGGGCAGGCACTTTGGAGAAGGCGGGGACCAGCGTCACCCTCGAGACGGAAAAGAAAACGGAGGATGATGGGAAAGAGAAGAATGGAAAAGGACTGCCTGCCCGAGGCATCGCCGTGGGCGAGTTCAATCCTGCTGCACCGGTCGTTACGCCAACGAAGGAAGACGGGGTGGAGGCGGGGACCGAAGGCGGGAAGGAGGCAGGTTCCCTGCCGCAGGGCATTGCTGTCGGTGAATTCAACCCTTCCATGCCCGTGATAAAGGAGGGAGACGGGGCTGGGAACGAGGACTTGGTGGAGCACGCCATGGGGCCAGGAATTAGGGTACCCGTGCAGGGCATTGCCGTCGGTGAGTATAACCCGTCCGCGTTGTCGGAAATGGGAAGAGAGAAAAAAGGTGGAGTGAAGCCAGAGGGAGGAACGCAGCGGAGGGATGGGGTGGAAGCGGGGAGAGCACGACGTGTGGAAGCCAGAGAACCACCAGTGGAAGAAGAGGGGAAGCCGAAAATTACCGTCTCAGACGTTGAGGAGGAGCTCTTGTCCTCCCTGAACACGTCCCTCACCTCAACCACCCGCCCCACCAGCAGTAGCACAACACTCCTGACGGTGCCTCTCGAGCTGGGAGAGCCCTCGGGAAACTCCTTCATCTCAATGGTCATCCTCTCCGACCCGAACATGCTGAATGAGAGCGTCGTTTTCAGTGTCTACCTTCCTGGCCTCCAGCAACTGAACGGCACCGTGCCCCTCCCGGCCCACGTCCCCTCATTGATCAAGACTGAGGAGATGGAGGGGAAAATTGGGACGGGAGGGTTGGAAGGGCAGGTACTTAACGATGCCACGACGGATTTGCAGACGCACACAGAGGGCGAACGCGCCAAGCCCGGTACGTCGCTGGAAGCCACCGTCGGAGCCGTGACAGGTGCCTTGGTAGCTGTGGCCTGTATCTTTGGGGCTGTGATGTACTATAAGAGCCGACGTGGTCAGGGTAATGTCTTCATGACGGACAGCGGGTTGTACTAGCGAGAGAGAGGGGGGGGGGGCAAGGATGGGGCCAGGAGGCTTGCTTGTGAGAGTGGCAGGATAAAGTGATGTCAGGGCCCCATGCTCGATGACATTTGAAAGTCTCTAAATTCGAATTTTGGGCAAAAAAATAGGACAGGGTTACGGCTAGGGCATCGACAAAGTGCGCCGCTGAAGGAACACCCAGAGGGGGTCGAGGGAAGAGTCTGGAAATAAAGTCAGGCATGAAGTACCAAAAGCCAGCACCCGAAACAATCCTTCCTTATCCAAAAGTGTAACGAACAAAAATGGAAATGATATGTCGTTAGGAGTGGGGTCTTCGTTTTCTATGTCGTAGTTGCTTTGCAAATGAAGCGGACTTTGGGCGCTACGTGAAAAGACCGGATTTAAAAGAAAATCCGACAACTTCTAATTGCATCCTCATTGTCACTTTGATCTGCTTCGATGTTTCTTTTGCAGTTATACTGATTCTGATGCCAAGAATGGACAAAAAAGTATCAAAGTCGACATCGTTCCTTACCTTGCGAGGTCACGCGGCTCCACTTTTTACGGAAGCCCACTGATAACTCCGAAAGAACGCACCAATGTCCACCTGGTCTTGTTAGCCCTCCAATGCCTGTCATTGACAACCGAATCGGTTTTTCATGTCAAGACAAACACCAACCACGGGAAAGCAGGGCCCGGGGCCCTCAAGTAAGTAAAAATTAAGACGGTGCTCGCGTCCGCTCACGCGTATGTCATCGACCGTTAAAATAAATACACCGAGGATTGACGTAAAAAGATGAGGGTCTGTCGGCTGAATCTTGGCTAAAAACGTTAGATTCCTGCATTTGGGCCGCCAAAAACGCATCGTATTACGTCCATGATACATGTCCACACGTGTTTCAACTGTTATCCGGGAAAAGGACGCTTTTCCCAAAGGAAAATGTGACTGTAACAGTTCACCTCGATCCGGTTAAGCCGCGACGTAAGGCCTTCTGAATGCAACGTGATTCCTGGCCCCTCAAACAAAAAGCACTCGTCTCAGCACGGGAATCAAATCAGCGCACAATATGCGAGCTGGATATTGGTCCGCAGTGGTGGATAGTGACATCCGAAAGGAGCTCCACAAATTGTAAATTTCAGGCCACACTTTTCGAATGTCTCCACACGAGTGAACCTAGTGAGAGTCGTGTACCAACCTAAGCACCGGTCCACGTTTCCTTTCTCACGGCACGGCCATTACTTGGCGAGCCACAAACAATGGATTTCGCGTCACCTCCGCTGACCTATTTCAAATGTGGCTCATACACACAGGTCTCGTACATGGCGGG